>Ga0307478_10000811_pt1 | contig 29846 bp, 19 predicted proteins | sample atmos_gasesECM4C_2_FD_203713 | JGI IMG/M metagenome (GOLD analysis project Ga0307478, IMG submission 203713) | Hardwood forest soil microbial communities from Morgan-Monroe State Forest, Indiana, United States - atmos_gasesECM4C_05 | ecosystem: Environmental > Terrestrial > Soil > Temperate...
GCATTGACCACACGCTGAACAGCAAGAACAACCTGTTCGGACGGTATAGCCAGTACCTCATCAAGAATCAGGACCCGCCCTGGACCGGCAATCCGGTGGCTGGCAACGGCAACTTCGCAACCGCCTACAATATTCATGAACGGGGCGTGGCATTGTCCTGGAACAGGACAATAAGCTCAACCATCCTGAACGAAGCGCGCTTTGGCTTCAATCGGGACTATGCGCATAGTGATCCGATCGGGCTGAAGCTGGGGACCTCACTGGCGCCGAGCTTTGGACTTACGGGAGTGCCCGTGAGCCCCAATAGCGCGGGTATTCCCCCTATCGAGATCAATGGTCTGGTCCGGCTTGGCTCCTCACCCTGGCGGCCACAATTTCAGATCTCGCAAGTCTGGCAGGTGCTCGACAACCTGAGTTGGCTCAGGGGGAACCACAGCTTTAAGTTTGGTTATGAATACCGCCACAACAGCGATAACTTCCTCGACATACGCGCCCCGCAGACAGAGATTGCGGTGAACGGCATATACACGGCGGGAGGCGGTTTCGGATTGCCGGACTTCCTGCTTGGAGATGTTGACAACACACTCTTCGTAACGCCCCATGTCGTTCACAACTACACGAATGGAAATAGCTTTTACGGGCAGGATACATGGCGTGCGCGGAAGAATCTAACGGTCACCGCAGGCCTGCGCTACGAACTGTTCTCACCAAACCTCAACCATCAAAATCAACTCAGTAATTTCACTCCGGCAAATGGAGGTGGACTGATCTCAGTAGCTCCAAACGCTTCCGGGTGGTATGCAAGGTCTCTGATCCACCCCGACTATCACAACTTTGCTCCTCGGCTGGGCTTCAGTTACAGCCCGATGGATCGAGTCGTTCTGCGCGGAGGATATGGGATTTTCTATCAGCACGGCGTGCGCATCGGCTCCGAGAGCATTCTGGCTCTGAATCCTCCGGCCGTTCTCTCTTTCAATCTCCAGCAATTCCCGGGAAGTACAACACCAGTCTTTCAGTTGCAGAATGGGCTTCCCCCGTTCTCCTCAACCACCGTCGATCTGACGCAATTACAAGTCCGCGCGCAGGATCCCAATCAGCGCACCAGTTATGTCCAACAGGCCAGCTTCGGCCCCGAGTTTCAAATAGGACAAACTGTATCTCTGGACGTGAGCTACGTCGGTAACTTCGCGAGAAAGATGAATCGGCTCCGCGATGCCAACCAGGGGATATTCACCGGGAATTTTGACGGGAGCGGGCATCCAATCGACATTTACCGATATGCGAACTTGAACACAACCACTAGCAGTGCAACAGGAAATCACGCGTTTCTCGAGTATGCTACCAACGACGGCAACTCCGACTACAACGCGTTTTTAATCTCACTGCGGCGCCGCTTTTCACAAGGAATGTCGTACGGGGTCAGCTACACATGGAGCCACAATATTGCCGACTACGTGGACAATCTGACTGGGACAGCCTTCCCTCAAAACTCTTTCAACTACGCAGCCGAGCGCGGTGACTCGATGTTCGACGTTCGCCAACGCTTCGTCGGTTTCTTGACTTATGAATTTCCCGTCGGCAGGGGGAAGAAGTATTTGAACCAGGGTGGAGTCGCGAATGCCATAGCGGGAGGATGGCAGGTCAACACCATCGTCACCAAACAAACCGGTAGCACAATCCAGCTTTTTGCTCCTGATGAAAGCTTGTCAGGAGGGCAGCACGCTTCTCGTCCGGATTGCATCGGCGATGGGCGAGCGGGAGCCTCTGGCGATCCCAGGACGGGCCTGTGGCTGAATCCTGCCGCATTTGCGTTGCCGGCCTCAGGAGACTTCGGCAACTGCCATGTCGGTGCATACCACGGCCCGGGTAACACGAACGTCGACCTCAGCCTGTTCAAAAGCTTCCCAGTGCGAGAAGCAATGCATTTTGAGTTTAGGGCTGAGGCCTTCAACGTCTTCAACCATGCGAATTTTTCTAACCCAGGTTCGTTCTTTAACTCCGGGTTTGGAGTAATTTCCTCTACCATCGGGGATCCGCGCGAGCTTCAATTAGCCTTGAAATTCTACTTCTAGTGAGAACGCTCCCTTTCCCAGTGCCGCCAGGCTCTCAATAGCAAGCCTGGCGGCCTGCGTTTCGCACGCATCGTGTTCTGCAGCGAGAAGTGCAAACCAGTCAGCGCATCGCGAGGCCCAGATGAAGCGCTTTCTATCGGTAGGACTGTCCCTGTTTCTCAGTGTGACGCTGTGCGCGCAATCGGCGTCGGATTCTTCCGTGCACGCTTCGCCGAATGCGCAGCCACTGGCGATCGACCGCGGAACGGCTGCTCTCTGGCAGAGCCTCAAGAAACTGCACACGCGGGCCAGCTTGATCATGGTGACAGCGCATCCGGACGACGAAGACGGAGGCATGCTCGCCTACGAGTCGCGCGGACAGGGTGCGCGCGTTGCCCTGCTCACGCTCAACCGCGGCGAGGGTGGTGCCAATGTGATGTCGGCGAATTACTTCGACGGGCTGGGACTGGTTCGAACCGAGGAACTTCTCGCGGCGGGTCGTTACTACGGCGTCGATCAATACTGGACTCGCGTAGTTGACTACGGATTTTCCAAGACCAAAGCTGAGTCCATCGCCAAATGGACCCACGACCGCGTGCTCTATGACGTTGTGCGCGTCGTTCGAATGACGCGACCGCTGGTCGTGACATCCGTCTTTGTCGGGGGTCCTACTGATGGACACGGCAATCATCAAACCGCCGGCGCCATGGCCCAGGAGGTTTTCAAGGCCGCTGGTGATCCCAACGTTTTTCCAGACCAGATCGCGGCGGGCCTCAGACCGTGGACGCCTCTCAAGGTCTACGCGAGAACTCCCTGGTTTGGAAACGACGACGGCAAGTTGGCGACCAACGTAGCTGTTCCTGAGGGTGATTACGACGCCTTACTGGGCGTGTCGTACGTCCAGATTGCGCGCGAAGGCCTCGGCCACCAGAAATCACAAACCGGCGGCGGCATGATTCCAAAGCCGGGAACGCTGAGTTCCACCTACCATCGCTTCGGCTCCGTGGTTCCTGCGCAAGACAAGGAAGCCTCCTTCTTCGATGGCATCGACATTTCACTCGTGGGGATTGCGACTTTGGCCAAAGATGGCAAGGCCGACTTTCTACGCCCTGGCCTTGAAAAAGTAAACAGCCTGGTCGAAGGCGCCATTGCAGAGTTCTCCGCCACACAACCCGGCAAAGTTGCACCCAAGCTGGCCGAAGGCTGGAAGGAGACAGAAGAGCTGATCCAGCAAGTGAAAGCCAGCCAACTCTCCGAGGAAGACAAGTACAACCTCACCTTTGAGCTGGAGATCAAGAAGGCGCAATTCAACAACGCGCTCGCACAATCGCTTGGGCTCTCTCTCAATGCCACTCTCGCTCCCGAGAAGGAACCGAATCCTTTATACGCTCTGTTCATGGGCGATCCCGAGACCACACGGGTGATCATTCCCGGCGAAAAAATCGGAGTGAAAGTACACGCGGTCAGTCAGAGCTCGGAATCCGTTGCCCTGGCATCCGTCAGGGTGCAGCCGACCGACGGGAAGGATTGGTCCATCAAGAACCCGGTCGAGATCAGCACCGGCATGACCAGCAATAAGCCGGTGGACGTCCGGTTTGACCTGGTCGTTCCGGACAATGCAGCTTACACGCGTCCTTACTTCTCGCGGCCCGACATCGAGCAGTCTTACTACGACATATCCGACAAAAGATATCTCAACTTGCCGCTCCCGCCCTATCCGCTGGAGGCATGGGCGGAGTTTGAATATCAGGGTGTGCCGGTGCGGGTCGGACAGGTCGTTCAGTCGAGCAAGCGCGTCACCGGAATTGGCGAAGTGCTTGAGCCTCTGGTAGTGGGTCCAGCGGTATCTTTGAACATTTCGCCGCGAGCGGGGATCGTGCCGCTGAGCGCGAAGAAGTTCACTGTAAGTGCGACGGTTCACAGCAATATCAAAGGAGAAGGGAAGGGAGTTGTGAAGCTGGATTTGCCGAAGGGCTGGTCCAGCGAACCGGGAACTGCGGAGGTCTCTACGAGAGCGGACGGCGACGAGCAGTCACTAACGTTCGAAGTAACGCCGACCGGGCTGACGGAGAAGACCTACCAGATCACCGCAGTAGCGCATGTCGACGGCAAGGAGTTTCGAGAGGGGTATGAAGTGACGGGTTACGCGGGCCTGCGTCCCTACTACCTGTATCGGCCCTCGGTTCTGCGCACGTCTGGAGTCGACGTGAAGGTGGCGAATGGACTGCGCGTCGGCTACATCATGGGCAGCGGCGATGACGTTCCCACGTCGCTCCAGTCGCTCGGAATCAACGTACAATCCCTGACCGCCAACGATGTTGCTAGCGCGAACCTCTCCAACTACGACGTCATTCTGCTCGGAGTCCGCGCTTACGCTGCCCGGCCCGAGCTCAAAACGTACAACAGCCGGTTGCTCGATTACGTAAAGAACGGTGGCGTCGTGATCGTGCAGTACAACACCCCTGAGTTCGACCACAACTTTGGACCCTATCCCTACACCATGGGAGAGAATCCCGAGGAAGTCACTGACGAAGCCTCGAAGATGGAGATCCTCGATTCCACGAATCCCGTATTCCAATGGCCAAACCCGATCACACAGCGGGACTTCGACGGCTGGGTCGAAGAACGTGGCTCGAAGTTTCTCAAGTCGTGGGATCCGCAATACGTGGCCCTGCTTTCCACGCAAGACGAAGGACAAGAGCCTCAGAAGGGCGGCTTACTCTATGCTCGATACGGCAAAGGCATTTATATCTATAACGCCTACGCGTTCTATCGCCAGCTTCCGGAGGGAGTTCCGGGGGCGTATCGTTTGATAGCGAATATGGTCAGCCTGCCGAAGAATCCGAATCGTTAAGAAATTGGAGTGCCGGCGTATTCCAGGATTTGGGTGAGAAGCAACTTCAGGCGAGAAGCGCCTCGGGCTGGGCTACCTCTTCGAGACGCACCGTTCTCCGCTCATCGTACGATTTGCGAGCCGCCAGGGCCATGACTACCGCCATGCGCCCATCGTTCCCGTTTACCGCAGTTGGTTTGTCGTGCAACACGGCGTCCACAAAAAATCTTATTTCACTCACGAAGCTTTGTGTGTAGCGATCCATGAAAAAGTTCAATGGAAGGTCACGCTGAATCGCAGACTTCGTGCTGAGGATTGCCTGGTTGGGATAGCAGTTGTCCGTCACGATCGCGCCCTTGCTCCCCAGAATTTCTACGCGCTGGTCGTAACCATATACGGCCTGCCGGCAATTATCGATAGTGCCAATGACACCGTTCTTGAATTGCAGAACGATCAGAGCGGTATCCAGGTCGCCAGCTTCCCCGATTTCAGGATCAACTCTTACATTCCCCGCAGTGTAAACAGTCTCGACTTCATCGCCGATTAAAAATCGAGCCATGTCGAAATCATGAATCGTCATGTCCAGAAAGATCCCGCCGGAAGACCGAATATAGGACATGGGTGGTGGCTCCGGGTCGCGGCTGATGATGTGCATAAGGTAGGGGATTCCGATCTGGTCGCGCTCCACCGCACTTCGCACCCGGGCAAAATTGGCGTCGAAACGCCGGTTGAATCCCACCTGAAACTTCACCCCAAACTTGCTCACCTCGCGGAGAGCCCGATCGATCTTCTGCAGAGAATGGTCAATCGGTTTTTCGCAGAAGACATGCTTCCCTGCACGTGCGGCCTGTATCACGAACTCCGCGTGCGTGGCCGTAGGCGAGCAGATCAACACGGCGTCAATCATCCGATCCGCAAAGATCTCCACGACGTCGCGAACCACCTTCGGAGTTCCGCAGTGTGCAGCCAGGGCAGATGCGGCCGCGACATCAGGGTCGGCAATAGCCACGAGATCAGCCTCGGGTAGACGGAACGCCAGCGTCTCCGCGTGCACTTTTCCGATTCGCCCCGCTCCAATAATGCCGACTCTGAGTTTCGCCGTCACGGATACTCCGGGATCTGAGCAGATACTACTTAATCGAGCCTACGTATTAGCGATTGTGCACATCCGATCTCTGGTCTTTCAGCAGCGGGCGCGATAGTTTCACACAGAAGCCCATCGCCGTTCCCTTTCTTCAGGCACCGCACTTCTGGAAAATTGAAGGAACCCTTGCTAACTCACAAAAGATGGCGAGGTCGTCGACCCACGGATTATAAGTTCAGCGGGAACCCGGATCGGGCTCTCAGTGCTCTCGCCAGAGATCAGCCTGAGCAAACTCTCCATGGCTAGTTTCCCCATAAGTCGGCGTGGTTGTTTCAGCGTAGTAAGAGGGGGCTCCATATAAGTGGCAATAAACAAATCATCGAAGCCAACCACCGAAATATCTTCTGGAACCCGCAAGTTTAGCGCGTGCAGTCGTCGGATAGCGCCGAAAGCAGTCATATCGTTGTAACAAACAATAGCAGTCGGCCGCGTGTTGTGGCGCATAAGGAGATCGATGGCGGGGCCGGCGCCCTCACACTTGCCATCGCCATGAAGCACAAGTTCTGGCACAAACATGAGCCCGGCGCGTTCCAATGCCTGGCGATATCCCGCGAAGCGCTCCGTGTCCGATTGATAGCCGTAGCGATCGCCGAGGTACGCAATCCGCTTATGGCCCAACTGGATCAGGTGATTCGTTATATCCGCACTGGCCTTGACGTTTTCGATCAGTACCGAGTTGACAAACTCTCCGGGATGTTGATTGTTCACCAGCACGATCGGAATGCGCATCTCCGAAAGAAGCGGGAGATAAAGAGCTCCTACCCGTGAAGAAGTGACTACGATGCCTTCGACACGCCTTTCGGAGAACGAGTGTACAACCTTGGTCTCGCGATCGGGATCTGCATTGGAATTGGCTAAAAAGACGGAGTAGCCATGTTGATTGCAGGAGTCTTCGATCCCGTCTACGACCTCACTCACAAACGGGTCGGCGATCGTCGTGACCACCACCCCAATGGACTTTGTCCTCTGAGTGACCAGGCCTCGGGCGATGGCGCTGACACGGTAGCCGGATTGTTTTGCGATGTTCTGGATTTTTTCTGCCGTATCACGGCTAATCAGGGGACTGTTTTGTAGGGCACGCGAAACCGTAGAGGAAGAGACATTCGCGATGCGGGCAATGTCCTTGATGGAGGTCGGCTTGTGGACTAGGCGAGGCAATGTTCGCACACGTTTGCAGCACCGCCCCATACTTTAGCTGTCTGTGTTGTGAAAGTCAACTAACTGCCCTAGTTTCACCTGCTTGCCGGGAGATTGCGTCTCTTGTAGTAGCTGCCTCAACACCATAAAGTCTAATTGCTTTTGTGGAGAAAACAAGACCTCTATCGGCCGGTGCGAAGCGGGAGCCTTCTCAATTTTCCAAATAGCCAAGGTTCTCCGGGTCCGCCATCTTCCAGGTAGCTCGGAGATTTTCAGCGATTTCCCATTGCCCGATGATCGGGTATTCCAACATCGCGAGCAGCGCCATCGGCCATGACTTTTCCGTGGCCGCGCGAATCGCGCTGCGCTCATAGGCTTTCACCGCCAGCACCAGTCCTCGTACACTTTCGGGCAATGCGCCGACTTTCGAGGCGCTCACACCCTTCGTACTGATCCGGCAGGGAACTTCTACCACATCGCCGGCGAGCAAATCAGCGATACTGCCATCGTTACGCACATTCACAATGATGGTTCGAGGTTGTTCGGATACCAATCCCATCATCACTTCGACCGCGATCTTGTGATAGCCCGTTGGTGCGTCAAATGGATCCGGCTCGTCGCCGGGTGTTTGAAAGCCCGTACCAGCCTCTGCTTCTAGTCGCATATACGATGCGTTGCGTTTCATCAGATAACGACGATATGTCGCCAGCGCATCGCGTGGCGACTCCGATTGCAGCTGCGAGAACAGATCGCCGTTCAAGCGCATTAATTCCTCGCCGCGACTTGCCCCTGCCGCAATTTGATTCTGATAAGCCCTCCGCTGGCTGTAATAGAAAAACAGGTACTCGGAGGGAATGAGCTGCAGGGTTCGAATCAGCAGCGGATCGAACATGTCGGCATGGTAAAGCTGACGCAGGGCGTGCTCGTCGGCGAGAAGTCGCCCAGTCACGTCTTGCCCACGGACCAGAACTCGTCTCACCCAACCCAGGTGGTTGAGGCCGGCATAGTCGCATTGGACGTCGGCAGCAGGCTCAGCCAGCGACAGAGAAATCTTGTGCACCAGTTCCGCCGGCGTATCACAAATCCCAACAACCCGTAGCTTGGTGTGCTGCAACAGAGCTTGCGTGATCAGGCCAGCCGGATTGGTGAAGTTAATGAACCAGGCATGTGGCGCGAGACGTTCGACAACGCGCGCATGCTCCAGCGCAACCGGAACGGTACGCAAAGCCATCGCTACCCCGCCTGGCCCTGTCGTCTCCTGCCCTGCGAGGCCGTGGTCGATGGCGATACGTTCGTCGCGTGCGCGCGCAGCCATACCGCCGATGCGCAGACTGCTCAGCACGAAGTCGCTGCCTTCCACGGCTGACTCGATGGATTCGCGGGCATCGATCTCAACATCGGCGTCCAGCACCCGTGCGATTTCGCGCCCTAACCCGGCCATCAGTTCGGTCCGTTTGCGATCCACATCAAACAGTCTCATGCTGTCAATGTTGAGCAGAGATTGAGCGCGCAGCATTCCGTGAATCAGCAGCGGCGTTCGAACCCCACCCCCACCAATGATGCTTACTGTGCGGCGCATAAAAGTCTTTCCAGTTCCTCCCGTGAGGGAGCGCCAGCGACGCCACCCATGACCCGCACTGACGCCTCTCCGCAGGCGGCGCCTGCTTTGAGGCACTGTCGCGGGGACATTCCTCGTAACCAAGCGTAGAGAAAACCGGCGTCAAAGCAGTCGCCCGCCCCGGTGGTGTCCACCGCATCCACGCGTCCTGGTTCTTGAAACATCACTTCCTCGTTAAACAGTAGAGCGGCACCCTCGCCACCCATTTTCAAAGCCACGCAGCGCAAACCCATGCTGCCTAGTACTTCCAAAATACGGCGTGGTTCCGTTTCTTTCGTGATTTCGGAAGCCTCGCGCAGATTGGGAAAGAAAGCGTCGACCAACCTCAGAGCGCTGATCGCCTCAGCGTTCGTAAGCCATTCCGGATGCCAGCCTACATCCAGAGACACAGTGCACCCCACATCATGGATCGCTTGAAACAAAGACTTCGCTCGCGTTGGATTTACGGCGTGCCCCAAGTGAATGTGACGGGCACCGGTCCGTTTCCCCAGGTCGGCAATGGACTCGAGAGGAGCCGGGAATTTTCGATTTGCTCCGCCATAGGTAAAAAGCGCCCGGTCGTGCGCCGTGGATACGCTGACCGTGAAAGCCGTGGGTTCATCCTCAGCCATCAGAATCGCCGACGCGTCGACGCCGCGTTTGGCCAACTCGTCCAACATCCACTGGCCATCGCTCTTGCCAACGGCTCCCAGGACCAAGGTTCGAACACCCAGTTTGGAAAGGCAACAGGCAGTGATTGCTGCACCACCTCCCACCTCTTTGTGGAATCCCTTTGCGAACGATTCCTCTCCCGGATTTGGCCATGACTCAAAACCGCTCATCACCAAGTCAAGGAACAGATCGCCGGCGACCAGCACTTCAATCCGCGCTTCGACAGTCATGAAGCCACCTCGGCAGGTTGCTGCTGGAAGGGCCATTCTTTCTCTGAACGGGCCCGCCACATATACGCCGCTACCCCGAAAACGACCAGCGCGAGGCCCCAGAGAATGAATCGTAAGCCGCTGGCGGCCAGAATGAACGCCCATCCTCCGAAGGCAATGATACTGGTGACGGGGTACAGCCACATTTGAAAGGGCCGACGAATGTCAGGACGGTAGGTCCGGATCAAGGTTACAGCCACCACCTGCGCCATGAATTGGACCAGTACCTGAATCACAATCAATGCGGTGATCAGGTCCGAGAGGTCGAGCAAGCAGGCAAAAGCCGACGTGATCCCGATGAACGCTACCGATACGTAGGGGAAATTCTTGGTCGGGTGCAGCCGTCCGAACATCTGAAAGAAACGGCCATCGGTGGCAGCAGCGTAAGGAACTCTCGAGTACCCCAACAGAACCGCGAACAGCGAAGCGAACGTGGTGAACAGGATCAGCCCGGTCATCACCTGTGCTACGCGTGACCCGTACAGTCGCTGCATGAGGTCGGAAACGATGAAGGTGGAGTGCATCGCTTCGCGCCACGGAATCACGCCGATGATTGTCAGATTCATCGTCAGGTACAAACAGGCAACCAGACCAATGGAGATCAAAATAGAGCGCGGAATCACTCGCTCGGGCTGGCGCACCTCGCCGGCGAAGAAACAAGCATTGTTGTACCCGCCGTAGTCGTACATCGCCAACAGTGTTGCGCCGCCCAGTCCTACCCAGAATTGCTTCGACAGTGCAAAGCCGCCCGGCGGGAAATCAAAGACACGCTTTGCCTGAAAGTTCAACAAACCAGCTGCGGTTACTGCCAACGCAGTAAAAATGACCACAGCCCACAACATGATGGACAGACGGCCCACTGATCGAATGTCCCGATACACAAGAAAAGTCACCAGCAGGCACACGCCCATGGCGACAACCTTGACCTCCCATGTGCCAAGCTGAGGTCGAAGAAATTTCGCATACTGTGCGAACCCGACCGCGCCAGCGCCAATCGAAAGCGGCGCCAGAAAGATGGTTTCCCAGATAAAAAGGAAACTCATCAGCCTACCTAGCCGGTTGGGACCGTATGCCTCTGAAAGATACCGGTAAGGTCCTCCCGTCCCTGGCATCGCGGCGCCGAGCTCAGCCCAGACCAAACCATCACAGATTGCGACGATCGCTCCCAGCAGCCATCCAAGCATGGCCTGGGGGCCATTCATCGTACTCAAAAGCAAGGGGATAGTCAGGAACGGGCCGACCCCAATCATTTCCAGCATGTTGGCGGAAATCGCCTCAAACAGGCCGAGTTCACGATGGAGGTGGGGCGCCTCAGGTGGCACAGGCGGGATTTTCTCACACGTTTGCATAAAGTCACAAACCCGCACGAAACCTCGCTAAGATACCCAGAAATGCGCCTGCCTCACCTCCACCCATGCTGGTTGATCTGGTTTTGCCTAGCCGCTTGTGCGGCTCAGTTGCCCTCAACTCCATCCGCAAAGGGAGAACCACAAGGCACATCTATTGAGCAGGCCGTTCAACTCGCTAAGGCGCATCGCTACAAGGAAGCCGCCGCCGCGATTCGCAGCGTTCCGGAGCCGAGCGATGTTCAGCAACGGTTGACCTTCTTGCGCGTCAGAGCTTCGATCGAGTCGGGGCTTGGAAATTCAAAAGCCGCGGCAACCGACATGGAAGCTGCGGCGAAGCTCGACCCGCGGAACGAACAACTCCGGGCGGCGGCCGCCCTGGCACATCTCGAAGCACAACTGGATGCGCACCAGGATCCGGGGCCCTCACTCAAAGTGCTCCGCGCTATGCAACTCCCGCCAGGCGGCGAGCTTGAAGTTCGCCTGCACACCGCCGAGATCCTGAGCCGCAGGCACCTCTATGCTCAGGCTGCCTCCGATTATTCGGAAGCAGCAAAGTTGGCGCCCGATCGTCCCGACATTTTCTTCAATCTTGCCCTGGCGCACTATTACAACAGCGACTGGAATGCAGCGCTTGAAAATGCGAACCGGGCTAAAGCGCTGGAGGACACCGGCTCTACCGAAAGTTTGCTGGGCGACATTCATGAGAAGCGCGGGAATGCCCTCGACGCGGTCCATTGCTACCAGGCTGCCGTGAGTCTCGAGCCCAACGTGGAACGACATCGCCTGACCCTCGCCGCTGAGCTTCTCCGCCATCAAACCTTCGACGCCGCGATCGTCGTTCTTGAACAGGCGGCCAATCTTTTTCCCGAGTCCGCGCACGTACGAGTCTTGCTGGGGCTTTCTTATTACCTTGTGGACCGCTCCACCGACGCGGTTCACACGCTACTGGAAGCAACGGGACTTAGCGACGACAGCGGTCTTGCGGTTCGCTACCTTGGTGAAATTACTCTGCTCGACACAGCGGCGCCAGACCCAGCCGCAATAGCGAAAATTTGTGCGTTTGCCGATTCAGACCCTGCCAGCGAAACTGCCAATGCGTTTTGTGGCGGCGTCATGCTCCGCGTCTCCCAAGAAGCCGGAGACGATGCCCACCGCGAAGAGATTCTTCGCCGTCTTCGCGAAGCGACACGTGTGGCGCCGATGGAATCCGCGGCACGATGCCAATTTGGAAAAGGCTTGGAGTGGGCCCAGCAATGGCACGAGGCACGTACACAACTGGAAGCCTGCGTTCGACTCACGCCACGCTCTCCTGAAGGTCACTATCATCTCGCGAGGGTTTATCGTCACCTCGGGCTCACATCCCTTGCCGCGCAGCAAACGAGATTGCAGGAACAGACCGCAAAAGCCGAAAGCGACGAGAGTGTCAGGCGCGCCAACACCGTGAGCCGTTTCCTCGTGCTTTTCGGTGATGCTAAGACTGATTGATTGCCCGCTGAGCCTGAATCTTTTCTAGGCGTGCGGGTTCCACGAGGAAGCCGCCTGACTGCAGGTGGCGTTTCCATTTCGGGCGCTTGGTGCGTGTCGATCGAAAAGGAGCACGCATGTCCAGCTATCAGAAGAAGGTACCTCGCGAGACCTCCCTGACAATACGCTAACCACTAGAAACTAGTGATTTGAGCGTTATTGCGAACCGCGCGAGTGGCATAGAATGACTCGATGTCCACAAAACCCAATGCGTTGATGGTTTTCCTCCTGGTTCTACTCTTCAAAACCTGCATCACGGCCGAAACTCCCGACGCTTCCAGGCCGTCAAACTATGACATCGCCGCTTTTCCCAACATCATGGTTCCTATGCGGGATGGTGTGCGCCTCGCGACGAATATCTACCGTCCAGCAGAGAACGGGAAAGTTAGGGAAGGCAAGTACCCGGTGATCCTGGAGCGCACGCCATATGGTAAAGACAACGATGTCGATTACGCGAACCACTGGGTCAAACAAGGGTATGTGGTCATACTCCAAGACGTGCGGGGTCGATTTAATTCAGAAGGTACCTGGCGTTTCTTCCGCGACGATATTAACGACGGTTACGACACTGCCCAGTGGGTAAGCTCACAGCCCTGGTCCAATTGTGCTCTTGGGACCATAGGAGCATCCTATCCAGGCGGAACACAGCATGCACTTGCTCTGTCGAACGCGCCCTGTCTGAAGGCGATGATCCCGGCCTATGCAACCTCTAACGCAGGACGCGTCGGACTGCGCAATAACGGCGCTTTTGAACTGCGCTGGCTGAACTGGATTTTTAACCTTTTCGAACCTGAGGGTGATCGTGACGGAGCGAAGAATAAACAGGCAATGGCGAAACTTGGAGAGCAGGTGCGCGAACATGTAAGAGGTTTGCCACTGCGCCCTGGCACAACACCGCTTCACCTCGTCCCCAGCTATGAGCATTGGCTCATCGAGGCCATGTCACATGGTGACAATGACGCATATTGGAAAGACGTCGGCATGGATGTGGTCGATCACGTTGCTGAATACAAGGACGTCCCTGTCTACCATCTCACCGGCTGGTTCGACTCCAACTTGCAGGGCACGAGTTTGAATTGGATCGCGCTGAGCAAGACGAAGCACAACCAGAGGTTGATCATCGGACCGTGGTGGCATGGCGGAGCAAGGCATACAACCGCAGGAGAAGCTGAGTTTGGCCCCTCGGCCGGTATCGATCCTGACCTGCTCACTTCGCGCTGGTTCGATCACTGGCTTAAAGCCATCGACAATGGAGTTGATCGTGAGGCCCCTGTCCGCATCTTCATTATGGGCGGAGGCGATGGACACAAGACCGGTGAGGGACGCATCTTCGTAGGGGGCAACTGGCGCGATGAGTCGGACTGGCCGCTCAAACGGGCGGTGCAGACTTCATACTACCTGCGATCGAATGGAGTGCTCTCTACGGAAAAGCCTTCAGACGAGGCACCCACCAGCTACGAATTCGATCCCGCGCATGCGGTGCCGACGATCGGAGGCAACGTTGCAGCGCATTATGGTCCGCTCTCGCACCACAATACCATCGAGCGTCCAGGCGATTCGGGAAACCTGATGGAACAAGGCCCTTACGACCAACGCTGCCGCGCCGAACTCTGGAACTGCGACGACACGCGCCCGCTTTCCGCCAGAAACGATGTGCTCGTTTTCGAAACTGACCCCCTCAAGGAAGATATCGAAGTCACTGGACCCCTATTGGTGAAGCTTTGGACATCGTCGACCGCGCCCGACACGGATTTCACTGCCAAATTGGTTGACGTTTATCCACCAAGTAAGGACTTTCCTGCGGGATTCGACCTCGGTGTCCAGGACGGGATCATTCGAGCACGTTATCGTAATTCACTCGAACACGCAGAACTTATGAAACCTGGAGACGTCTATCAAATCTCTATAGATATGTACCCGACCGCAATGATCTTCAAGAGAGGTCACCGCATCCGCCTCGACATCTCCAGTAGCAATTTCCCGCGTTTTGATGTTAAGCCAAACACAGGGGAGCCGCTCAACGACAACCGCCGGTCTGCCACCGCTGTAAACACGATTTACCACGATGATCGGCATCCTTCGCAGATCGTGCTTCCAATCGTCCCGGCTGCATAGAACCGGATCACGCCCAACCCGGACGTTAATGTCAACGGAGTAATCAACTGACGAAAATCAGGCGTTTACACTTGTAACCCTACGGTTACGAGTGTAACGACTCCATAATAATGCTCGGCTCCCAGCAGGCATTCTTCGGCGGCCTGCCCGACGTGAGCCCCGGTTGACCCAAGGGGCCCAGAAACTGAACCCGTTCTTCAGCGGCTTTGCGGTCCGTGATGTCTTCAACCGTGCCCTCGTCGAGGACGGTTTTGCCTTGCGCGTTCCGCACCGTGCGGAGATTGCACATGGCCCACTTCTTGGATCCATCCCGCCGATAGACCTGGATTTCCGCGCCACGCACCACTCCGTTGTTCCCCTCAAGCGAATGTTTAAGCTCAGGCATGATGCCGGCTTCGACGAACAGTGGGGCGGGTACGCTCGTGACCTCGGCCAGGAACTACTCAGGCGAATCGTAATCGAAGACCCCCATCGGGAGGGCCATGGTCAGAGCCGTGACCACCGCCATCACGAAAAATAGGCCTCTCAGCTTGTTTCGGATTGACCAGTCGTGAAATCGTTTCATCGTGGCACTACTCTCAATTCGCTATTCGAAAATCTTTCGAGCTACACCCAGGAGGCGTGCACTGATGTAGAGGCCTTCCTGACTAGCGATTTTGTGATTCACTTCAAACTGAACCCGCTCGTCGTGCAGCACAAAACGAATCATTCCTCCCTTCTGGAGGAAGTCATCGGTCTCCCCCACCGTCAGGACGGCCGCTCCACGTACCCCTTCCAGAATGCGCTGTGTCTGCCGCGAGCGTGCGGTATTGAGGAACAGAACATGACAATTTCGGGCTTGTTCAACCTCTTCAACCAAAACAATCCTTACCGTGCGCCCGGAAATCGTCTTTCCTATCATGGTCCGGTTCAATTCCGATTCGAAGCCCGGATCACTCACAAGGCAGAACAAAATCGGGGTCGACGGCTCGGGAAACTTTCGCGCAGGCCACTCCGCAAACTTGGCAAAACTGTAAAGATATGCGGCTTTGACCTGTGAATCGCTCACACTCTGGGCTGCGACACTGCTTCGAAGTGCATCCATTAGCCCGAGGATGGCCGCGATCGAGACAGTCAGGATTCGTATTTGTGCCTTGACGGTCAAGAACTATTGCTCCCCGAACCGCCAGCTCAGCTTCACTCGAAAACTGCGCCCGTCCTGCGGGATAGGCAGATCCAGACTTGCGACCGAGGGCGGATCGAAGTATCTCTTGTCGAGCAGGTTGTACACACTGGCAGAAAGATCCAGATTTCGGGTAATTCCGCGCCCCAACAATGTTCCGTTCACCAGTGTGAACGGGGGTATCGGGCGGCCATCGATACCTTGGAGCCCGCTGCGGTATTGCGCGTCGAAGCTCAGGAACAGCTTTCGTCGAAGCAGGGGTTGACTCAAGTTCAGCTTTGCCAAGTGTCTTGGAGAATTGCTCAGAAACTGCTGCGAGTCTCGATCTTTCGTATTTTGCACACTGTAACTAGCAATTCCTTCGAGGCCATGGGTGAGTTGAGCTTTCATCTCATACTCCAGCCCCATAGACCTGACATTCTGCAAGTTGCGAAAGATCAGGCCCCCGTCGGTCGCTTCCTCGGTGATGAGTCCGTTCATCAGGTTGTAAAAGGCGGAGGTCGAAAGCCAGAACCGGTCCCCAACCCCCTGCTCCCACACCAATTCAAAGTTGTGAATCTTCTCGGGTCGCAGGCCCGGATTGGGGAGATTGGGAGCAATGGAGTAGTAGAGCTCATATACGTTGGGCGTACGGAAGGCCTCACCGTAAATGAACTTGAACCTGGTCCTCGCCCGCAGGGAATAGATCAAGGCAGCGCGTGGATCCAGATTCTTCGCAAGATGGTTGTAGTAGTCGTAGCGCAGGCCCGCATTCGCGGTGAGAGATGGGGATATGCTCCATTCATCTTGCAGGTAAAGCGCGCGCACCGACGAATTCCGTCGATCGTCGAGCCACAACTGATAAGGATTGAGGGAGTAGTTGCTCTGGTTCTGACGCAAATTGTCGCGGTACTCGCCACCTCCGGTGATCCGGTGACGACGGAAGATCGTCTTGCTGGCCTGCAGTTCGGTACCCCACCATTTGCCATCCGCATAGTCCAGATTGGGTGAGACCTGTGCCGGATCATTTGGAGAGACGTACATGTAGGTGCCCTGATAGCTGTATCGGTCGTAGAAGAGTCGAGCTAATACCTCCCAAGAGTTCGCAAATCGATGCTGGTAAGAGAGGTCGAGGTAAGCGTGGGAATCGGTGGTGCGGGTGCCCGCATTATTGAAGATGGTTCCATACGCTCCCGTGGGCACGCCTTTTTCCCGGGTTGCGTACAGCCCCTGGAGAGTGAAGTCGCGAAAGGAGAGTGTGGCGAAGGAGCGAGCCGTCTGGTCATCATCGGCATGGAGTGCGACGCTGTACTGGCTTGGCGCGAGACCAGATTCCGGGAACAGCAACTGGTTCTGTCCCCGGCTGCCGTAAAAGCTTTGCGATATGGCAAACTGAACGTTCCGGATCATTCCTCCATAGCCGACCCGGCCCGCATAGGTATTGAACGAGGCCGCCTCGGCCGACAGTTCGACTTCCTTCAATTGCTGCACGCTCCGGGTAATAACGTTGATTACTGCGAATAGTGCGTTGCTACCGTACAGGGAAGAAGCCGGGCCACGAATGACCTCAATGCGTTCGATGAGCTCGAGGTCAAGAGGAAACTCCGTGCCCAGCATCGCCTCGTCGTAGACGTTGTCGTTGAGCCGGTGGCCGTTGACCAGCAGAAGAATTCTGGTGTTATAGTCTCCAGGCCGGGCAAAGCCACGCACCCCGAGGCTGGTGTAGTTCCGATCGTAGGTGACATCGAACCCGCGCACCGTTCTTAAGGCATCCGCCAGGGTACGGTACCCGTAGCGCTGAATCTCATCCGCGGTGATTATGGTTACAGACGAAGGGGCTTCTCCGCTCAGTTGCAGGTGCCTGGAGGCGGTATAGACTTTTATGCTTCCGAGCTGTTCCAGACTCGCCTCGGATAAATCGGGAGTCACCTGCTGGCATTGGCACGTCATCCCTCCGAGCAACGTCGCTCCGTAAACACCCAGCAGTAAATGATTAATCCAAGACCAGCGATTCGACCCCATGCCCAACCTCCAGGAAAAACGCCCGAGCCAGTTCGCGTCACGAACAGGATTACGGGGAGCGTGATTCGCACAGTCGAGTTCGGCTCTGCATCATCCTGCACCCTGACCGGCGCCGGTGATGGGGGCCGGGATTGCTGACAGCAGGCGATTGCGTGGCGAATCTTCTTCTCCCCCAAAAACCCGGGATCTCACCCCGGATCGCAGCTCTTGGGGCAGAGGCGCGCGAATCGTCCCGCGTCCGAGATGATCATTCGAAGCAACTTGATCGACGCGCTTCCATTGCGCGGCCTGCCCCCAGTAGTGCTTTCGTCATAAATGACAATCGGATTCAGCCGGAGACGCTATTTTGTGGAAGTGGGAGTTGCACGGAGGTAACGCATGTTTCCCAAGGGTCGATTTAGGTCTGGTGCCGGAGTGACAATCATGCAAAATTCATGCGAGAGGCGAAGAACTTCTCGAGAGGGGCAGTCGTCGCCGCTCGCCGTTACCAAAGTCTGAGCCGACGGCCTCGCGGTCAAAACCCGTCGCGTCCCCCCGCCGATTAAGAAGTTATCCGCATGACCGGATCGCGGCATTTTCACGAATGTTCCGGAGGTCACGCGACGGGCACTCTACTCTGCAATGCCCATGAGGTCTAAAACACGGTGGAGACAGGCATTCGGGTAGCACACTCGTTGGCGTCCCAACCACGACAGGCGGTCGAAGAATTTCATGCTGCGGCTGCGCAGCCGGACGCTGCTTTGGTGCTGTTCTTCTGCTCGAATCGGTACGATCTGGCGGTTCTGGCGCAGGAGATTGCGCACCAGTTTTCGGACATTCCTGTAGTCGGATGCACTACGGCCGGGGAAATCGGCCCGTCGGGCTATTGCGAAGGCAGTTTGGTGGGGGCCAGCTTCTCCGCCGACATATGCATGGCGGCGACGGCACATGTCGAACCGCTGCAGCAATTCGAGGTCTCTCGCGGACAGGCGGTGGCGAACCGTCTATTGCAGGAACTTGAAGACAAAACGCCACAGATGAATCCACAGAACAGTTTCGCTCTTTGTCTGATTGATGGACTCTCGGTTCGGGAAGAACCCGTGGCCCGGGCGTTTCAAAACGGGCTGGGCACGATTCCAGTAGTGGGCGGTTCGGCAGGCGATGGACTCGATTTCGGCAGCACGTATGTCTACGCCGACGGCGCCTTTCGTTCCGACAGCGCGGTTCTGACCCTGATAACGACTCCGTTGCCTTTCAAGGTGTTTAAGACTCAGCATTTTGTGGCTACCGACCGCCGACTGGTAATTACGGAAGCGGATTCGGAGCAGCGCATTGTAAAGGAAATTAATGGCTTGCCTGCAGCGCAGGAGTATGCCCACGTACTCGATGCCGATGTTGCGGAACTCGATCCCAGCCGTTTCGCGGCTTCGCCGGTCGTCGTCTTGATCGACGGCAACAACTATGTCCGCTCCATCCAGAAAATCAACGAGGATGGAAGCATAAAGTTCTTTTGCGCAATTGAAGAGGGCGTGGTTTTGCGCCTGGCCCGCGGAGTCGACCTGGTCGAGAATCTCGAACACGCCTTCGGCGACATCCGTAAGGATATCGGTCCGCTGGACTTGGTCATCGGCTTCGACTGTATTCTGCGGCGGTTGGAGATTATGCAAGGCGGGATGGAATCCCACGTGGGAGACATCCTTCGGAAACATAAGAGCATTGGTTTTAGCACTTACGGAGAACAATTCCGGGGCATCCATGTCAATCAGACCCTGACCGGGGTTGCCCTGGGCGCGCTTCCACCTGAGGAGTACGGTGGCTGACCTCGCCACCCCGGCTGCTGCTCCCGACGAGAAAGCCTTGCGTGCGGAGATTACGCGGCTCAATAAGGTCGTCAAGGCCCTGATGGATCGTGCGGAGCGTAGCACCTGCTCCCAAGGTTCAGACTTCAGCTTGTTTCAGGCAACTGTCCTGCTGGAGGAGCAAGTGCGTTCCCGCACTGCGGAACTAGAACAAGCCTTACGGGAAAACGAGCGTATCGAGCGTGCCCTGCGGAAGTCAGAGGCGAAGTTCCGAGCTGTCGTAAGTCAATCCCTGGTTGGTATCGCGATCATCGAGGGTGGCAAGTTCGGTTATGTGAATTCCAAACTTGCCGAGATCTTCGGTTACACGCCCGAAGAAATGCTTGCCTTAGGCCCGCTTGACATCGCTGCCCCTAGTGACCGCGGGCTGGTGGCACATCAAATCCAGCGGCGTCTGAGCGGGGAAACCGATCACCTCGAGTACGTGTTCCGGGGTATACGCAAGGACTGTTCTCAGATTCACGTGGAGTGTCACAGCTCGGTGATGGACGTCGCGGGGCAGCCTGTATTGACTTCCCTGATCGTCGATGTCACCGAGAGAATTCGCGCCCTGCGAAAGCTCGAAGAGCTACAGGAGCAGCTTCGCGAGCAAGCTATTCACGACCCGTTAACCGGACTTTATAACCGCCTGCCCCTGAACGAATTTCTCGATCGCGAATTGTCCCTCGCGAGCCGTAAGGGTTATCCCGTAACCGTGATCCTGGCGGACCTCGATCATTTTAAGGTCATCAACGACACTTACGGCCATCCGGCCGGGGATGAAGTCCTGCGACAGTTTGCGGAGCGAATTAAGAAGCACTTTCGTGCAAGTGATATCTGTTGCCGCTACGGAGGCGAGGAGTTCCTGCTGGTGTTGCCCAAGTCAACCAACAAGGAAGCGCTCAAGCGAGCCAGCGAAATCAGGGAGATCGTGGCTCGGAACGCTTTCGTTTTGAGCGGATCAGTCATAAATGTGACCGCGTCGTTCGGAGTGGCTAGCTATCCGCAGCACGGCCATACCCGCGAGGTGTTGGTGAGCGCGGCCGACAAAGCACTATACAAAGCGAAAAATGATGGACGCAACCGCGTTGAAGCGTTTACAGAAGTCACATGATCGCCAACTTCCCGTACCTGCTCTTCCAAGGGATGGTCTTTCGCCTGATCGGGGAGCGGCACGGCTCCGATGAGGGAACGGAGTCTAATCGCCAAAGAGACTGGCGATACCATGTACTAGCGGCGCAAGTTGCGGCGTATCGCGTTGCTCGGACGCATAGTACAAAAGATCGCTGGGCCCGGACATGAGTTTGGGATTTTTTGTGTAGGGCCCTCTGAACTCCTTGCTGTTGGCCTGACGCTTCGCGTCCGATATCGTTGCACGCCCGTACACATTCATCATCAGCTCGCGCTGCATGGCGACCAGTGCTCCCGTCGAATCCAACCACGTGCGATAGGGTTGCCGGAATCCCTTCCAAGTTAAGAGGAACCTGGAATTGCTTTCGATAGTCAAATAGAACATCAAGCGGAGGTTTGCTATGAGGAATTCTGTTCATCGGCCTCAGTGGATGATCGTTCTAACGAGCGTAGTCGTTGCCGGAATGTCGGTTGCGGGCGGCGAGACCTTCCCTGCATTCTTCACGGAGCAACCCCCTGCTCTTGCAGGCCAGACGTTGTCTGCCTCGCGTGTTCCCGTGCTCCACAGCATTGTGGATTCAGGTCGTAATGCCGATCTTCGCTGGCCCGACTTTACTCCCTACAAAACAGAGGTCGCCAGACTTTACGAGACGAACGGTTATTCTTTGCTTTGGGTTCAGAACGGCCGCGTCCGTCCCCAGGGGCTGGCTCTGGTCGAACTCTTACAAAATGCAGACGCTAAAGGACTTGACCCCGAAGATTATGACGGCTCGCGATGGCAGGGCCGCCTCCTCAAGCTGGGGCAAAAGCCGTCTGAACAAGACTGGGTCTCGTTCGATACCGCGCTAACGGTCTCGGTGATGCGCTACGTCCGTGCCATTCACTGCGGCCGCGTAAATCCCAAGGAATTCAAATTTCAGCTCGATATGGCGGGGAAAGCACTCCCCTTGGCGGAATTCATTCAGACCCAGGTCGTGAATGTAGCCGATCCAGCCGCCGAAATCCAAAAGCTTGAACCGCCCTTCTTGGGCTACCGGAAGTTGCTCGCGCTCTTGCCGGTTTATGAAGGATACGCAAAGCAAGATGACGGAGAGAAACTACCAACGATCACGAAAACTGTGCGGCCCGGCCAACCCTACGCTGGCGTAGTCCGATTGGGGCGGTTTCTTCAAATCATCGGCGATATTCCTGCAGGCGCACAACTGAATCCGAATGCAACCATCTATGACGGTGCGCTCGTCGAGGGCGTGAAGCATTACCAGGACAGACATGGGGAGTCTCCCACCGGCAACCTTGACGCGCGCACAATCAATGAGTTGAATACCACTCCGGCCGCCCGCATTCGCCAGATCAAGTTGACGCTCGAACGGTGGCGCTGGCTTCCGCATTCCTTCCCACAACCGCCCGTGGTTGTGAATCTTCCTGAGTATCGAGTACGCGCGATGAACCCGGATGGCACCGTCGCCTTCTACAAGAACGCTATCATTGGAAAAGCCTACGGCCACGAGTCCCCGGTCTTTGAGAAAGACATCCAATACGTGGTCTTCCGCCCCTACTGGGAAGTGACTCCCAGCATTCAGCGGAACGAAATCGTGCCACACATCCAGAAGGATCCGAACTACATCGCGAAGCATAATTTTGAAGTGGTCACGCCCCAAGGCGAGGTCGTAACCGACAATCAAGTGAGCCCGGAAGTTTTAGAAGGAATAAGATCGCTTCACCTGATGGTGCGGCAAAAGCCCGGCGAAACGAATTCTCTGGGGTTGGTCAAGATCATCTTTCCCAATCCGGAGAATGTGTACCTGCATGGCACAGACGCTCCAGAACTGTTCTCGCAGGACGTCCGCGATTTCAGCCACGGATGCATTCGGGTAGAGAAGCCTGCGGACCTCGTTGCCTGGGTGTTGCGAAACAATCCTGGCTGGGATTTGGAGCGGGTAAAAGCCGCGATGAACGGCGAGAAAAACAATCTTCAGGTGAACCTCATCACGCGAATTCCGGTTCTGATTGTCTACGGCACGGCTACGGTGAACGAGGAAAATCAGATTCGTTTTTTCGACGATATCTATGGTTATGACGCGAAACTCGAGAAAGCGTTGGCCGCCGGCTATCCCTATGCCTGGTAACCGCCTTACACAAGCCGCCCAGCAAACCGCATCTAACGTAGAATGGATCTAACGCGGCAATACATTTTTGAATGGGAGTGAAGCAACATCGGTGTCATCGTCGAGAAAAAAGAGCAAATCCGGCCTTCGTGGTTTTTCACTGATTCTCTTGTTTCTGCTGGCGCCAGTGCTCGGGCACGGCGGCACAGAATCTGCGTCCCCGGCCGCACACGAGTATCGGCTCCGCTTCTATCACACGCACACGGGCGAGCGGCTCGATGTCGTCTATCGTCGCGGTGACCAATACGTCCCCGAAGCGCTGGACGAGCTCGACCATTATCTACGCGATCACCGTAGCGGAGATGTGCGTCACTTCGATCCTCGCCTGTTCGACCTTCTCTACGACCTGACCGCGTCGCTCGACGATTCCGGTGGTGAAATCGATGTGATTTGCGGCTACCGTACGCCATGGAGCAACGAATTCCTGCGCACGCGCAACCCGCACACCGGCGTGGCGCAGCACAGCCTGCATATGCAGGCTGAAGCGATCGACATTCGCCTACGTGGGGTTCCGACGTCGGAACTGCGTGACGCAGCTCTGCGCCTGCATCGCGGCGGAGTGGGTTTCTATCGCAGTTCGGACTTTGTGCACGTCGACGTCGGGCGTGTGCGCCATTGGTAGTTGCTGCTTAACGCTCCAATAAATGAGAGCAGTGTTGATTTCGTGAGCCAATCGGGCTCCGAGTGACAGACGTGCCCGTCAGTCTCGCTAAACGCCCGCATCAAACTGTCCCAGCACGCGCACAGTCAAAAACCGCTGCGTCTTGACCCGAGAGAGCTCCGCCAGTGGGGAACAGTCCGCGAAATCTCGATGCACATTCGCGGCTTCGTGACTTCGGGTGACCAGCTAAGTACTTGAGACGTCGTGAGAGACACGCGAATCGTGGGTGGAAATCGTGGGTTCAAACCGCTGCCTCGTGACGGCTGATCAGAACCTTCCTGAATTTACCTGATGCATTGAGATGATTTCCAGTACAGCTCCCGACCAGCAATTTACTCATCTAAACAGTTCTAGAGTGACCTCCACGGAAAATTGGCTAGCGGTAAATCTTTTCTCTCATGTTCTGCGGGTCATTGGGGGACGGGGCAATCATCCCCGACGCTACTAACGACGCGTACACAGCTTGTTCCGCTGCGAACCAGTCCACTTCCGGTGAACCGAAAGGGCGCCCCCTTTGTTCCCAAAGCTCATACGCCAGTTTTGCTACGAACTCATGCCGGTTCTCACCCAGAAAATCGGTGGCGAGCTCCAGCGGGGGTTGCTTATCGGGCGGTCGAGATTCGTCGGGCATCGTGGTTCCTCGAATTTTGGACCTCCGGGAGTGATCCCATCCTCGCTCCCGTCGTCTGATTGATCGTTACGATCCTGCGCAATCTCCTATCAACGGCGCTGCGGAGAATTTCAAAGTTCATCGCCAGGACGGTGCTTCATGCCAGAGAATGAAATGTGCTTCAAGCGGCACGAACGCTCCTAGGTGCTGCGGAACGAGGCGCGGGGTGTAGTCAGTAACCGGGCGACTCCTCGGAACAGAAGCACTGTAGTTGAAGGTACCTGTCGCTCCGGCCAGCCGTTCGCCGCGATTCATGGGGAGCGCGATTGGGTCCCCGTCTTTCTGCGGTTCCGCGTACAATTCGACCCTCACGGCATCGGGATCGATATCATCCAGAAAAACCTGCACTTGAAATAGGTACCGCTCGCCCTGTTGCTCGACGGTCGCGGGGCCGAATCGTAGCGCGGACCAATGTTTCGCCAGTTCGGCCTGCCAGGCGACGAGATCGGCTCCGGCTGAGCCTCGATTCTCGGCGCGCTTGCGAAAAGCCAATGCCGCCAAGAGATAGTGTTCTTCGGTGTATTGCCGGACTGCGCGATTGGTCGAAAAGGTCGGAGTTAGGCGCGCCATACTTTCGCGCATGCGCCCGACCCAGGCGCGTGGAATTCTATGCTCGTCGCGGACATAGAACTCTGGGATAACCTCGTTTTCGAGCACCGCATAAAGACTCTCAGCGTCAGCTGCGTCCCAGGAAGGGTCATCTCCATGTTCGCGCCCATCTCCGATCGCCCAGCCTACTTCCGGGGAATACGCCTCCGCCCACCAGCCATCGAGTTCCGAGAGATTCAACCCGCCGTTCACCAGCACCTTCATGCCGCTTGTGCCGCTTGCTTCCCAAGGCCGTCGCGGAGTGTTCACCCAGACGTCCACGCCCTGAACCAAATGCTCTGCCATAAGCACGTCGTAGTCGGAAAGGAAAACCACCCGTGATCGAACCTCTGGGCGGTGGGCAAACTCAACCCACTGCCGGATCATTTCTTGCCCTTCCGCATCTTGGGGGTGAGCCTTGCCCGCGAGCACGAGTTGAACCGGGCGATCTCGATTCATCAGGATGTTAAGAAGCCGAGCCGGATCGTGCAGGAGAAGGTTCGGGCGTTTGTACGTGGCAAAGCGACGGGCGAATCCCAAAGTCAAAGCATTGTTGTCGAGCACCTGTGCGGCTTGCGCAAACTCTTCCGGTGACGCTCCGCGCCCTGCGACCTGACGGGCGTGGACTCTGCGGACGTACTCAACGAGCGTCTTGCGGCTATCTGTGCGGAGTTGCCAAAGGTCGGAGTCGCTCACAGCGCGAATATCCTTCTCCATGTTTGCCAGTGTTCCGTACCAACGGTTTTTGTTGCACGTAGATTCCCACAAGCGGTCTGCTTCAGAAGAGTCCCAGGTAGGAGTGTGCACTCCATTGGTCACGTGCGTTACCGGGACCTCTGTTTCAGGCCACCTGGGAAAGAGGGGCTGGAAGAGTCGTCGGCTCACTTGACCGTGCAATTTGCTGACGCCGTTGATGGCGCCGCTGCCGCGGATTGCCAAATAGGCCATATTGAACGGTTCGGACGAGTCTTGGCGATCGCGTCGCCCCAACGCTAGAAGCTCGTCGACCGAAATCGACAGTTTCTCCTCGGCATACTTGCTGAGATATCGCTCAATCAGGCCGGGAGCAAAGCGGTCAAAGCCCGCCTCCACGGGAGTATGGGTCGTAAAAAGGTTGCCGGCACGGGTGACAGTGAGCGCGACGTCGAATGGCTTGCCATTGTCTTCCATGTATGAGCGGGCCCGTTCCAGCACCGCGAATGCGGCGTGACCTTCATTGAGATGGCAGACCTCGGGCTGCAGTCCCAAGGCTCGCAGGAGTCGCCAGCCTCCAATACCGAGGACTAACTCCTGTTTCAAACGCAACTCCGGACCACCTCCGTACAGTTCAGTCGTAATGCCGCGGAAGGCCGGAAGGTTTGCGGGATCGTTGGTATCGAGCAAATACAATCTGGCCCGGCCCACCTGTACTTGCCAGACTCTGATCCACAACTTAAAGCCAGGCAAAGCGATGGCCAGGCGCAGCCATTCACCGTTTGGCTCGCGCACCGGTCGAATCGGAAGCTGGCCGGGATCATTGAATGGGTACAAAGCTTGCTGGTGGCCTTGTGCGTCGATTTCCTGCCGAAAATAGCCTTGTTGGTAGAGCAAACCAATCGCGGTTACCGGGACGCCCAGGTTACTGGCGGCTTTGAGCTGATCGCCGGCAACGTTGCCGAGTCCGCCAGAATAAATCGGTAGCGCTTCGCTCAACATGAACTCCATCGAGAAATACGCGATTGTCGACACGCCCGAACGCGGATGCGCCTTTTGAAACCACGCTTCCGACTCTTCGACTAGCGTTTTCTCGCGGCGGAGATCGGCCAAGAGTCTTTGAAATCTCGGGTCGGAGGTAACACTTTGCAATTTTTCTCGGGAGACGGTTTGCAGCAGAACCCAAGGATTGTGGGTCAGTTCCCAGAGTTCGGGATCGAGTTGCTCCCAAAGCTGGTCCGCCGAGTGATTGAACGACCATCTAAGATCCAAGGCCAGGTCGGTAAGAGCATCTGAAGTGGCTGTATCGAGGGGACGATCAACGATTGTCGAGCTACTCATAAACAAACTCCTCTCATGGCTTATCGGCCTAGGCCGCTTGGGTGCTGCGGGCAAGCGTTTCCGAGACAATGGTCTGGGCTTCTTCCTGGATCTGTCGCAGATGCTGCTGGCTCAAGAAACTCTCGGCGTAAATCTTGTAGATTTCTTCAGTGCCTGATGGACGTGCTGCAAACCAGCCATCTTTGGCAATTACTTTGATGCCTCCAATCGGGTTGCCGTCACCGGGAGCAGCGGTCAGAATCTGCTGGATAGGCTCGCCAGCAACCTCTGTCGCGTGAATGTCGGCTGGGGACAATCTTTCGAGAGCGGTTTTCTGTTCGGGCGTGGCGGGAGCGTCGATGCGTTCGTAGATGGGATCTCCCAGGTCGCGGGTAAGATCACGATAAATCTCACCCGGATCTTTACCCACTCGCGCCGTAATTTCTGCTGAGAGTAAACAAGGAACGATTCCGTCTTTATCAGTGGTCCATACGCTGCCGTCGCGCCGGAGAAAGGAAGAACCGGCGCTCTCCTCGCCGCCGAAACCCAAGCGGCCGGCGAGCAATCCTTCGACAAACCACTTAAAGCCCACCGGAACTTCATAAAGCCGCCGCCCCAGGCGAGCGCTGACACGATCGATCATGCTGCTGCTCACTACGGTCTTGCCCACGGCGACGTCCTCACTCCAATTGCGCCGGTTGGCGAACAAATAGTTGACGCATGCTGAAAGGTAGTGATTCGGAGGCAGCAACCCACTTCCTTTGGTCACAATGCCGTGGCGGTCGTGATCGGTATCGCTGGCAAACGCAATATCGAACTTGTCTTTGAGCACGATGAGTCTCTGCATGGCGTAGGGCGAGGAAGGATCCATGCGAATCTTTCCGTCCCAATCCACGGTCATGAAGCGAAATGTAGGATCAACCGATTTGTTCACGATCGTGAGATCGAGGCCATACTGCTCGGCAATCCGCGGCCAATAGTCGATGCCCGCTCCCCCGAGGGGATCCACGCCAAGCTTGATCTTGGCGTCGCGCACTGCATTCATGTCGACAACATTGTTGAGATCGCTGACATAGACGCTCAAAAAGTCGTGTTTGTGCGTTGTCGGCGCACGCAGCGCTTTGGCAAACTGCGCGCGCTTAACCCCGTCGAGGCCGCGCTCGAGAAAATCATTGGCTTTCGATTCAATCCACGAAGTCACGCTCGAATCTGCCGGCCCTCCATGCGGGGGATCGTATTTAAAGCCCCCGTCATCGGGAGGATTGTGAGACGGCGTGATTACGATACCGTCGGCAAGTCCTGACTTTCGTGCGCGGTTGTAAAGCAGAATCGCGTGGGAGACGGCTGGGGTCGGAGTGTATGGTGTGCCTTCGGAGATCATTACTTCGACGTTATTTGCCGCAAGCACTTCCATCGCACTCGTAAATGCAGGTTCGGACACAGCGTGGGTATCCATCCCAAGGAACAGCGGACCGTCAATCTTCTGCTGCTTGCGGTAGTCACAGATTGCCTGAGTGATGGCCAGGATGTGCCACTCGTTGAACGCCACGTCGAAAGCAGATCCTCGATGGCCGGACGTACCGAAGACCACCCGCTGCCTGGAATCACTCGGATCGGGGCGTAACTCGTAATAGGCGGTGATGAGCTTCGGGACGTTAAGAAGAATAGATGAGTCAGCCGGCTTCCCGGCAGCAGGATTAATTGTCACGCAGCACCTCGCCGCCATCCGTCAAGAGAATTGCACTTGATCGAGGTTCGAGCCGAAAACCGATTTGGCCCTGCATGGAAGGCTCCTTTCCAGGGTTAAAGAGATCGTCAGGGGCGGTTCGGGCAGTATCGACCGCCAAACGCCAGATCTTCCCAGGGGGCAAAGCAGGAATGGAAAAATCAACGGGTCTGGTGTCGGCGTTAAACAGGAGGAACAAGTCGGGTTCTGTCTGTCCCAGAATCAGACACGCAAAAGATTTCTGCCGCTGGTCCGCCCAGTCGGGAGGGGCACCGTCTGGCGCGAACCACTTGATGTCTGCATCGGTGTAGAAAGTTTCTCTTCGTAAAACATGATGGGCCCGGCGAAAGGCGATCATTCCCCGAGTGAAACGGTGGATCTCTTTGTGCGTTTCGAGCAGGCTCCAGTCGAACCAACTCACCTCGTTATCCTGACAGTAGGCGTTGTTATTGCCGCGCTGGGTTCGGCGAAACTCATCCCCACCGAGCAACATGGGAACCCCTCGAGAGATAAACAGGGTTAGCAGGAAATTCTTGATCAAGCGGTTGCGCATGCCATCTAGATCGGGATCCTGGCTCGGCCCTTCCACTCCGCAATTGTCGCTGTAGTTGGCATCGGTTCCATCACGGCCGAACTCGCCATTTTCGTTATTGTGCTTCTGCTTGTAGCTGACCAAGTCGTTCAGTGTGAAGCCGTCATGAGAAGTGACGAAGTTGAGGCTGCTCGCGGGGCCCTTGCCTGAGCTTTGGTACAAATCCGAGCTTCCACTGATTCGACTTGCGAACAATCCGATCATGCCCGCGTCGCCAACCCAGAAGCGGCGCACGTCGTCACGGAACCGGCCGTTCCATTCCGTCCAACGCTTGGTGGAAAAATCTCCCACCTGGTAGGCACCGCCGGCGTCCCAAGCTTCCGCGATAATCTTCACGTCGCGCAGGATGGGATCCTCGGCAATGCCTTCGAGAAGCGGAGCGTCGCACAGAATGTTTCCATGCTCATCTCGGCCCAGGACGGAAGCGAGGTCGAAGCGAAATCCGTCAACGTGCATGTTCATGACCCAGTAACGGAGAACACCCGTAACGAACTCTCTTACGACAGGGTGATTGGCATTAAGCGTATTGCCCACCCCGGTAAAGTCCTTGTAGTACCGGCGTTGGTTCTCTTGCAGCATATAGAAAATCGAGTTCTCGATGCCGCGCAGGCAGATGGTGGGTCCCAGTT
>Ga0307478_10000812_pt1 | contig 29846 bp, 22 predicted proteins | sample atmos_gasesECM4C_2_FD_203713 | JGI IMG/M metagenome (GOLD analysis project Ga0307478, IMG submission 203713) | Hardwood forest soil microbial communities from Morgan-Monroe State Forest, Indiana, United States - atmos_gasesECM4C_05 | ecosystem: Environmental > Terrestrial > Soil > Temperate...
CACAATAAGCGGGAGTAACTTTGCATTCCCATAGGCCTTTGAAACCGGTCTCGCGGGAACGAGGCAAGCTTTCATTTGGCACACTTGTAAACACAAACCGGCGGGATGGCGTCAGGCCAGAGGTGACCCGGCGCCGCTCCCGTAAACGCAAGAAAACAATAATGAAGTAAGCTCGACCGGAACCGGGATTCCCAGTCCGGAAGCCGGAAACCGGAAGCCGGTCCTTGGAGAGTGCGGTGGCCGTTCCCCCGACCCTCCCCCCGGGTGAACGACTAAAACGTGATGAATTTTGCAGTTGCTTTCGGAACGTAGTTCTCCGCAATGACCGGCACGCAAGAGCCGGAAGCCGGAAGCCGAATTTGAGGAGCCCAAGATGGAAGCCTTAACCCGCCTGGTTGCCGATTCCTTGGCCCGTCACGGCTTGGATCGCCCCGTCGACCCTCGCCGCCTGCAATGGTCGCGCTGGTTCCGCTGCGATTCCACCCATAGCCTCCTCGTAGTTCCCAGCAAGCCCGGCATCTTCGCCCTCGCCGAAGAGGTTATGAATCTAGGGACACCCACCGATCATGTAGGGACAGCCAAAGATGCTGGCAGCAGCACTGCCCACGTGGGGATAGCCTTCGCCGGCTGTCCAGCCGAGCCAAGCTCGGCAGTTGCCTCCACTGTTGCGAACTTCGAGCGAAGCACGGTTCGGGAAGGGCACGACTTCAGTCGTGCCAAAACAACCACCGTATCAGGAGCGGCTTCAGCCGCTGAGGCCCGCCGCCTCCTCGCCGTCCTCCAGTTCGCCGAAGACGACGACATGGCCTTCACCCTTGACCGCATGTTCACCCGCATCAATCCCATGCGCGACCACCTCGCCTCCGGACGCTGCTTCCTCCGCTTCGTTGTGATCCAAGACCAGGCCCAGCGCCGCAGCATTTGCGCCGCCCTCAATCAATGGATGCTCTCCGCCGCGGAAAAAGCTTCCGGCTTTCCCGCCGACTTCTCTTCGTCCCTGGAGTTCGTGGCGCGGGCGCCCTCGCCCCCGACTGCCGGCACAAACTCAAACTCCGAAGCACCATCTCAACCTGGAAACAAAAGTAATGTGGTGAGCATAGCTGGCAATCTCGATTCCGGAGCCGCCAAAAACCTTCACTGTCCTCACCCCCTCCCCTCCGGTTTCTAACCCGCGGCGGGTGTTTGTAAGGAGGCTGGAGGAAACCTGGTATTGGCAAGGATCGGGAAGGGCACGATTTTAGTCGTGCCACAAGATTTGCTTTGAAAGGGCGCGGCTTTAAGCCGCGCCGCTAGTGGGTGCGCTCTTTACAACCAAACTGCTCTACCGCCCGAAAGCCCCCAATTCGGGAAGCTCGACCCCCGTCTCTGCCGCCCCGGGACGCCGAATCGGGCTATGTTGATTAGAATCTAATAATTAATGGAGAAAGCAATGCCCGAGCTCAAAACCACCGTTTCCACCGCCAACCCTGTTGCCGCCACCAACAACGCGACCAACAAGAAGACCGTCCCCGGCCTCGCCTTCCGCCGCCTCTTTACCAAGCCCGGCGTCTCCCCCTACGACGAGCTCGAATGGGATCTCCGCCTGGCCCAGATCACTGACGCCAAAGGCAACATAATCTTCGAACAAAAGGATGTCGAAGTCCCCAAAGACTGGTCCATGACCGCCACCAACATCGTGGCCAGCAAATATCTGCACGGCAAGGTCGGCACCCCCGACCGCGAGACCGGCGTTCGCCAGCTCGTTACCCGCGTCGCCGAAACCATCCGTAACTGGGGCCTCGACCAGGGCTATTTCAAAACTCCCGAAGACGGAGCCACTTTTCACGACGAACTCGTCCACATCCTCGTCCGCCAGTACGCCGCATTCAACTCGCCGGTCTGGTTCAACGTCGGCTGCGATCGCATCGAGCCTAACTCCGATGCGCGCAACTGGCACTGGAATCCGCAAACTCAGCAAGTCGAGTTCGGCGTCACCGGATACAAAACTCCGCAGTGCTCCGCCTGCTTCATCAACTCGGTGAAAGATTCGCTCGACTCGATTCTCACTCTCGCAAAAACCGAAGGCATGCTCTTCAAATGGGGCAGCGGCACCGGAACAAATCTTTCTCCCCTGCGTTCGCAAACCGAAGGCCTCAGTGGCGGTGGCACAGCCAGCGGCCCGCTCAGCTTCATGAAAGGTTTCGACGCCTTCGCCGGCGTAATTAAATCCGGAGGCAAAACTCGCCGCGCCGCCAAGATGGTCATCCTCAACGTCGACCATCCTGACATCGTCGACTTCATCGAGTGCAAACAAAAAGAAGAAGCCAAAGCCCACGCGCTCGTCGCCATGGGCTACGACGGATCGCATCCCGATTCCGACGCCTACTCTTCCATCTTCTTCCAGAACGCGAACAACTCGGTCCGCGTCACCGACGACTTCATGTACGCCGTAGTTCGCGACACCGACTTCTCCACTAAGTCCGTGCGTGACGGCGCAGTTGTCGCTACCTACAAAGCCAAAGACTTGATGCGGAAAATTTCTGAGGCCACTTGGCACTGCGGTGATCCCGGCATGCAGTACGACACCACCACCAATCGCTGGCACACTTCGAAAAACACGGCGCGCATCAACGCCAGCAATCCTTGCAGTGAATACATGTTCCTCGATGATTCCGCCTGCAACCTCGCGAGTCTAAATCTCTTGAAGTTCGCGCCCAACGGCACTTTCGACGTCGAGGCCTACCGTCACGCCGTCGACGTTCTAATCACCGCGCAGGAAATTCTCGTCGACAACGCCGGATACCCAACAGAAATGATCATGCGCAACTCGCATGACTATCGCCCGCTCGGCTTGGGTTACGCAAATCTCGGCGCACTCTTGATGGCCGCCGGTCTTCCTTACGACTCCGATGCCGGCCGTGACTACGCCGCCTGCGTCACCGCCATCATGTGCGGCGAAGCCTATCTCCAGAGCAGTCGCATCGCCGAACAATGCGCTCCACTCACTCCCGCCACCGACACAGTCGCAACTCGTCTCGGCGTAACCGAAGCCGCAAACATGCCCGGCGCTGCCGCGCCCGGCTGGTACATCAACCGCGAACCATTCCTCGACGTAATCCGCATGCACCGCGCCAGCGTCAACAACATAAATAAAAACAACGTCCCCACTCCCCTCTACGAATCCAGCAAACAGTGCTGGGACGAAGCCCTCGCCCACGGCGAAAAACACGGCTACAGAAATTCCCAAGTCACAGTCCTAGCTCCCACCGGCACCATCGGCTTCATGATGGACTGCGACACAACTGGGGTGGAGCCGGATTTGGCGCTGGTGAAGTACAAGAAACTGGTTGGTGGAGGGATGATTAAGATTGTGAATCAGACGGTGCCGACGGCGTTGTTTAAGCTGGGATACGACCATGATCAGACGAATGCGATTGTGAGTTACATCGATGCGACGGGAACCATCGAAGGGGCGCCGGCGGTGAAGGATGATCATCTTGCGGTGTTTGATTGTTCGTTCAAGCCGGCGAAGGGGACGCGGTCGATTGCTTACATGGGACACTTGCGGATGATGGCGGCGACGCAGCCGTTTATCTCTGGAGCTATATCGAAGACGGTCAATCTTCCCGAGAATGCTTCTGTCGAAGATATTATGGAAGCTTATCTGCAGGCGTGGAAGCTGGGGCTGAAGGCGGTTGCGGTTTATCGCGACGGGTGCAAAAAATCTCAGCCGCTTTCGGCGGCGGGGACTAAGACTGCGAACTCTTCGAAAGATGACCCGCGGCCGGGGGCGGCCGCGCCACGCGAAGAAGATAATCTCAACGCGCCGCCGCGCGCGGTGCGGCACAAGCTACAGGAAGAGCGCGCGTCGATCACGCACAAGTTCAACATCGGAGGGCATGAAGGTTACATCACCGTCGGGCTCTATCCGGATGGCGAGCCGGGCGAACTTTTCATCACCATGGCCAAAGAAGGGTCGACGGTCTCGGGGCTGATGGATAGCTTTGCGCTGGCCACGTCCATCGCGCTGCAACATGGCGTGCCGCTGAAGCTGCTCTGCGAAAAGTTCGCGCACACGCGCTTTGAGCCTAGCGGGTGGACCAGCAATCCCGACATCGGGTTTGCCAAGTCGATCATGGACTACATCTTCCGCTGGCTCCAGTTGCGCTTTCTGACCGGGCAGCAGCAATTCCTGTTCGAGAATCTGCGGCCGAAGCTCTCCGGCGTGGAACAAGATGCGGCGTCCGCTGTCCGGCGTCCGGAAGGCGGGAGCCGGGAGCTGGGAAGCGGATCGGTTCACGCCGCCGACGCGCTGGCCGGCATCATCGACCTGGGCGACGCTCCCACGTGCAGCTTCTGCGGCAGCATCATGACGCGGAATGGTTCGTGCTATCGGTGCGGGAGTTGCGGGAGCACGAGCGGGTGCAGCTAGGCAGTGGCACAAGAGTGGTCTTGTAGGTAGTGACGCGAGGTAGTAGAAAGTGTCTCGACTGTGAGGGGGCCACGGCGGATGCCGTGGCTCAATTTTTTTGGGCCATCACAAATTCAGCATTTTGATGTGATAGGCTTGGTGGCATTCAATGGGCCCCGTCAGTTAAGGTAACGTGCTCTGAGGTGGGCGTCTGGCCGAATTAAAGAAATCCCCGCATGTACCCTCACAATATTATGGGTATTCACTACAGTGCACACACTGTGTCTATCTTCTGCTAGACGCACGCCCTGGCGCGAGTGTGAGCGTGGAGGTATTGGACGATGTGGCCGTCGAGGACCCATCTGGTGAAGTCCAGGCTGTTCAGACAAAGAGTGCGGCAAAGACCAACCCAATATCCAATCGCTCGGTCGAACTCTGGAAGACCATTAATAACTGGATCACCGCCGTGCGCGACGGGGAGCTGAAGGTGGAAAGCACGACGTTTAACTTGCACTTAGGTCGTGAACGAAGGGGGCCAATCGCCGAGTCATTTAGAAACGCCTCGACCGCCAACTCCGTTGGGGCTGCGGTGGATAAAGCGAGGGCCGAGTTCTTTACGCCGAAGGGCAACAAGCTCCGAGCAGGTATTCCTGAAGAGTTGGGCGCAATCTTGAAGGTTGTTTTTGCCTCGGAGAATTCCAAGATACTTCAAGGCATCGTCACACGTTTCGATTTGTCTTTTGGAGCCGCATACGCCTACGGGGAGTTATTAGACCGTCTCAAGACTAAATTCATTGACGAAGACGTGGCGGAAGACGTCCTTTTGCACGCACTGGGATGGGTGAAGAAAGAGATAGATAACGCGATAGAACTTGACAAGCCAGCGGTTGTTTCGGCTGACAAATTTCGCATAGAGCTAAACGCTTTTCGTACTCGCCTGAAGTCAAGGAACTATCTTCCCAGCTTCGCCGGCGAGCCCTCGCTTGAGCAGATCGAGTTGCAGAAGCTTCGCGTCTTCGTGCGGCAACTAAACTTGATCGAGTCTTCCGATGACCAAGTTTTGCGTGCGATCGCGGACTTCTTGTCGGCTAGGACCGACCGGGTTAAGTGGGCTGAGAAAGGTTATGTGCACAGCGAGAGCCTTGTTGAGTTCGAAAACGCGTTGAGGTCATTGTGGCTAAGTCATCGCGATGAAGTGGAGCTTGATACCGGGGAGGATGAGATCGTGCGCGGTCGTCGACTGATGCTCAGATGCCTTCTCGAGCATCTAACATTGCAGGGTATGCCCGTGATGCCAGCTTTTGTTTGTGGCTGTTTTCATTCGCTTGCGGACAAGCCGTTGATTGGGTGGCACCCTAGGTATGAGGCGCTGCTGAAGATTGATCAGGTGAGCCATGAGTAGCCTCGATGCTGAGGCCCGCAACGTTCAGAACGCTGCATTTGCCGCGGCAATTTTAGCGGCGTTTGCGCAAGGTTTTCACGATGCTGATGAACGGAAACAAGGGGTCCCGCTTCCGTATCTCTTTCTTGTCCTACCGATCATCTTGCACGCGGATTTATATCGTCTTCTCGTAGGCACCAAGCTGGGCCTGAGGCACTTGGCGGAGAAGCTTGTCTCGTCTCAATGCGCCGGCACGGACCTCCTTCTTTCACTGAGCGGCAGCGCTCGACGTTTACGTGGGCTCACATCCGAAGCCCTGGGAGTTTTGTTCCTTACGGGACTGGCGAAGATGGACGCAAAGAAAGCGCGAGTAGTGCCGCAAAAGGCCCGCCGATTCGCCAGTCGCCTGGACGTGCCCGACGAAGCCGAGGAGGGCAGAAAACTGGGTAAGTGGTTCGCCGAACTCTCCGCTTTTGAGATCGGAAGCATCCTCAAGGTTACTTTCTGATGCAATTCCAGATCCGACAGGTTATTCTTTGGCCTCGAAACAAAACGCTGCCTCCACGCGTGGTCCAGTTCAGGCCGGGCGTTACCAACGTGATTACCGGGGCATCGCAAACCGGAAAGTCAGCCATAGTTCCAATCGTGGACTACTGCCTTGGTTCTGGCAAGTGCTCAATTCCAACAGGAGTTATACGCAAGCACACTGAGTGGTTCGGAGTTGTCGTGGAGACCGTGAAGGGGCAGCTTCTGCTTGCGCGTCGCGAGCCGGGCGTTCAGCAGTCGACCGGGGACATGTTCATGTTGGAAGGGCTGAAAGATCTCGTTTTCCCGGAGCATGTCCCTGCCAAGAACACAAATCGTGATTTTGCGAAGGCTTATCTTGATGAACTTGCGGGACTTACGTCGCTTGATTTTGATCCAGACTCCGACAGCGGGTTCGAAGGGCGGCCTAGCTTTCGGGACATGGCCGCCTTCAATTTCCAGCCGCAAAATGTGATTGCGAATCCAGAGGTATTGTTTTTTAAGGCAGATACTTTTGAGCATCGCGAAAAACTGCGAACAATCTTTCCCTACGTGCTCGGCATAATAACCCCGGAGATTATGGCTAAGCGCTACCGACTCGACGAGCTCCGGCGGGCAGAGCGTTCCCTCGCGAGGCAACTGGAATCACTCCGGCAATCGGCGGAGAAGCTGCTGGCGGAGCTTCACGTTTACCTCAGTCGCGCACGGGAGTACGGCTTGCTGCCAGCCGATACGGAGCACGACGTTAACCAGGAGGAAGCGCTCAGGCTGCTTCGAAGGGTTGCGCGTACCGCCCAGTCGCAGATTACAGCTGCTGGTTTTGGATCCGTTTCAGAAGAACTCGTTGATTTGCGGCATAGGGAGTCAGAGCTGTCTTTGGAACTGACCGAGGTCAGGCAGCGCTGGATTGAGATGACGCGACTTCGAGATGCCGCCACCGAGTACAGGCGCGCCTTGCAAACGGAGGAGGAGAGGCTGGGCATATCTCGTTGGCTCCTGGAAGAGGCCAATCTCAACGCCAGCTGCCCAGTGTGCGGAAATAGCATGGACAAGGCTCATCAGCACCTCGAGGAGATTGCAGCAGCTTTAGACGAGGTCGAAGGAACCCAGACCGTGTTTCGCACGCTTCCACCGACGTTCGACCGGGAATACGCCCAAGTTCGAAGCCGGATTAGCAATTTGGCGGAGAGGGTTGAGGGCGTCCAACTCCGCGTACGCGCCTTACAAGAGGCGTCGGACAATGAGCGACAACGACGCTACACTGAGCTGAATATTTCTCGCTTCATCGGCAGAGTTGAGACGGAGTTGGCCATTCTTGATCGGTACAGTGCTGACGACAAATTGCGCACCCGGCGCGAAGAGCTCGTCTCGGAAATTAGAAAGCTCTCCGTGGAGGTCGATGAGGCCTCACTGAAGGAGAGACGAAGGCGCGCCATAGAGCGACTTTCGGCAATGAGTAGCCCTCTCCTGTCTGATCTCGGTGTGGAGGATCCCAAGGATCCAATTAGCTTGTCAACAGAGGATCTCACCTTGAAAGTCCAGCGGCAAGATCGCGACGATTGGTTGTCAGAGATCGGAAGCGGTTCAAACTGGCTTGGTTACCACCTTGCAAGCTCATTGGGACTGCAGCGGTATTTTCTGCAATTGCCCAATTCTCCTGTGCCTTCATTTCTTATTTTCGATCAGCCGAGTCAAGTATTCTTTCCGAAGAAGCTTGCCGGAGTTGTGAATGACCTCGACCCGAAGCTGGACGACGACGATGTCATGCGCGTCACAAAGTTGTTCGAAGTCATTTCGAGGGTAACGGAAGAGCAATCAGGTAAGCTGCAAACCATCGTCTTGGATCATGCCTCAGGAAACGTCTGGGGCAATATCCCCGGCGTACATTTAGTCGAGGAGTGGCGCGGAACGGATAAGCTCATCCCGCGGTCCTGGTTGGAGTAGGTTTGCGGCACGACTGAAGTCGTGCCCTTCCCGGTCGTGGCGCTGCCAAATCCCCAGAGGGATGGGGTTGGGGAAGCCCATGTGTCGCGAAAACGAGAGTGGCGCACTCGCGCCTCAGGACCCGGATTCCGAAGCGATAGATATCCGTTTTTTCCTAAGGTTCTTGTGTGGTAAGGTGCATCGATAGTTCTTCTCCTTCCGTGGAATACGACCGCCCGCGTCGGGAAATTGAGGGCCTGCTAACATGACTACACTAGCCGCACAACACCGGGACGAAAATGTCGTCATGAGCGCCAAGAACGGTAAGGACAGCGGGCGCGCGGTCGACGTTTACTTCTCGGCGGACGTTGAGACGGATGGACCGATTCCTGGCCCGTTCTCGATACTTTCGTTCGCGCTGGTGTATGCAGGGGCTTTCGATGGCAAGCAATTCGCTCCGCCTCAGGACTACTCGCGGACTTTCTATCGCGAACTCAAACCCATCTCGGAGAATTTTCAGCCAGAAGCGCTGCGCGTCAACGGCCTGGACAGAGACAGATTGCTCCGAGAGGGTGAGGCTCCGGAGTCAGCGATGACGGAGGCTTGCCGGTGGATCAAGAATATTGCGAGTAATGCAAAGCCGGTTCTCGTGGCTTATCCGTTAAGCTTCGATTGGGCCTGGCTTTATTGGTATTTTGTCCGGTTTTCTGCGGAGGGATCGCCTTTCAACCACTCCCTCTGCTTCGACATGAAGACCGCCTTCGCGGTGAAGGCGGGTGTTCCGATCTCCGAGGCTGGCCGGTCGAAGATACTTCCCTCCCTTCGGCCTGAGCGTAAACACACGCACCACGCCCTTGAAGATGCGGTAGAACAGGCGGAGATTTTCTCCAAGATCTTCCAGTGGGAGGGAACACATGGGAGAAACCCTTGATCGTCGGCGGGTAGAGACGGCGAAGCGTATTGAGGCTCTTCGCAGGGAACTTCCTCGGGCGGAGCAGCTATGCGGCGAGACCGCCTGTGTGTACATGACAGGCTCCTTTGGCCGCGGCGAGGCCAGCACACATAGCGATCTCGATCTATTTATCGTGGGGCAGGGATCGCTCGAAGCTCCGACGCTGTCCCGGCTCAATCAAATCCTCGTAAAAGCAGATCTGATCGAAGCCAACAGGAAACTCGGCTTCCCTGATTTCTCAGGAGACGGGGAATACCTTGCCCATCACACAGTTGAGGAGTTGCTTGGCACGCTGGGCAAGCCGGAGGACGACGCCAGCAACACTTTCACAGCCCGGTTGCTGCTATTGCTGGAAAGTGCGCCACTTATCGGAGAGTCAGCGTATCGGCGAATCGTTGACGATGTGATCGCTTCCTACTGGCGCGACTACCAGGACAACAAGAATAACTTCGTTCCGGCATTTCTGGCGAACGATATTCTCAGGATGTGGAGAACATTTTGCGTGAACTATGAAGCTCGCACACAAAATGTTCCTCCTGAGAAAAAAGCCAAACGAGGGGTAAAGAACTACAAGTTGAAGCATAGCCGGTTGTTGACCTGCTACTCGGGATTGCTTTATTTGCTTGCGGTGTTTTCCAAGAACGGAACGGTTAGTCCGACAGACGCGGCTAGCATGATCGCTCTCAGTCCGACACAACGGCTTGAATGGATGCTTGCGCAGCCCGAACTAACAGGCGCGAAGGAGACTATTGGAAAGCTGATTGAAGGCTACGAGCGATTCCTCGCCAATACCGATGCTACCGAGAGTGAACTCGTGGCAAGATTCCTGGACAAGCGAAAAAAGAAAGAATATTGGGACTCGGCCTTTGAATTTGGGGATTTGGTCTTCGCGGTTTTCAACAATGTCGGGAGCGGCAACCGCCTCCATCGCCTTCTAGTCGTGTAGGGGCTTGCGGCACGACTGAAGTCGTGCCCTGTCTCGGGTCTTTTTCTCCGGATTCTTCGGGAAATTCGAGATTTCCACAGGATAAATTGCGATCCGTGTGACGGATGACCGTGACTCGGGTGGTAGATGTTGAAACACTGGCAGGAGTTTCGAATAAAGGTGGTCAAGGGGCAGTGATCAGCGGTCGTGATCAGTGGTCCGTGATCAGGGTCGGTGATAGTGGTTGGTGTGTACCGGAACGGGAAACAGAAGTGACGAGGCTCTACGGAGCCTCGTATTTTTTTGTCTGGAAAACAAGAAGGAGTTAAGCGATGAGGTGGAAGGCGGATCGGTTGGCGGGTGGGAAACTGCCGGGGTGCAAGGAACGCGGGGAGTGGGCGGAGCTTTACTTCATGATGCAGGCGGCGGGGCTGGGGATGAAGGTGTCGCGTCCGTTTGGGGCGGTGGGGAGGTATGACGTGGGGGTGGAGAATCCGACGGAGGGGCAGCAGGCGCGGGTGTTGCGGGTGCAGGTGAAGTCTACGATCTACAAGCGGCGCGGGGAGTGCTACAGCTTGAATGTGATGGGGCCGAAGCGGAAGAAGTATGATCCGGGGACGGTGGACTTTTTTGCGATCCTGCTGATCCCGGTGGATGAGTGGTACATCCTCCCGTTTGAGGTGATGGGGAGGACGAATTCGTCGCTTCACTTTTCTCCGGAGGGAGTGCGGCAAAAGTATCGGCGATATCGCGAGGCTTGGGATTTGCTGAAGGAGACGGGGCTGACGATTCAGGCTTGTGTGGACGAGGAGTGGCCGGAGCTGGGGAAAGAAGAAGCAGGTTCCTCGATTTTGCAAGATCATCCTGCGGATGATCTTGCGTCGCTCGGAACGACAACTGGGGCGGGCGAGTCGCCCGTCTCCACACGGGTTTCGTAATTGCACGCGAGGCTGCGGCGAAAAATCTTAGCGAGCAATCTTAGCGAACATCCTCCGCGAAAAAATCCTCGCGAGTGATCCTAACGATGGAGGGGGAGGTTGGAGCTCCAGCAGTCGGCGACGATAAGCCAGACGCCGAGGCGGCGCCAGGCTTTCACGTATTTGCCGCGGTCGGCGAAGATGGCGCCGTCGGGCTGGCGGATGGCGACGGAGTAGCGGCCGAGTTCGAGGGCCATGTCTCCGGAGGTTTCGACGCGGGAGGTTTCGAGGCGGAGGTTTTCGTATCCGGCGTCGGCGAACTGGTGGAGTAGGCGCTCGACGGCCTTGGGGCCGTAGGCGGGCTCGTAGTGTGGAGCCATGAGTGCGCCGTCCGGAGCGAAGAGCGCGCTGGCATGATCGTAGTTGCCGGTGTTGAAGGCAGTGACAAAATCCTGAGCAAGATTGCGGAGCAGGGACGGGACGTCCAGGGAAGGACGAGAGTCCACGAGGGAACTCGAGTAAGGCTGGTACATCTACTACCTCCTGGGGGAAGGCCAAGGGCGAACGTCCATCACAAGAATGGGGTTCGCTCTTAATGTGGGGAGGATTTTAGCGCAAGACAGGGCTGTGGAAGAAGGAAAGTTTTTAATAGGAATGAAAATTAAAAGCGTAAGGAAGCAGGGCGTGGAGACTGAGCGGAGGAAGACGGATGCTTACTTGTGCGGGGAGGAAGTTCGGGGTATGGTGCGCGGATGAGCATGAATGGACAGGGGCAGAGGGCGAGCGATGGGGAAGAAGAGGCGGGGGAAAAGGGGCGCGGGGCGGGGCATCCGGAGCGATTTTGTCCGAACTGCTCGGCGGAGTTGAAGGAGAGCCGGTGCAAGTTGAGCTGTGAGAGGTGCGGGTTTTATTTGAGCTGCTCGGATTTCTATTGAAGATCAAAACCTTAAACACAGGGGGCACAGAGGAACACGGGGTAGGGCAGACGATGACGGGGGGGATGATCTCCGACTACAACGTCTCCGACTATAATGGTTGAGGATTTTATTCTTGATCATGATGAGGAGAGAGAGCGATGGAGCGGAAGGCGAGCGCAGTTTGGAAGGGTGGGCTGAAGGACGGGAAGGGGACGATTTCGGCTCCGGGCGGAGTGCTGAAAGATACGCAGTATTCGTTTACCTCGCGGTTTGAGAATGGGCCGGGAACGAATCCGGAGGAGTTGATTGCGGCGGCGCACGCGGCGTGCTTTTCGATGGCGCTATCGGCGCAACTGGGCGGAGCGAATCTGAAGGCGGATAGCATCAGCACGAACGTGACGCTGACGATGGAGAAGCAGGATTCGGGGTGGACGATTACATCGAGCCACATCGATGTAGTGGGTAAGGTTCCGGGAGCGGATGCGGCGGCGTTTCAGAAGTATGCGGAGGCGGCGGAGAAAGGTTGTCCGGTATCGAAGGTGCTGAATGCGAAGATTTCGATGACGGCGAAGCTGGGGTAGGGGTGGCTTTCGGGAGTGGCCGGGTGGACGGTGCGGCGGTGCTCACGAAGAAGGCAATCGAGTTCCACGCTCGACGGAGAGGCTCTGCGATTGAAAAGCAATGGTGAACTGGGTGGGCCTCAAGTGAGCTACGGCTGAACTTGATACATTGCCATCATGCCCATTTCCATGTGTTCGTCAATGTGGCAGTGGAACATCCAGGTTCCGACTTTATCGGGAACCATGTCGGCGGTCACGAATTGGGCAGGCAGAATCGAGAAGATGTCGGTGTGGTGCTTGTCGACCGTGACGACGTTTCCATGCCAGTGCGGCGTGTGGTAATTGACTTGGCCGCCCATGGTCATCACATACCAGCGCACCCGCTCACCGCGCTTCATGACCGGCGTGGGCAGATTGCCAAAAATGTAGCCGTTGATCGAAGCCTTGAAATTGGCAGTGCCAAAGCCCTGGCCCGCCCCATTGAGGTTCCCCTCGAGGTCCAGGGGAACCATATCCAACTTGTTCACCGACTTGGGATCTTGAATGTGGGCGTCGATATTCTGCTGCAAGTAGTGCGACGCGTTCTCGTCGATCAGCATGAATAGCATGGCGAACTCGCGATCCACGTCCTTGGGGCTCCCATCAGGGCGCGCCATTCCGTGACGAGTGATGACCATGGGGCCAATCAGACCAGCCTCGACGTCCTTCGGTTCCCAATTGTGGGAATGATAAAGCCAGACCACCGAACTGCCATCGCCGTCGCCCGGACCCGCACGCTCCGGCACGTTCCAGACAAACGTGTGGGTCTGGCCGGGTGAAACCAGCCCCGCGCCATCCATGCTTGTGTCAGGGTAGGGAGTGCCCTCGGAGTCGCGCTCATAAGAGACACCGTGCGGATGCATGCTGTAGGGCTGAGTTGCCTTGTTCACGAAGTGGATCACGATAGTGTCGCCCACCTCGGCCCGGATCAGCGGCCCCATCACGCCCAGATGTTCCCACTCCGGTGGCCGTTTCTTTTCCGTGGCGAAAGTCTCGTCGGTGTACTCGCGAAACAGCGCCTTGCGATAAACCTTTCCGATGCGATCTTTCGTATGCTCGGTCCAGACCTTGGGGTGGCCTACGAATTCTGTTCCCGTCATCATGTTCATGCCGGTGGGAGCATAGTCCCAGTCCGTTTCGACGGCGGCGATGTAATAGGTGCGGATCTTTCCGTCAGGAAGTGTCGGCTTGACGTCGAGAACAGCCTGTTTCGGCCGCGCCTCCGGCGGAATCGCGCTGGCCGCGCGGTAATACACGGTGAGTTGCCCGTACACTTCGCCGGAGTGCTCCACGACACTTGTAGCCAGGTCGCCCAGCCTTATCTGCTCGTGGCCGGCCCGGCCGCGAATGTCCTGCGCAAACTGATCGACCACTACCTCCGACATGCCTTTGTCGCCTTTTGCCTTGACCGCCGCGGCGCCGTCCGCAAACGACTTTCTCACGTATGCCACCAGCGCGGCTTTGCTGGCAAACTGCGAGCGTGGAGGATCTTCCTCGCCCGACATCTTTTTCCCGGCCGCCGCATTGGTGAAGTAGTAATTTGCAGCCGCAGCGTGGATCAAGCGTTGCGCGAAGCCGTCCGCGCTCGGTGCGCCTTTGAAGTCGTACTTGTCTTCGGGAAAATCCTCGGCCATCGCAATCAGCTTGCGACCAATTTCATTCCATTGTTTGAGGATGGCGTCGGAGGGGCTGGGAGCGGGCTTCACCGCCTCCGCTTTCTTCGTGGTTTCCTGTGGAGCCGCCTCTGAGACCAACCCAACTGCCAGGAGTGAGACTGCAAGCAAGCAGGCCCATTTCATAGGTGCGTCCCCCCCAAGTAGGACAGACGCATCTTACCGCCAATCGTGGTCCGCTGAAAGCTATTTTGGAACCGTGCAGGCGTCGTACAAGCAAGACAGCAGGAGGAAACTATTCGCGCCCTTGCGTACCAGGCCATCCCATGACGACTCTGATCTCTGTTCGCGGCGTGTGGCCCGACCGCGTCATGACGAACATTTGGCCGTCTGGAGTCACATCGTATCCCGCAACTCCAAGGCCCCGATCAAATGGGCCGTCGAACAACTGCGTGGGCTTTCCCCCGCGGAATGTCGGCTGGTCTTCTAGCGGTACGCTCATCATTTTGGTTGCGTTTCGATAGATGATCTCCCGTCCGTTCCTTACCCACCTCGGTTCATCACCGCCGTCGGTTGAAATCTGCTGGCGTCCTCCCGGTCCGGGCACCCGTTCAACATAAATTTCCGAACGGCCCGATTCGTTCGACGCATAGGCCAGCCAATGGCCGTCTGGCGACAGGGAGCCCTGTCGCTCTGCTGCCGGCGTACCTTTGAAGAGGGTCATTTCGCTGTTTTTGCTCAGATGGAGGAGCCACAAATCGGCGCTCGTCGCCGGGTCGCTAACGGTCACAGCGGCATACTCGCCCGCGATCGAGGTCACATGACTGCTCAGAGTCGTAGAGTGAATCAGTTGCGGGGCGGAACCGCCATCCGCCGCAACCTGGAAAATCCCTCGTTGATGAGAGTCGACTCCGTCAAACAGCACAGTGTTGCTGTCTGGCATCCAGGCCGGAGCGGCATTCAGCCCACCGGCGACAATCGTTGTGAACAGGCCACGAACCCGGTCCATGACCGCCAACTGCTGTCCATACGTGCTTCGAAACATGAACGCGATGCGCTTTCCGTCCGGCGAAAACGCAGGGTCGACGTAGTCATGCGCCGGCACATCGAGCTTTCGCGCCTGCCCCTTTCGGTCCACCATGTACATATCGCGGGAAGAGTCGCCGGATGGACCTGGAACGTAGGCCAGAACACCGTTTTCCGACATGCTGGCCTGATCGATATAGCTCTCCTCGTTAATACCGGATTCGATCTGAACCGGCTTTCCCTTGATGGTGAGTTGATCGGCGTCGAACGGGACGGCCCACAACGCTCCGCCCTGGTAATAGACGAGGCTGCCGCGCACAAACCATGGAGTGATCGCAGGATCCTTAACAAGCACTCGCAGTTCGCCCGTGCTCAATTTCACAGCCTTGATGCTTCGCCGCTGGGTCAGGTAATCCGTAAACGCAATCCACTCGCCTCCCGCAAGCCACGTCGGACCCTCGGGGTAAATGATTTCCTTCGTCGTCATCGAGACTTTCTGCAGCGAACCGCCGTTGGCGGAAACCGTGGCCAGACCATAAGTAGGAAGCGCCGCCACAATCACATCTTGCGGCGTCCATGTTCCTCCGAAGAAGGTTGGCACCTCGGTGATCACGACGGGAACACCTCCACTGGTGGGCGCCTTCTCCAGTTTTCCCTGCCGGAAAAAAGCAATCCATTCCCCATTCGGCGAGAAGAACGGGAAAGCTGCTCCTTCCGAATCGGGGATGGCTACAGGCTCAAATTTGTCGAACCGGCGGGTGAAAAGGCGAGCAACACCATTTTCGATGGCAACATATCCCAGGCTCTTTCCGTCCGGCGATACTACGACTGCCAGACCCGTTTTCACGCCGAGTTCCTGCTGCGAAGGTAAAGTGATGCTAAACCGCGTCATTCCACCAGATGAAGTCGCGGAACGATTTCTCAATTCCCGCGCAAGAAAGAGAACGGCAGCGAGCAGCGCCAGAACGGCTGCCATCGCGATCCATGCGACTGGCGATGATTTCTTCCCACGTGCCGTCTGCGCACTGGCTACGTGCGCCAGCGACATCAGTTGCAGTTTCACGTCGTGAGCGGTTTGATAACGCTCGTCGGGTTCTTTCGCCATGCATGTCCGGATGGTGTAATCCAAGGGAGGCAGGCCGACGTCTGGATTGTTGGTGGTTATCGGTGGCGGGTCCTTTTGCAGAATTGCGGACGCGACGTGGATGTGGGTCTTGCCTTCAAATGCGCGGTGTCCAGTAATCGCTTCGTACAACACCAGACCGAGCGCGAAGATATCGCTACGAGCGTCCGCTTCCTTTCCTTCGATTTGTTCCGGCGCCATGTACTGGATAGTGCCGATCAAAGTGCCTGCGTTGCTGAGCGGTGTGGAGGGGCTTTGGATGGTGGCGGTCGCAAGCTCCGCCACCGATGGCCCGGCGGCGCTGGTTGCGATGCCCGGCTTAGCCAATCCGAAGTCCATCAGTTTGGCGCCATTCGCGGTCAGCATGATGTTTGATGGCTTGAGATCGCGATGAATCACGCCGAGGCGATGCGCCTTGGCCAATGCGTCAGCGACCTCGATGCCAAGTTTTACGACCGCAGTCAGCGGCAACGGTCCTCTTTGCAAACGGGCCGATAAAGTTTCTCCTTCCAACAGCTCCATTACCAGAAATTCCACGTCGCCGTCCCGGCCCACGTCATAGAGAGAGCAGATGTGGGGATGACACAGCGAAGAGAGGGTCCGCGCCTCGCGCTCGAAGCGCGTCTTCAATTCGGGGGAGCAGGATAAGTGAGAATGCAGAATTTTTATGGCGACGAAACGATCCAGGCGCGTATCACATGCCCGGTAAACTTCACCCATCCCTCCCGCGCCGAGAGGGGATCGAATTTCATACGGCCCGAGTTTGGTGCCGGAGGTAAGGGCCATGGGTGCGCGCAATTATAACCTGTGTATCATTTTGCAGTGGATGGAGCGATTCCAGGGCGGTTGATCGGCAAACCGGAAACGATCCAGAAACAGGCTTGTGGGAAGTTGGAAGGGGCGCCGCAAAGCATCGCACTAAATGGAACGGCGCAGACCATCGTTCAATTTTCACCCGCTTCTCTTCAATTCCCTCCGCAAGTTGTAAACACTTCCAGTTCCGAAATAACGGCGTTCGTCGAAAATCTAGGGAGCACAACTGTGTTGCTTGGTCCCGTCGGCATTCAGGGAAGTGCATTCTCGATTCTCTATAACGGCTGTGGGAGCAAGTTAAATGCGAACGCCGGCTGCATCCTGGAGATAGTATTCACCCCAACCGCCATTGGCGAGCAAACCGGAGGTCTGAGTGTCACCGCCAGCGACATCTCTACCCCACATAGGGCCACTCTTCGAGGCAACGGAATTTCCACCGGGGTCGAATCACTATCCCCAACCAGCCTCGCTTTCGGATCGCAAAAGGTGGGAACTCACAGCCAACCTCAAGAAGCAACTGTTTTGAATAGCGGGACCGGCCCGTTGGGTATCACGAGTATCACGATGTCGCAAAACTTCTTCACCCAACAAAACAACTGTGGGCCAAGCCTCGCCGCCGGAGCAAGTTGCACCGTAGCAATCCGATTTTCACCAAATCGAGAAGGGATGCTTGTCGGCACGCTAACGGTTCAAACCGATGGTTCCGGTAGTCCGCAAACCATTTCATTGAGCGGAACGGGCCAATGAGGCCTTGCGAGATTTGACTGGCAGGTTTGGAGAAAAATTCAGCGACGACGTTGACGAACGCAGATCTTCTTAAAACGCATGTTTCTGTCCTCCGATGAACCTGAGTTACTGCTGGACGCGCATCAATAGATAAGCTTTAGCGAAAACTGAATTTGCCTGGAGGTTCCCGCGGTCTTGCTGATCATGCCAAACCCTGTGCCCTCGATGGTGTTCGCGGGTAGCCCCATGTTGACGATGTTGAGCAGGTTAAATAACTCTGCGCGGAATTGCAGGTCCGCTCGCTCCAAACCGCTTTCCCGGTGGCCAATCGGAGTCGTCTTGATGAGCGCAAAATCGAAATCGTAATATGCCGGGCCGCGAAATGTATTACGGCCGAGCGTTCCAAAGCGCCCGGAGTTCGGTCCGGTCCCGCCCGCGATCCCGATGGGAATGGAAAAGAAGCTTGCGTTGTTCGCGCCCCGCCCAAAATAATCGTCGCGCGGTCGCGTGGAACTGCCGGCGCTCGAGAGGTCCGGTGTCTCGACCTGGTCTGGCCGGTCAGCGCCAATCGTTCCCGCGCCGGTCTGCTGGATTCCCGAGTACACCGTAAACGGCGAACCACTGGTGATCGTCGAGATGCTCAGCAACTCCCAGCCCTTCGTCAACAGGTGGGTTCGATCCGACTGAAGTCCCAGATGCTCGAAATGCAAATCCTGAGCCGCGCTCAACGTGAAGGCGTGGGTCACGTCAAAGCTTGACGGCCCTCTTTCCGCTTGTGTATCGAATGGGTCTTGCGGACTAAACAACGTGACAGCTCCGGTGGATCCTGTTCCTCCGATAATGCCACTGACATCATCCAGCGATTTGCCCCAGGTGTAGCCTGCCTGCAAGGACGGACCGCCATGCCCAACATTTCCCGACAGTGAAGTCTGCAAGGCGTTGTAAGACGAGTGCGACGTTGCTGTCGTCACAGACTCGAATCCGAAACCACCGGTCACCGCTCCGCTACCGTCGAAGTTTGTAAATCGGGCAAATTCCGGATCCGCTCCGGGATACGCGTTTGGATATGACATTCTGGGAAGTCGGAACGCCGATGTTCCGACATACGAGACATCGGCGGTGAGGCCGCCGAAAGCCCGTTCCAGACCCAGCGTCCAGGTTTGCAGGTAGGCATTGCCGAAGCGGCGGTCGATGCCAGCCAGACTCAGCAGCGAGAGCTGATGACTCGGCGCCAGCGCTGCCAAATCCTGCTGGTATCGATTTACGTCCATCGCGGTATTCGCCGGGACTTTTTTCGGATCGCCGCTGGCCAGCACGTTCACGCCAGCGGTGTTATAGACGAGCGGCAATTCGTTCGGTGTGATTTGGAATCCGTAGGCAATCTCCCCGTTTTGCGCCGCATTGACACGGGGATAAACAACGTAGGGCGTTGACCCCGTAAGAAGATTGTCCTGCCAGATATTGGGTGGAATCACTGTGATCGACCCGCCCAGGTGCAGGTGCACCGCCTGCGGCGCATTCCAGTCCAGTTGCAAACGCGGCCCCCAGCCGTTCCAATCGGTCTGATAAGTAGGCTGCGGATTGATCAAGTATTCCTGTCCGACGCCCGCGGGCGGGAACGAATTCAGAAAACTCGACGTCCGATCCGCCCGCTCCGTAATCGGCGTGTAGAGCTCGTATCGCAGTCCATAATCGAGCGTCCAGTGCGGATTGATTTTCCAAGTGTCCTCGACGTAGGCGTTCACGTCATTCCGGTTGATGGCCGCGGGGCCAATGTGCGCGCCGTTCGATGCGTAGGGGGGTGCAACCGCGACCGTGTATGCATACGGATACCCCAGCAACAGACTGCTCAAGGTGTCTGGCAGAGCGTGGCCAGGCTGAACGTCGTGCTGTCCACTGGCAGAAGAAATGAAAACGGGAGAATAAACGGTCCCACCACCAAAATCGTACTCGCCATTGGGGCTGATGCCAAAGTATGTCGTGTCCCGGTTAAGGCGGGCTTCCGCACCCCACTTCACCGCGTGTCGCGCAGTCGTCCAGGAAAAATTCAATTGTCCCTGGAACAAATTCCCGAACGCTGACATTACCGATCCCGCCGCGCTGTTGTACGCCTCAAAGAGACCGTCGTTGAACTTGAGGGCCGGATCGATGTGGTTCGTGGTCACAAACGAAGGCGTCGTTCGCGTGAAACTCACGGATGTCGACCAGAGGAAGTGCGGTGACGCGGTGCGCGTGTAGGTGATGACCCCGTTCCGCTGCCGGTCTACATACTGCACGCCGAAGCTCGGATCAAGCAGTGTTTGATCCGGATTGGTTGTCGGTCCCGTCAGATTGTCGTAATTGAATCGACTGAACAATTGTCCTTTTGCGCCAACTTTCTGATCGATGCGGATAGAAAACTGATCCGTGTCTGTGTTCACGTTTGAAGGCGCAGCATAGGTTCGCGCACCATACGCTCCGGTTGGATTGTTAGGGAGTGGATAGCGGGCCAGCACCGCAGCAATTGCCGGATTCACCGGTACCTGCAGCGTGTCCGTGCTGCCGTCCGGGTACTTCACGATGTCCTGACCCGCTCGCTCGGCTGCGGTTGGTACGGCCAAAACCTGGGTCGTTCCCAGCACCTGCCGGAAGCCCTGATACTGGACAAAATAGAACGTGCGGTCTCGGCCGTCATACAGATGCGGCAACACGACCGGGCCGCCATTGGTAAATCCGAACTCATTTCTACGGAATGGAGGGATACGGCCTGGGTCCGCAATCGATGGATGATCGAAATAATTTCGGGCATCGAGAGCGGAGTTCCTTAAGAACTCGAAGAATGATCCGTGAAAACCGTTTTTTCCGGATCGCGTCACGATATTGGTAAAGCCGGCCGCGCCGCGCCCGATATCCGCCGGCATCCAACCTGAGCTTGATTGCAATTCCTGAATCGCGTCCACGTCGAAATTCGTGAACGTGCTCCCGCCCATCTCTGGATCGCTCACATCCGCACCGTCCATCGCGAACACGGCCTCAACGCCGCGCTGTCCGTTGATGGCAAACTGCTGGGTGAAATTCGTCTGGCCGTTCACGTCGGTCATGGTGCCCGCCGCTAACAACAACAACGCGCTGAAGTCCCGCCCATTCAATGGCAACTCATTTACCTTTTGGCTGGAGAGTTTCTCCCCGCTTGTTCCGCTGGCTGGGTTCGACGTTGTGCTCGGGTTGCCATTCGAGACTCCTGCTGCAGGAGTTTGCGGGTTGGCTGCAATCGACAGCACGTTTTGATCGGACACCGTGAGCACAACTGCTATGCCGGTAATATCCACTCGAGTTGACGCTGTTGGACTTCGCCCGGGCAGTTGCACGCTCACGGTATGTGGCCCGGGTCGAACGTCCGCAATCGCGAACCTTCCGTCGCTTCCGGTCACTGCTGTCATTTTCTCTTTCTCTTTAGGCTCTTTAGCGGCCGCCGTGTCTACGGTTACCTTCGCTCCGGCCACAGGTTCACCGGCAGCCGTGCGTACGACACCGGTCCACGCTGACGCAGACGGAGAACTCTGTTGTGCTTCAAGCGAGACCGCGACCATCAGTCCCAGCAGCAGACACTTCTTTATTAGTCGGAAGGCGTTATGAAAGGCTCGATCTATTGCGGGTTTGTTCGCGCAGCGGTATTTATGCATGAAAACTTTCCTCGAGTGAAGGCGGAATGCAATCGAGCGCATGAAGGACTTCAACGACTTCAACGAAAGAGAAGACTTCCTGCCAGGGCGCGCATTGTCCGAAGATGCCAGGAACAAACGGAACGATCGAGCGCCCAAGCGTGATCATATCTGAGACATCCGGGCTGCCGATCACCTTACGAATGCTGGCCCCTTAGGTCTGTCCATCACAGTGCTATCGTATCCAAGATCCGTCCTGACAAATGTCCTTGTGATCAAAAAGCCAGTCCATGGATGGTCGGTTGAGCGGAAGCTATCCAGAAACGGACTGGTGGGAAGTTGGCCTCCAAGCCACACTGCTTAAGTTAGCGCGTATGGGGGCGGTCCCCACATAGGCATCTTCGGCGAATGAGACACCGTGCAGTTGTGCGGTGGTTTGACAGGTTGGGAGCGGGCTGTAAAATAGGAGAGTTGGTCTTCCTGACACGGCGGCCTGGCGGCCGCCGCTGCATTGCAGTCCAAGATTGCCATCGTGGCGGAATTGGCAGACGCGCATGGTTCAGGTCCATGTACCGGCAACGGTGTGGGGGTTCGAGTCCCTTCGATGGCACCAAGAAATTTATTCGTGACGGCTCTTCCCTGAGTCGAACCCAGTTCGCATTTCTCCCAGAGCTTAATATCTGCAAATCCTGGTTACAGCCACAGGATTCCTTCCGGTGAAGTAAACTCTTTGCCATGCGAAATCTGCTGCGATTTGTTTGCGTAGGAAACTGCGTGTTGTTTGTTTTTGTTACTGGGATTTCGGGACTATGCGTGGCGCAGAAGCTGGCGATCACGATGGATGATTTGCCGGCGAATGGGATGCTGCCGCCGGGGGTGACGCGGGCGGAGACTACGAAAAATGTGTTGCAGATCCTGAAGAAGCGGCATGTGCCCGCGGTGTATGGATTCCTGAACGCGAAAAAACTGGAAGGAAATGCGGATGGGGCGGAGGCTCTGAAGTTGTGGGCGGCGGCGGAGCCGGTGGGAAATCATACTTATTCGCATATGGACCTGGAAACGAATCCGGCCGAAGCATTCGAGCGGGACATTGAAGAGAACGAGCCGGCGCTGGAGTTGCTGGAGGCAAGGGATAACTGGCACTGGTTGCGCTATCCGTACCTGCACGAGGGAGATACGGTAGAGAAGCGGCGAGCGGTGCGGGCTTATTTGAAAGCGCACGGGTACAGGATTGCGCAGGTCAGTTTGGATTGGGAGGATTATTTGTGGAACACGGCTTATGCGCGGTGCGCGGCGAAGAACGATACGAAAGCGATTGCGTGGCTGCGGTCGAGCTATTTGAGTACGGCATCGGAGTTTCTGGATCTGGGCCGGGAGCAGGCGAAGTTGATTTATGGGCACGACATCAATCACGTTTTGCTGATGCATCTGGGAGCGTTCAGCAGCACGATTCTGCCGGAGGCGCTGGATCTGCTGAAGAAAAAGGGATTCAAGCTGGTGACGCTGGAAGAGGCGGAGAGCGACGCGGCGTATGAGGGCGATCCGGATGTTGGGCTGCATGATGCGGGGACGTTTCTGGATCAGTGGATGCAGGCGAAGCAGATTAAATATCCGGAGCATGCGGAGAAGCCTTATAAAGAGGTTGAGGCGGTGTGCCAGTAGGGGCGGTGCGCTTTCAAAGCCGAAGGCGAAGCCGCATAGCAGAGGTTCAAATGCCTTTCGGAGGCATAGGTCGTGCGGTGTTGCGAGGGATCCTTCGACTGCGGTTGGGCTTCGCATTCGCGAAGCACAATCCTCGCTCAGGATGACAATGTAAAAGAGTACGCATCCGCGATTTGTGAATTGCTCCTTCCCGTATAATTCAGGCACTTGGTATGCCTGTTTCTCTCGATCAAATTATTTTGTCCACTCGCAGGAGGGTGGCGGAGGCGAAGGCGGCGGCCGATCTGCGCGAACTGGAGCGGCGGGCGGAGTTGCATGTGCCGCGCGGGTTTCGGCGAGGGCTGGAGGCGAGGAGCAGAACGGGTGTGGCGGTGATTGCGGAGTTGAAGAAGGCGTCGCCGTCGAAGGGATTGATCCGGGCGAAGTTTTGTGTGGAGGAGTTGGCGGGGGAACTAGAGGCGGCGGGAGCGGCAGCGCTTTCGGTGCTGACCGATGAGGAATTCTTCCAGGGGTCGCTGGAGAATTTGCGGATGGCTTCGGCGGCGGTGAAGGTTCCGTGCTTGCGCAAGGATTTTATTGTGGACGAATTTCAGTTACTGGAGGCGCGGGCGAATTCGGCGGATGCAATATTGCTGATTGTGGCGGCTTTGCCGCAGGCAGAGTTAGAGGCGCTGGCGCGAGGGGCTCGGGCGCGCGGGTTGGACATCTTGTGCGAAGTGCATGATGAAGAAGAGTTGCAACGGGCGTTGGATGCGGGATGCGATTTGATTGGGGTGAACTCGCGCGATTTGCGGACGTTTAAGGTGGATGTGGAGACGGCGATGCGTCTGGCGGGGCGGATTCCAAAGAATGTGGTGCGGGTGGCGGAGAGCGGAATTCGGTCCGGAGAAGATATTGGACGGTTGCGCGCGGCGGGGTATCAGGCGTTTTTGATTGGGGAGTCGCTGATGCGGGCGGAGAGGCCGGGGGAGGCGCTGCGGGAGTTAGTGGCTAGTACCGAGTACCGGGTACCTAGTGAGCGATGAGCGTGTGCACGATTGTTTTTTACCTGTGGCGGACAACTTTGTTTATGACTTGGGTGAAGATTTGTGGGATGACGAATTTGGAGGATGCGCTGACCGCCGTTGAGGCGGGGGCGGATGCGGTGGGGTTCGTGTTTTATGAGAAGAGTCCGCGGAATGTGAGTGTGGACGTGGCGCGGGAGATTGTGCGGGAGTTGCCGGAGGGTGTGGAGAAGATTGGGGTGTTCGTCGGGGAGACGGCGGAAAGGGTGCGTGAAATCTCTGAAAAAGCGGGGCTAACCATCGCGCAGACCTACCCAGATTTTGGCAATCCGCTCTCGCTAATGGACGATCGATTTTTACAGAGGACGCCGTCTAGAGTGATTGTTGCGCTCCCTGCCAGTCAGTTGCAGCACGAAGAATCCGACAATCCAGATACCATCGCGGGCTTTCACGTGTCCTGGACGTTCCGGAATCGCATTGTGGCCGTGCTTCTCGATTCCGGAACCTCAGGTCGTCCGGGTGGCACCGGGGAAAAATTCGATTGGCAGGGTGTGATCCCCATGACGGACCTGATGGGCCGAATTGGTCTGAGGTTGATCGTGGCAGGGGGGCTGACACCGGGGAGTGTAGGAGATGCGATGAGAGCCCTCAAGCCTTGGGGAGTGGATGTGGCTTCGGGAGTGGAAGCTAGACCGGGGAAGAAGGATGCGGAGAAGGTGCGGGCGTTTGTGAAGGCGGTGCGCGACGCGGATCGGAAGGTTGGTTGAGGATGGCTACGGTTCCCAGGACTGCGGGAGTCAAAATCCCCACTTCTCGCGCAAAGAGCGTGCGAGAAATGGGGCACCCGGCTTCTTCTCAGAAGAACGGAGCCGGGAGGTTTGGGGTTTATGGCGGGCGGTATGTGCCGGAGACGTTGATGGCGGCGCTCGAGGAATTGGAGCGCGAGTATGAGAAGGCGAAGCGGGATGCGAAATTTCAGAAGAGGTTGGAAGGGTTGCTGCGGAATTATGCGGGGCGTCCTACGGCGCTGACTTTTGCTCGGCGGCTTACGCAGAAATTGGGTGGGGCAAAGATTTATTTGAAGCGGGAAGATTTGCTGCACACGGGGGCGCACAAGATCAACAATTGTTTGGGACAGGCGCTGCTGGTGGAGCGCATGGGCAAGCGGCGGGTGATTGCGGAGACGGGCGCGGGGCAGCATGGAGTGGCGACGGCGACGGTCTGTGCGCTGCTGGGATTTGAGTGCGTGGTGTACATGGGGACGGAGGACATGCGGCGCCAGGAGTTGAATGTGTTTCGCATGCGGCTGCTGGGAGCGGAGGTGCGCGGAGTGGACGCGGGGTCGCGAACGCTGAAGGATGCGATCAATGAGGCAATGCGCGATTGGGTGACGAATGTGCGGACGACACATTATTTGTTGGGGAGCGTGCTGGGGGCGCATCCGTATCCGACGATGGTGAGGGATTTTCATCGGGTGATTGGACGGGAAGCGCGGGCGCAGATTTTGAAGGCTGAGGGGAAACTTCCGGCGGCGGTGATTGCTTGCGTGGGCGGAGGATCGAATGCCATTGGGATTTTTTATGACTTTATAAAGGATAAAAAAGTTCGGTTGGTTGGAGTGGAGGCGGGAGGGCGCGGCGAAGCGCTGGGCGAACATGCGGCGCGGTTTCGGGGAGGATCGCCGGGAGTTTTGCAGGGGACATTTTCTTACGTGCTGCAGGATGCGGCGGGGCAGATTGCGAATACGCATTCGGTTTCGGCGGGGCTGGATTATCCCTCGATTGGGCCGGAGCATGCGGCGTTGAGGGATGCGGGGCGGGCGGAGTATGTTCCGGCGTCGGATGCGGAGGCGCTGGAGGCGACTACTTTACTGGCGCGGACGGAGGGGATTATTCCGGCGCTGGAATCGGCGCATGCGGTGGCTGATGTTTTGAAGCGCGCGCCTAAGATGAAGAAATCCGACGTGGTGATTGTGAATATTTCCGGGCGCGGAGATAAGGATATTGGGATTATGCGGGAGTCGCTGAAGCTGGATTGAAAGGTCAAAGTCAAAGGCTTTAACCACGAAGGACACCTAAGGTACACGAAGGAGAACCTGGACTCATCAACGTCCTTAATTATGCCTTTAGCTTTTTATCGACGGCCGGGGCTGGTTGTGTATGTGACTTGCGGGGATCCGGATCTCGCGACGACGCGCGACGTGGTCTTGGCTGCGATTGAGGCGGGGGCGGATGTGATTGAGTTGGGGGTGCCGTTCAGCGATCCGGTGGCGGATGGTCCTGTGATTCAGCGGGCGAGTGAGCGGGCGTTGAGGAATGGGACGTGTCTGGCGCAGGTGTTGAAGTTGGCGGCGGAGGTGCGGCAGGAGGCGCAGTCGACGGGGCTGGTGGTGTTTTCGTATTTGAATCCGATATTGCGGATGGGGATGGAGAAGTTTTGCATGGTGGCGCGGGCTGCGGGCGTGGATGGCGTGCTGGTAACGGATTTGCCGGTGGAAGAGGCTGGCGAATATTTGCTGGCGATGAAGACGAATGATTTGGCGCCGGTGTTTCTGGCGGCGCCGACCAGTCCGGATGAGCGGTTGAAGCGGATTGCGGAGGCGTCGCGAGGATTTGTGTATGCGGTGTCGCGCACGGGAGTGACGGGCGCACGGCAGCAACTGGCGGGCGATGCGCAAAAGCTGGTGAAGCGGTTGCGGCGGGTGACGAAGTTGCCGGTCGCGGTGGGATTTGGGATTTCGAATGCGGAACATTTTGCGGAAGTTGGAAAGTTTGCGGATGCGGTGGTGGTGGGCAGTGCGATTGTGGAGACGATTGAGCGGAATCGAGGACGGGAAGCGGCGGCGGTGGGGGAGTTTGTGAGGGGGCTGACGGGTCGATGTGAAGCGTAAAGGAGATCAAAATCCCCATCCTAGACGCAAAGAACGCGGCTATGATGGGCACCCGGCACCCGGCACCCGGAAATAAAAACCGAGGATCGTCATAGAAAACGCCTTGTAGAGCCGACGGGTGCGCCGGCCTGCGAGGGATCCTTCGACTGCGGTTTTGCTTCGCATTTCGCGAAGCACAATCCTCGCTCAGGATGACAAATGGATATTGCAGATTGGCGAAAGAAGATTGATGAGGTTGACCGGCGGCTGGTGGAGCTGCTGAGTGAGCGGGCGCGCGCGGCGGTGGAGATTGGGCGGCTGAAGCGGGATACGAATTTGCCGATTTACGAGCCGGAGCGGGAGCGGGTTGTGTTTGAGAATGTGAAGGGGATGAATCAAGGTCCGCTGCCGGGGAAAGATGTGGTGCGAATTTTTGAACGGATCATGGATGTGATGCGGAATGTGCAGAAGGAAGGGATTGGGGGCAAGGCGGAGGGCGCGAAGGCGGAAACGGAGTTGGATTCGGAAGTGAATGATTAATTCGTCGTTGGTGGTAGGAGGGGCGCGGCGCTGAAGCGCTGGATCGCGGTGATCGAAGCGTTCGGAACGTGGGCGAGAGTGGTGGTGGTGCAGGCGAAAAGCAGGTTCCTCTCCCGGCTTCGCCGGTTTCGGAATGACAAACTTTTTTAAGTCAAGAGTCTAAAAGCCGGAAGCGGAGAGTTAGAAGCTAGGAGCTAGAAGCTAGAAGTCAGGAAGCAGAGAGTTTTTTATGATCGTGGCGATGCAGGACATGGCGGATGAGGGGCAGATTCAGCAGGTGATTGAGCACCTGGTGAAGATGGGGTTTGAAGTGCACCGGTCGACGGGTGCGCGGCAAACGGTGCTGGGCGCGGTGGGAGCGGGGATTGATTTTGACATCCGCAACCTGGAGTTGCTGCCGGGGGTGCAGGAAGTTCATCGCATCAGTTCGCCGTACAAGCTGGCGGGGAAGAGTTTTCGTCCGGAGGGGACGATCGTCAATCTGGCGAATGGGATTCGGATTGGCGGGAACGAAGTGGTAGTAATGGCAGGGCCGTGTTCGGTGGAAACCAGGGAACAGCTTTTTGGGACGGCGGAGGCGGTGGCGAAGGCTGGGGCGCGCGGGTTGCGAGGGGGAGCGTTTAAGCCGAGGAGTTCTCCTTATTCTTTTCAGGGGCACGGGGAAGATGCGCTGAAATTAATGCGCGAGGCGGGGGATAAGTTCAAGCTGCTGGTGATCAGCGAGGTGATGGAGATCTCGCAGATTCCGATGATGCTGCCGTATGTGGACATTCTGCAGGTGGGGGCGCGCAACATGCAGAATTTCAATCTGCTGCGCGAGCTGGGGAAGGTGCGGAAGCCGGTGCTGTTAAAGCGCGGGATCGCAGCGACTTTGGAAGAGCTGCTTTTATCCGCGGAATATATTATGGCGGGCGGGAATTACGACGTGATTTTGTGCGAGCGCGGGATTCGAACGTTTGAAACTTACACGCGGAACACGATGGATATTTCGGCGATCCCGATTATTCATAAGCTGTCGCATTTGCCAATGACGGCTGATCCGTCACACGGGACGGGGCGGCGGGATAAGGTTGCGCCGATGGCGCGAGCGTCGGTGGCAGCGGGAGCGGATGCGCTGCTGATTGAAGTGCATTGTGATCCGGACAAAGCGTGGTCGGATGGGGCGCAGTCGCTGTTTCCGGAACAGTTTTCGAAGTTGATGGATGAGTTGCGGATGATTGCTCCGGCAGTGGGGAGGAGCATTGGGTGATTGGGCGATTGGGTGATTGGGCGATTGAAAAAGCGTCTCTGCCTCCTTCCTGTTCTTAAATCGCACAATCACAAAATCGCGCAATCGCTCGATTCTTATGCCTATTCGGCAAATCACGATTATTGGGACGGGGCTGATTGGCGGGTCGTTTGCGCTGGCCATGCGGAAGCGGCGGTTCGCGGGACGGATTGTGGGATGCGACCGGGAGTCGACGCTGAAGAAGGCGAAGATGCGCGGCGTAATCGACAACGGCTTCACTGAACCTGCGGACGCGGTGCGGGGCAGCCAGTTGGTGGTTTTGGCGACGCCAGTGTTGGCGATTATAGATTTGATGGGGCGGTTGGCTCCGGGACTTCCTGCCACAACGTTGCTGACCGATGTTGGAAGTACGAAGGCGTCGGTGGCGGAGCGAGCGCTGCAGGTGTTTGGAAAGAGTGCGGGGCAGCGATTTCTGGCGGGGCATCCGATGGCAGGGAAGGAGCATAGCGGAGTGGATTACGCGGATGCCGACTTATTCCATAACGCGGTCTGGTTTTTGACGCCGCTGCCGGGACAGAATGTGAATGAAGGATTGTTTGCGGAATTTGCGGGATGGATCGATCAGATTGGGGCGCGCATCGCGATGTTGCCTCCAGAGGATCACGACCAGTTGTGTGCCTGGATCAGTCATGTGCCGCAGATGATTTCGACGGCTTTGGCGGCGGCGCTGGTGGAGGAGTTCGGCCAGGACGCGCCGTTGTTGCCGGCCGGGGGGCGGGCGCTGCAGGAGATGACGCGGATTGCGGCGAGTCCGTATTCGATGTGGCGGGACATTGCGATCAGCAACAAAAGCAATATTGAGGATGCGCTGTTTAAAGTGGAGCAGCGGCTGGCGCATATCCGGGAGAATTTATCGACGAGGGGGCTGGCGGAGGAGTTTGAGCGGGCGCATGAGTTGAAGAAGAGTGTGGGGAAGAAGGAGTAAGTGTGCGCGGAACAGTACCGTGATGGAAATTCCTTTTGAAGCTGCCGGGTCCGCAGAGGTGAAAGGGATCCTTCGACTGCGGTTGTG
>Ga0307478_10000813_pt1 | contig 29819 bp, 31 predicted proteins | sample atmos_gasesECM4C_2_FD_203713 | JGI IMG/M metagenome (GOLD analysis project Ga0307478, IMG submission 203713) | Hardwood forest soil microbial communities from Morgan-Monroe State Forest, Indiana, United States - atmos_gasesECM4C_05 | ecosystem: Environmental > Terrestrial > Soil > Temperate...
GGGAAAGCTGAAAGAAAAGCTGGATCCGAAAAAAGTGGCAGTAACGAGCGCCGGAGAAAAGCATCCGCGCGGTGAGCTTCGCCCCAATCTCGACCGTCTGACGGTGGGCGAAGCGCCTGGGGCGCTGTTGTTATTTTTCTGCGAGCTCAATAGGCAAGCTTCGGCATGAACTGCTCACGGCTCTCGGGAGTCATATCGAGAAATCCCCAGAGCGCATTCACGGGGTCACCGGATCGATGATGCTGGCCAGGATCCGTCGGAGCCCAGGTCAGTTCGCTCCCCCAGAAATGACGGACCGTGCCATTGTCGAGACGAAACACGTTGAACATCGTCTCGTCATAGTCCTGGCCCTCCTTCACGCGCTCTTTGCGCATCGCCGCCGGCAGCTTCGACGTATCACCGAAATAATCGGCGTCGTAGCTGTTGCCGGCGGTGGAGAGAAAATCAAGATCATCCCACCCACGCCGGCGCCCAAGCGATCAGGCGCGCGATTGGCGACTTCGCGACAATGTAGAGTGACGCGCGCTGGCCGACATGGCGGGCCCCGCCGTTGACGGAGTCAAGCAGGTGCGTGCATATGGGGCACGGCGCCTCGCGTTCCGGGCCGTACATGAAGCTGTAGAGGATTAGCGTATAGTGTCGGCCGAAGAGCTTCGACATTTCCACCTTCTCGGGCATGAGGTTCTTGCCGATCCGCTCAAAGACATAATCCTGCGGCACTTCGCCGCCGGGCGGCAGGGCACGGCGACGAGCGGTGACGGCCTCAATCTGCCTTCGCAACGGGATTTCTTCAGCAAGGAGCTTGTTTCGAGCCTCGCGGTACACGGCGCTCTCGTTCGGATAGTTCAGATGAGACATGTGTCACCCCTGTAGTTGCTTTCTCCTCACGTGGTCGGTGCTAATTGCCCTTTCTCTATTTGGCAAGCACCACTCTTGCTTGATCTGCGCAGCCTCGCTAGAATTTAGCTCGCTTTCGCCTCTGCGCCATCCTTACGGAAGGCGGCTGTTCCAACGTCGGACACCTGGACCCACTTTGGGTCAGGCGACGCCTCGGCGTCATAGTTGTCGTGCCAGTTCAACCACTTGTACGGCTGGGTCTGTGGGTAACCCTCTGGCGAGTCCTCCCAAGTCTCCTGACGGCCGAGTGGTGTGGGGTCGAGGTAGCTCCAGGTCGTCCCCATGGCCTCGTCGCCGCGCCAGTTGATGAAGTATGTGCGGAACATCTCGCTGCCGTCACGGATGAATACATTGCGGCCGTGATATTCATCCACGCCGAAGTCCTTGTCGAAGCCGGGAGTAAGAAAGGTGTACCAGGGAATGCGTTCCCAACACATTCGCGCCTTCAAGCGCGCGATGTCAGCCTGCAACGCGGGTGAGGCGTAGACGAGGGTGGTGTCGCGAGCATTCAGATGCGCGAGGTGCGAAACCTGATCAGCGCCCAGGGGCAGCCGCGGCAGGCATGCTCGGGCCAACCGAGCACGCCGGGCTCGAACAAGGCGCGATAGATAATCAACTTGCGGTCTTCAAACAAGTCGAGCAGGCTTAGCTTGCCCTTAGGCCCCTCGAACTCGTACTTTTTCTCGACCGCCATCCACGACATCCGTCGACGCTCGGCAGCCAGCGCATCCCGGGAGCGGGTCAAGGCCTTCTCCTTCACGAGAAGCCGCTGCCGCGCAGCCTCCCCCTCCTCGCGCGACACGATTGGGGGTGTGTTCATCTTTGTTGCCATATTATTTCTCCTTTGTCTTCGTGAGACCGAGAACACTCGCTCTCAAGAGTCTTCTGAACTTGCCGACGCACATCGCTAGAATTCCTCCCGTGGATGCGGCTCCGGCGACCATTACTGCGGCGGTTTCGATGCATGCTGGGCACATAGTGTCCCTTCTCTGAACTTCTAATTCGTCCGCGCCTGAGTGCATAACCGTGTCGTGATTGCCTTTTTCCTCCTGTCGCGAACGATTGCTACTCCATCGGCGGTTACGCCGAGCACAGAAACGCCACCCGTGATTAGCCGTGCCACGCTACTGAAACATACTGGGCACGTCGGGCAATTCTCCTTTCACATCTCGGAACAAGCAGCCTCTGTCCCGCACGGTTGTGCCTGAAAACGCGCACATGTATCGAGGTCCAACCTTTGTTCATGCCGCCTTCTTGTCGTACTCGTCGTGACGGCGCCACCAGACGCCTGTCTCGTTGCGCCCCTTAGGGGCGCGGTCGAGCCAGTGGTACACGCCGAAGAAGGGGTCCAACGCCGCGCGCATAGGTCGAATAAGTGTGATACACGCCGCCGTCCACCAGCACGAACGCGCTCATCCCGGGACGTTCGCAATGGTAGTTGGCCGCTTCGGTTCCGCACATGGCCGCCAACTTTGCTTCCGCTCCCTCGCCGCCACCTTCCTCGCCCGCGCGCCACTGCAGCTCCGGCTCGCGATGGAAGTTATACTCGATACCCTCGCTCTGTTGCTCCTTGGTGTACGAGGCGGAGAAATCGAAATTGAAGTCGCCGCCTTGCGAAGACGCCCAGGGAAAGGCCCAGCCCATGCGCTGTTTGTACTCCTGTAACTTCGCAAGCGGAGCCCGCGACACTGCCCAGAGCATCACGTCATGGTTCGCAAGGTGCATGACAGACCCATTGAAGGCGTCTGCGATCATCGAGCAGGATGGACACCCAGCCGCCCAGTCGGGCCCGAACATGAAGTGGTAGACGAGGATCTGCGAGCGCCCTCGGAAGAGATCAGCGAGAAATGCTTTTCCTTCGTCGGTCTCGAAGCGATACTCCTTGTCGATTGGAACACCCACGGCAGTTCCTGCCGCAGCCGTGCCAGTTCGTCGCTGCGCCGAATTAGCTCCTTCTCCTCTTTGAGCAGCTCCAGCCGCGCTGCGAGCCAATCTTTACGTGTCCCGATCTTGTGTGATATGACCTTCTGGTCATCGATTCTGCGTGTTGACATTTTCACTGCTCCTTCCATTCGCGTTTGGGCCCGCTTCTACTGCATTGTTCTTCTTGCGAGACACTTTGACGGCGAGCGCCGCCAGTCCGCCGGTCGAGACCGTGCCGGCCACGACTAGTCCCAGGGTTGCGAAACAAAATGGGCACATCGTTCACCTCCTTGATGGCTTAAGCTTTGACGCTAAGCCGCCACTAATAGGGTTGACGCGAGAAGCGACGCGATTTCGACAGCGTATATAGAAAAAACGTCACGCAACTTTCGCCATGCTCTCGGGCGTGTAAGCAGCGAACTGGCGTTCCAGCGCCTTGGCCACACCGGTGCGCCAGCCCTCCGCAATGCCCTCCGACATCGGATCCGGAATGATGTCTTCCTCGCCTTTCTCAACTCCCTCGAAGACGCCGTGTGCGACAGACTCTGGAGGAGTCTTCGGGATGTCGAGGCTTCCAGTCATATCGGTGTCCACGGGACCGGCGAAGACTGCATGCACGTTCACCCCGCGTCCGGCCCAAAGAGCACGCAGCGATTGCGTCATTGAGAACGCAGCCGCCTTCGAGATCGCGTATACCGGACTGAAGGGCACGCTTGCCAACGCCGCCAACGACAGGACGTTGACGATGGCTCCCTGAGACCGAACTAGCAACGGCAGGAACGCCTGGGTCACGCCGTGCGTACCGAAGAAGTTGACTGCGAGGTGCCAGGCGAATTCGTACCTAATTTGAATTGCAAACTGCGCTAGTCGCTCATCACTCGCCGTACTCGTCGTGACGCCTCCACCAAGCGCCATCCGCTTCGTTGCGTCCCTGGGGCGCGCGATCAAGCCACTGGTACGCGCCCCAGAGGCCGTCCAGTCCGCGCGCATATGTCGAATAGGCGTGGTAGACGACGCCGTCCTCCAGCACGAACGAGCTCATGCCCGGCCGCTCGCGTATGTAGGTGGGCGCGTCGGTTCCGCACATGGCCGCATGCTGGGCGAGGGTTTGTGGGAACGACGTCACGACCGAGACGGGGCTGCTCGGCTGGTAGTTGTATTCGACCGTCCCCTCGCGCTGTTGCTGTTCAGTGAGGCCCACGCTGAAATCGAAGTTGAAGTTGCCGCCGAACGAGGATGCCCAAGGGAAGATCCAGCCCATGCGCCGTTTGTAGGCCTGCAGCTTCGCCAGCGGCGCACGCGACACCGCTGTGAGCGTGACGTCATGGTTCGCCACATGGATGGCGAAGCCGTTGAAGCCATCTGCGATCATCGAGCAGGACGGACAGCCCGCCCTGTAGTCGGGTCCGAACATGAAATGGTAGACGAGGAGCTGCGAGCGTCCACGGAAAAGGTCTGCCAGCGAGGCGCTTCCTTCATCGGTTTCGAAGCGATACCCCTTATTAATTGGCACCCACGGGAGATCCTGCCGCTGGCACGCCAATTCGTCGCTGCGCCGGGTGAGTTCCTTTTCCTCTTTCAGTAGTTCGAGCCGCTCTTTCAACCACTGTTCGCGTGTTCCGGTCTTGTGTGTGGTCATTGTCGTTGTTTCCTTTCGTTCCATTCTTGTTGTGACTTGGTGTTTGGTTGCCATGCGCTATATTTAGCGCGGAGCACCGAAGAGGTGGGAGTGACAAGTGTGGCGGGATTCCGATGGACTCGCTGATCACCGCAGCAGCACGTGCACTGGCGGCGGGCGATCCGCTCGGAGCGTTGAAGCGAGTGGCGCTGCGCGGCGATGCGCCAGCGCTTGCGCTTCGCGGCATCGCGATGGCGCAGCTCGGCGATTTCGCACGAGCGAAGGAACTCCTGCGGAGTGCTGCGCGCGCCTTTGGCCCGAAAGAAGCCGTGGCCCGCGCAAGGTGCGTCGTAGCCGAGGCCGAAATCGCACTCGCCTCGCGTGACCTGGGCTGGCCGCCGAAAACACTCGACGCCGCGCGTGTAACCCTCGAAGCGCACGGCGACCGATTGAATGCGGCGTATGCGCGATACCTTGAGGTCCGACGTTTGGTCCTGATCGGACATCTGGACGAGGCGGAACGCACGCTGGCCGATCTTGATCCGAGTCCGTTCCCGCCAGCATGGAGGACTGTGCACTCCCTTGTGGTTGCCGGAATAGCGATGCGGCGCCTCCGGACGAAAGAAGCGCGAGACGCGCTGTCGCGGGCTGAGAGCAACGCACGCGAGGCACGTATCCATGCCCTCACGGCAGAGGTCGAAAGCGCATCCCGAATGTTGAACATGCCTGCGGCACGCCTGCTTGCTCGTGGCGACGAACATCTCCTGCTGCTCGAAGACGTTGAAGCGTTGCTGGCGTCGAAGGCGCTCGTCGTGGACGCCTGTCGCAATGCCGTGCGCCACGCGAACACGGTTGTTTCTCTTGCAAGTCGTCCGGTGTTATTTGCGCTCGCACGCGCACTGGGAGAAGCCTGGCCTGGAGACGTGGCGAGAAATGTGCTGCTTGCTCGGGCGTTCGGTGCAAGGTTCACCGATGAATCGCATCGAGCGCGGTTGCGAGTCGAGATAGGGCGGCTTCGCAGGATGCTTCGGCGGCTGGTCGACATCAGCGCGACGAAGCGAGGCTTTGCACTCGTTCCGCAGCGTGGACGCGAAGTCGTCGTGCTGGCCCGGCCCGTCGAAGAGGACATGGTGATGTCCTGGCGTTCCTCACGGACGGTGAGTCATGGTCGAGTTCAGCCCTGGCGCTTGCACTTGGGGCCAGCCAGCGCTCTGTGCAGAGGGCTCTTGACTCTCTCGCGGCAGGTGGTAAGGTGCAGTCGTTTGGTCAAGCTCGAGCCCGTCGTTGGATCACTCCTCCTGTGCCGGGATTCACGACGATTTTGTTACTCCCCGCTTCTCTGCCAATTGGTTAAGGTGAAAGCATGAAACGATCGAACGCTGAAATCGTCCAAGAGTATGGCCCTTTCCCGGGAGCTGACCGCGTGCACGGAGTTAGCTATGACGGTCAGCACATCTGGTTTGCATCTGGCGACAAACTGAATGCCTTCGATCCTGCGAACGGAAAGATGATGCGCTCGATAGATGTCGCGGCGCATGCAGGAACGGCCTTCGACGGCCAAAACCTGTTTCAAATCGCCGAGGATCGCATCCAGAAGATCGATCCGAACACCGGCCAAGTGCTCGCCACGATCCCAGCGCCCGGCGGTGGCGCGGACTCGGGGCTAGCGTGGGCGGAGGGCACGCTATGGGTCGGGCAGTACCGCAGCCGGAAGATCCATCAAATCGATCCCGAGACAGGAACGATTCTTCGCACCATCGAGTCCAACCGCTTCGTCACTGGGGTCACCTGGGTCGATGGAGAGCTTTGGCACGCCACCTGGGAAGGTGACGAGAGCGATTTGAGGCGAGTCGACCCTCGAACCGGTGAAGTGCTTGAAAGCCTCGACATGCCCCAGGGAGTTCACGTTTCAGGGCTTGAGTCTGACGGCGTCGATAAGTTCTTCTGCGGAGGAGAAAAGACCGGAAAGGTCAGAGCGGTCCGGCGGCCTCGGCGAGGCACGGCGAAGGGGCAGCCGCTCTAACTTCTGAGTGAACGGGTGTCACCTGCAGTGCAGGTTGTCGCACACGATCTCGGGTTCAGGCTGTTTTCCTGGTAGGAGTTGATGGGATGCGAGATGCCTGGCTGCACTTTGAGACTGAAACCAATGCCAAAAGGGCCGAAGGACGCTAGTCGAACTGCGGCGACTTTAGGTCCTGATGAACGGCGCGCCTACTTCGGTCCGGCGACGCCAATCAAGTTGCCTTCAGGATCCCCGAGGTGGCCGACCAGGCCTCCCCCAGGTTTCCTTTCGGGTCCCATCACGCGCTTCCCTCCCAGGCTCACGGCCTTTTCGAACGCAGCCTCGACATCGGGAACGCCGACGTAAAAGATTGTGTGGCTCCGATAGCCTGTGCCTCCGCCTACGCCGCCGGGAATGCCCGTCCCGTCGCTGGTCGTGTTGCGGTTCACAAAGCCGTAATTTCCACTCTGGGAAACAGCCTCAGAAAGCGGGGAGCTTGTGTCGAACTCCCATCCGAATAGATCGCTGTAGTAGCTCCGTAGCTTCGCCGGATCCTCCCCGATGACCTCGAAATGCACAACTGGTTGCCCCATCGTTAGTCCTTTCAAAGAGTTGCAGATTTGCGCATCGAAACCAGAAAACGAAGAAGCTCAGGAGTTCACCATGCTTAACACTAGCAAGGCATTCAGCAGTTTTTCGGTGAACGATATCCAGAAGGCAAAAGAATTCTATGGTAAGACCCTCGGGCGCGAACTTTCCAGCGGTCCGGAAGGCACCCTGGTTGTACCACTTTCTGGCGGCACGAAAGCGCTGATGTACCCTAAGGCGAATCACCAGCCGGCCACTTTCACGGTCTTAAATTTTCCCGTAGAAAGCGTAGAAAAAACTGTCGATGAACTAAGCCAATGCGCGTTGCCGTGCACGGGTCGTTTCTTGGATCACTCCTTTCGAAGTCGCACTGGATGTGCGGCAGTGAAGAACATAAGGGCAGATGCATGCAGCAGGCGACCTTTTGGTAGCGTGCCCAAAGGTCGTGATTGCGGGGCGTAAAGCTCTGGCCGCATTGGGCTGGCAAGCATATGTCATGTGATCCCCTGGCGCATGGCCAAGGGGTCAATCAGCCGAAAAGCAGACGCCGGACGATCGCGAAACCCGTATTTTTACTGAGTATCCCGAAATTCCAGAAGAACGAAATTCTTACGGGTGCTCAATTGGGTGCCCCACTTGTCGATGGTCGAGCGGGCTTAACCTTCAGTGAAATCGAAACTTAAGTTGGGGCACCCATAAAAGCCGCACCAGGGGCTCAGTTTGGAGGATTTACAAAATTGTAAGTTGATTAGAAATGGTCGGGGAGAGAGGATTTGAACCTCGGACCCGCTGGTCCCGAAACAAAGAAAATTGGCCAAGGTGTTGATTTTTCAACCATGTGAGTGGTGCTTCAACCCTACAAACTCACGTCATTCCTGCTCGAGTCTGCCAGTTATTTTCTTATGGGTGCCCCAGAATGGGTGCCCCAGACCAAGGGATCATTCAGCGAGTGCCGGCGTAACCACGTCTCTGACATTGTTTCCAAATTTGGGGCCTGATCCATGTTGAGGATTCAAACTGGCTCGGCCTCTTGGCTCGGGACATCCCCGGACGCTCGCCGCGCGGGAGAGAATCAAGGGTAAAGCAGAATCTCAGGCTCTAGCCCGATCGGCCAGGTGCAGTGCTTGGCCAACTTCCTGTTTGCCCGTCCGGAGTAAGGATCCTGCACTCGCGAACGAAAATCGCCATTGAGTGAACTTTGATCTTAAGGTCGAGGTGGTGAGCCGTGCCCGAATCCCGAACTCCTTGCCAAAAAGTGGCGGAGTACTAGCGCTCCGATGCTGACCAAGCGGACAAAGACCAGAATTGCAGCGCAACATGCGGCCAGACGCCGCAACTTTGTTACTGCATGAGTTCCTGAGTCATGACGGCTCCGCCCATGGAAGCCAGAACCGCGGTGACCTTCACTACTTTGCGAGTTTCCCCAGCAATCCAAAGAGTCCTTTTGTCCGAGCCTCCATCCGCGGAAGAGATCTCCACTCGAAGCGCATTGAACGTGCCGGCAGGCACTTTAACTTCTTCCGTGCCGGCGACCGTCAGTTGCAACAATTTCAACTTCTGCGTCTGTACATCGAAGTTGCGGAAGGTTGTGTTGTAGCCCTCCGCCAGCGGCAGGCAGGCGATGACCTGATCCGAACCGGCAGCGTCCGCAAAGAGAGGACCGCCCAGGTCCACCGCGATCGGCTTGTCTTGCCCGTTCATTCTCATCTTGCCTGCGGCCTTGTTCCCGGTAAAGTCGAGATCGATGGCGACCGGCCCTTGCTTGAGACTTCTCTTGAGCAGAAGCAGGCTCCCTTTCTCCAGCATTGCCGTGTCGGTCGCGGCGCCTTGTGGGGTGTCCATCTGATCGGTTGCCGTCCAGGAGCCAGCACCGTCCTGAATGGCGGTGGAGAGCTTCATGTTCATCTGCTGGCCACCCAGCTCGATCTTCACCTGATAGTTGTATGTCCCCGCCTGCAGATCTGTGGCCGGCTTTGGTGCACCGATTGTCCCGGCATCGATCTTCTTGGCAAGGACGACTGTCTTCGGGTCCACCGTGATTTCCTTGAGGCGCGCAACTTCCTCGGGCGTGCCGCCTTCTTGATACCTTCCTCCCAAGTGCAGCGCAAAGAACTTTTCTGACGCCATGAACAGCGCCAGATTGTTGACCGGCCGGGCAAAGCCATGACCCTCGTCGGGAGCGAGGATATACTCCACCGGAAAGCCACGGTCGCGTAACGCAATCACGATCTGTTCCGCCTCGCGCCGGTTCACGCGCGGATCATTGGCTCCCTGTGCCACGAGCAGAGGAGTCTTGATCTTGTCGGCGGAATTCAAGGGAGACTCTTCCATCAGCTGTTTTTTCCCTTCTGGAGTACTCGGGTCGCCCATGCGTTGGTAGAACATCTTGCGGATGGACTCCCAATACGGCGGAATCGAATCCAGCAAGGTAATCAGATTCGAGGGCCCCACGATGTCGACCGCCGCCGCGTATAGATCAGGAGTGAAGGCCACTGCCGCCAATGTGGCGTAGCCGCCATACGAACCTCCGATAACGCCAACACGTTTGGGATCGGCAATGCCTTGGGCAATCAGGTATTTCGCGCCCCAGGTCACATCGTCTTGCATTTTGCGGCCCCACTGCAGGTTGCCCGCGTCGAGAAACTTCCTGCCGTATCCCGTCGATCCACGGAAGTTGGGCTGAAGCACGGCGTAGCCTCGATTCGCGAAGAACTGCGCTAACGGGTTGTAGCCCCACTGGTCGCGTCCCCACGGACCGCCGTGTGGAAGCATTAGAGTAGGCAGGTTCTTTGCCGGAACTCCCTTCGGAAGTGTAAGGTAAGCGGGAATCTCCAGTCCGTCGGATGACTTGTAGGTGACCGGCTTCATCTGGGCCAAGTCTGCGCGTGGGAGTTTCTCGCGGACTTTGTATTGCGGCGTCAGCAGGTGCGCCTTGCGGTCGAAGAGCATCGTCTCGCCCGGCTCTGTGTCGCTAACTGCAGTTACCAGCCACAGCTGCTCGTCCTTAGTGCGTGAGACGACGAGGATTTCATGGTCGGGAAACTTGTGTTCAATCCAATGCACATCATCGCCGAATGCTTTGTTCTGGTAGTAGGTCTTGACGCGGGCAGCGATGTACCAGGTTTCCACGAGTTCATCGGTCGCTTCGGAGAACAGCGCTCCGCCGAAATCGACTTTGCCCAGCGGGTCTGATTCCACCATCTCGGTTTTGCCGGTCTGCGGATCCAACAATTCCAGCGCGGTCAGATCGGCGTCCTTGTTGGTTTCCATGTAGAGGCGCTGGTCTCCCGGCTGAAATTGCAGAGGATTGCATGACTCAAACACCGAGCAGGAATAAACCTTGGTGAATGCATCGGCATCGACCCGAAGCACCTCGGTGTCGCCATTTTCTGCGCTGCGCGTCGCCATGCGCAACTGTCCCTTGAGGTCGAACACCCACCCGGTAATGCGCTCGGTGTTTTTGCGGACCAGTTCTTTTGTTCCCGTGGAAATTTTCAGGCGGTAAAGATCATGCCAAGCCTTGTCGCGATCATTCAGGCCGATGTAGACCACATCCGGATCGCTCTTCGGAACCTCATATATCTGCACGCGCACACCCTTCAGGCCGGTCAGATCGCGAGAAGGAGGTGCGTCCGCGCCGGCGGCGGGTTTGGCGGAAGGATCTACGGCATACACATTAAAGTTCTCATCGCCGTCGTTGTCCTTGGCGTAGAGGATGTACTTGCTGTCTCGCGTCCAGAAATATCCGGCGACCGGCCGCTTGGTCTCCGTGGTGAGGAGACGCGCCGCGCTGAAGGGCGCATCCACGGCCTTTACATATACATTTCGAGTGTCTTTCCAAGGCTTCAGAAAAGCGATGTAGTTTCCATCGGGAGAAAGCTGGGCGGCCGCAATCTCCGGGTTGCCGAAGATTACTTCGCGCTCGATGAGCTGCGGCGGACCGCTCGCTTGGTCTGCGATTGCGGTGGCGAAGGAAGCAAGCAGGAATACGCATACGAAGACGAACCGGAATTTCAGGAGTTTCATATGAGGAAGTTCCTTTCTGCTGACGCTTGGAACGCGCCTGGAGGATGAACGAAGGACAGCGACATTCTCCTCGTGAATGGTCGAACGTGCAAGCAAGTGTCGGGACATCATATAGCTTGCCAGGTGAAGATTCTGCAATGAGAACAAAGGCGAAGCCCGCGTCCATTTCAGGCTTTCTAAAGCGCCGTTTTGTGCCAAGCGGAGCATCAACTTCCGGGTAGTCTGCAAAATCTTACCGTGGGATTACTTCGCGCTGTTAGTCTTCGTCAGGAGTTATTGGAACGAAAACTTTGTGGATCGTCTGCGTGTCTCGAAACGGGGACCTCCTTTGACGTTTCGCGCCAAGGGTGCATCCAAAACTCCCTCCTGCCGGACAGACTACAGGATAACGCAAAGGAATATGTGCTGCGCTGAAAGAGCTCGGTCGCAGCACGAAGGGATACGGAAGCGCCTGGTCTGACAAGGAAGGCGGATATACTGAGAATCTCACCGAAGACTTGCGGAGATTGCCCCTTTTACGATTTCGAGAGCGCACGGCCAAGGAATTCGTTCCTGCTCCAAACGGATGTTCCTTCCCCAAGCGTGGCTGCGAAGTCCCTCGTATACCATGCGTTCATGGTTGTTCAAAAGTGATAACTCCGCGTTCTCATTCTGCACAGGTTCCTCGACCCACAGTTTCCGATAGTTGAAAAGTGTCTCTTTATCCATCAAGATTGATGCCAGACTTGGTATAGCCCGACGCGCATGGGCCAAAATGGCATATCCGTGCGTGTCAATGTCGCCCCAGTACACGGCAGCGATTCCTTGCAGCCATGGAACAAGATCGAGAACACCAACTGCAAGGCCGAGCTTCATCAAAGCCACGACCCCGGGAAGGTCCGGCAAGGCTAGACCGGTCTCGAGGTTCTCCACAATAATGGCGGCGGCAGGAGCCAGCGGAAGGGCACCAATCTCTTCAAGAGGGGCTTCGAGATCTTCCAGTCCTCCAACAGACTTACGTAAACTGGGGCATAGGAGCCTCACCCTAATTCGGTGTCGAGGACCCTGAAGGCCACACGCTGCGAAGAAGTCGCGCTCCTTGAATTCGCCTCGGATTGCGCAGACTAGTTCAGTTACCAGGCCTTTACGTCCCTCTATCCATTTGGTGTCTAACCCTTCGACTGGCAGCTGCCGAAGGTACATGCCCGATCTGGGGTTGCGTTCGAGCCATAACATCAACGACCAGAGCCTTTCGAATTCGGTGCCGCTGTAGTCAGCGAGGACATCAAAGTGCCGTCGAAGCACGGAATTCCCGGCTAGTGTCGGCCACTGAGTAATCAATCGTCCATGGCGCTCGCGGGCAAGAGCCCATCGCACTTGCTGGCCAACTACTGTCGCTACTTGCTCGGACGATGCCAGCCTGAAACTCACGGGAATACGCTGGCGCCCGAGCCGAGGCCACTGGCGGTCCTTCCAAGCAATTTCACCGATACCACGCCAGTCAGACCAGGCATTTGCCCAGGCTCGAATACTTCCAACATCTTCCTCAACGTCGTTTTCAGTTGGTGAGCCTAGTGCCATCACGAGAGGCCACCGGCCATTCTGGTTCAGCCAATTCCGATGTTGGTTATTGAACCGACGTGTCAGGGATTCTCGGATGTCTTCAGGAAATCGTAGTCTTTTGCGGCTCATTGACGTGGACCGGTAACTTCAATCGCTGCTGCTCGGTATCGTACTCAATCATCATGGACACCGAGTTCTTGCGGTCTCGAATATGCACAAAACACGCTCCCCCGATGAAGGGCTCCAAGGTCATCACCGACTTCAGAGGTGTTGCTACAATCATCTGGAAACCAAAGGTCTTGAAGATGTTCATAGCCATCGTTGTGAATTCCGCATCGGCTTTGTCGAATGCCTCATCGAGAACCACGGTGGAAAAGCTTGGTAGCGCCCTATCCTGGCCGCCAAGCTGATAACGTAGGGCAGCTGCCAAACAAGTAGCCGCCAATTTTTGGCGTTGACCTCCTGACTTTCCTGCACCGCTACGGTAAATCTCAACTTCAATGTTATAAGAGTCAAGTTCTCTGGCTACGAACTCCACATGCTGACGAACATCCAGAACCAATGACCGCCAGTTCTTATCTGAGGTTTCCTGGCTGGCAATCTTTCTGACCAAAGCACTCAATACTCCAAATCGCTGCTCCGCCATGGCGGGCTCATTGCTGAAGGAATGGCTGAGAGCTTCCTTTAGGCTCGCCTTGAACAGTCTCACGTCCTCAAGCGTTCTATCCAGAGGCTCGATCACAAGGTGGGTTCCCTGGTTGAACGCAGCGGTCAGTAGGCTCTCATTGACCAACTCCAGCCGATCGAGAATTGCCTTGCGCTCCTGGTCGAGCCGGGCCGAGAGCAACGTGAGATTTTGGTCGCTCTGCTCGCGCAAGAGTGTGAGAAAGCGTTCTTCGAATCGAGGAAGTCCATCCGTTTCCAGCCGGCAAAGCTTAGCAAAGAAATCTTCTGCACTTTCCAGCCTCGCATCGAGGCCGCCGCCTTCTGCCGGCCAGTTCCTGTTAAAATCCGCGAAACGCCTCTCAATCGAGTTCTTAAAATTTTCCACCTCTATCCCAAGCCTGTTCTTGTCTTCATTTAAAGCTCTTTCGACCTGCGCGGTTACCTGGTCGAGAGATTCCAACGTGATGGGCCGGCCAACTAGAGAAAATCTTTCGCCGAGCTTGCTCGTTTGCAAATCGGAGAGTACGACAGAAAGAAGATCGCCCGAAAGGTCTGCGAGACGTTTCTTATTGCTTTCGATTTCTTTAGTTTTTATGGAAACCACTCCTGCAGCGTCGTTTTTTTTCTTAACTGCGGATTTATACAAAATATTCTGGGCTTCAACATCTTTGTCCAGCCGGGCCAGATCCGGCCTAGATGCCTTCTCAGCTCTGATCCGCTCATCGAGGCTGCTTATCTTCCCCAGAATAGAAGCAACATCGATATCGGACCAGGTAAGATTGGCCAGGGTTTGGCTGTAAAGCATCTGGTCGCGTTGCCTGCTCTCCTCCCTCTTGGCCGCCTCGAGTTTCTTGCGCAGCAACTCTATCTCTGTTGCCAATGCAAATGCCTGTTGCCTGTACAGCTCAAGCTTGCTCTTATTGTCGAATCCCAGAACCCAGCGGGCACGATCATCAACTCGAAAGCGATCATCTTTTTCGTGCCGGGTGGAACCATGTTTCGCCTGTCCCTGCACCGTGATCGCTCGCGGCGCATTGCGGAATGCATGCACAGTTTCCGCGCATTCGTAATCAAATCGTGACCGTAGCTCTTCACGAATCCACCCAGCGTAGTTGCCTGGCGCCAGATTCACTTTGCGAAACAGCGAGTTTGGCGAGAGGTTCTTCTGCCCCGATGGTGGCTGTGCAAGCACTCGAAGATAGACCAGCCGCTCGCCGATATACTTGTCGTTCAGGTAAGCCGAGACGGCTGAGTAATGCCTGTCGTCTACGAGCAGCGATAGTGCGAAGCCATGGAGAACGCGCTCGATTGCGCCCTGCCATTTGCGCTCGTCTTCCCGGACTTCGAGCAACTCCCCTGCGAAAGGCAATTTTTCCGCGGCAATCCCAATAGCCGTAGCGAGCGCCTGCCGGAGATCAAGCATCCGGGAAGGGATGTTGGACGGTTGCCGTTCCATCGCCTCGATTTCTTTTCTGGCCTTCTGAAAGGCTTCGATTTTTTCTCGTTGTTGATTTTTAAGCTCATCCTTTCGGCCTTCTAGGTCTTCGCTGAATTCCTCTGCTTGAAGAATTCTTTGCCGGGCGTCATCCGTGAGTTGCGCAAACGCCTGCGGGCTATCCGGTAGAAGCCACTCCATTCCCTTGCAGGCATCGGCTGCCCGGTCGCGCTTTAGGAGACGATCGCCTTTGTCGCCTTCAGCATCTTCAAGTTGCTTTTGCAACTGCTCGATGAGACCACCACCCATGCCGTGGAGACGATCTTGAAGCTGACCGAGCTTTGCAAACTCCTGGTCCACGATAGCTGCTAGGCGTTGCACCTCTTGGCCGGCGCCTTCGAGTTCGACTTCAAGTTCACTCAATCGCGCTTTCAACAGAACCTCGCGGTGCTGTTCTCGATAAGGGTCGACTCCGTTTAAGATACAGTCAAGCTCCAACAATATGTTCTTCTTCTGCTTTAACTCATTGAACTCAGCGCGTGCGGGTGCAAGCGTCTCAATCTGCTGCCGGGCAGCGACTACGGCCTGATGGGCCGCGTTCAGTTCGCCGAATTCTGCCACTAGCCTCTCGGCGATCTCGAATGTTTGTGGTACATCGAGCATGAAGTCTCGGAGGAAGATATTGAGGTCTCCAAGGTTCTTTGCTGACTGAGTCTTATGCAACAACCGCAGAGCCATCTCGTTGTCAATACCGAGCAGCCGCCGGAACCGTTCCTGATATGTACTGAATTCATCCCGCACGAAGGCATCAGGCAGAGAGGGACGAATTTTCCGTACTTCGAAATCGCTTTTCGGAAAGAAATCGAACTCGCGAATGTCAAATCTGCGCTCCAGAATCAAATAGGCCTTTTTCACATCAGTGGTTGCAGTCGATTTACCACGAATCCACAGCAGCTGTCCAAGGACGACATATTTCCCCTGCCGGTTGCGATATGTCTCTGCGATCGCTGACCAGGTTGTATCCGGTCGAAGGTATTGTGATACATATTCTCCGCTGTCTCCCGTTTGTTGAGCCCATGCTCCTCGCACGTAGGTCACCACACTGCGATCTTTTCCATGGCGCTCTGCCTCGCGAGCGGCAACGTTGAAATCAACCCACCGAGGTGGGGTCAAGAGTGCTGCATGTGCATCAAGAATGGTGGACTTTCCTGATCCAGATGGCCCGACGAAAAGAAATCCCGCCTCTGCGATGGGGAAGTCGGAGATGCCAGAGAAGGTGCCCCAATTGTATGTCTGGATTCGGACCAGACGAAATTGGTCTAACGCGCCTTCCGGCTCAGCGAGGAAAGCCTCATTGGAATTCGCTTCCATTACGAGTCTTCCTCATCATCTCTGCCGCCAAGTAGCTCTTCGTCATTGGAGTTCGCTCGGGACGCAGTACCTGCCAGGTTCGCGTAGATACCAGTTAGTGCTTGCACCTCTTCGGCGGGAAATAGAAGCTTTAGCGTGGGTGATACTTCGTAGCGGTCCTCGCTGCCGCGGATTTTCTGAAGGAGGCTATGTCTTTTCGCCTTCTCAATTGCATTGTCAACTTGTCGCTCAAACTTGGCGCGATCGACATTGCCCTGACACTCAAAGATGGTTAAATGCTCTACCATTTCGTCAATGGCAAGCACCGCACGTTCTCCTTGAGCATCGGATTGTGTCAGACGTTGCCGTAGGAAGAGCAGCAGTACTGAATCCAGAAAGGTCAATGGGGCCCTGCGGAGCAAGACAGGAACATCAAGTTCGTCCGACAGTATCTGGCGCGTGAATGCAACCTCCTGGTCCCGATCAATTACCAATTCTAGGAACAGCTCATGAAGGCGAGACCGAATGATCGACTCATATCGCAGCAAGATAGGCCACAACTTGGTTTGTCGGCGCGCATCGATGGCGGGGCCGAGGAGCACCTGCACTAGGACTCTTCGTGCTTCCAGTGGAAGGTTTCCCTGGTCATTTGTAAACAGGGCCTCATGACCTTCGCCGCTGGTAGCAAGGTTGGCTACATCTACAGTCGTGATTTTAATCGGTGAGTTCAATATAGCGTTCCCTCAGAAAATAGATTGTAGGGACACGAGCGCGACGAATGACCTCATCATCTCCCTCCCAACATACCATTTCCGTATCCCCTGTTATCTCGCCATGCTTGGCACCGAGTGCCACGTAACCGACCACGCTACCCAGGCCCTGTTCCGCCGGAAAGCTCTCGAGCAACTGTCGAATGGATGCTTGTGTTTGGTTTGCAAGGAGCGCGCGAATGTGTTGCTTCAGTGTCCGGAAGTCGATTTCCGATTGACGAACTAGCTCACTCACGATGTCCAATCCTATCTCTGACGAAGTCCCTTCCTGCATGTCGGGATTGGTGATTCGCTGCGACGGGTCGTACATGACCAACTGCGACGCTGATCGAACTTGGCTGCTCGTGAGCATCAGCGAATATTCGAGAGTATGATTGGGGCGCAGGTGTTCCTTCGCTTCCAGGGCAGCCCTCTGCGCCTCTTTCAGGAGTGAATGCAACCGCCGCTGCTCAAGATACTCACGGCTTTGCACGAAGGTCTTCAGACTACGCGCAAAATTCTGTAAAACATCGTGAACACTGCTACCCTCATCTAAAAGAAACCCGGTCAAACGCAACAAGAAACGCCGCTCTCGCCCCTCGAGAGATCGGGCGAAGGGACGGCCGACAATCTCGCTTAAGGAGGTTTCCAGTGCGGCCGATTGCTCAGGGTCTATCAGCAGACGCCAGAAAGCCGCGAAGGTTTTTCCGGCATCGCTCTCTCCAATCAGGTCGACACCCGCAAAGAGGGCAGCGAGCACATCACCTCGGTTTCCTTCATTTTCCATTAAGCTTTCACGGAGATGACGATTCAGCTTGTCAAATTCGTCCCGAACCCGGCGGAAGTCGCCCGTCAACTCATCAGCAAGAGCAATGATTTCCCGTATCCGCTCCAGTGCTCGGTCGTCTGGCAAGGCCTTCACCCCGCCGCGTTGCACTGACTGAATCTCGCGGTCGATTCGCTGCCGTTCGGCCATCAGTGCCGCCAAACGGGTCTTAGGGTTTGAGTCAGTTTCCTCCGCTAATTGTGTCAACTGTTGTATGACCACTGCCAAGCGACTCTCTGTCGCTGCCAATCGCGGTCTGAGTACCGTGGTGATGAAGCGGATGGCGTTGGCCGCGTCAGTGGTCAGTTCGTACTCTTCCTCGTTCGCGCCAACAGGAAAGCGTCTAGTTATCCACCCCTGGGCCAACCAGTCGGCTATATACTCCTGAGCCGTCCGGGGCAGTTCCTCTCCGCTGGCCCGCAATTGCTCGATCTCCCGGATGAGCCGTTCCTTTAGAACGGAGCTTGAGAGAGTCTTTTCGTTATCGAGCAACAGCGTCTGCAAGATCGCCAGTATTAGCGGCGACTTGTCTGCAGCCAATAGTCGCCAGAGCGCCTGGGACCGTAGATTTCGGAGAGCGGCGACCGTGCGAAGGCTCTTCAATTCATCTCCTTGCGACCCGTCGCGAACCTGATTTTACAGGCAAGTCCTCCCGCATTCCGACACAGAAACCTATCGGATTCGGTTCGTCTTGCGCGTTCGTGCCGAACGACACGGTACAACGTTATCGGGCTGAAAAATTCGATAGCATCACCATTTCTCTCGCAGCCGCCCACAGGGAGAAAATCAACTTCAAGAACCATACTCAACTCTCGTCGTCGCAACGTGAAGCATGTAGAAGCAGGGATATTATAAGCGAATAAAAGACGAATATAACGTCATATCTATGAGATCGATTCAGGCCTGAAGTGTCGCGATGGCGCGCACACCTACCTCAAGACCGCCGCGTTCTATGTCGAACTCTCGAGCATTGGCCGTGAGGGAGGCGGGCTGTCAATTTAGTTCTATTATGGAACTATATTGACACGTGGTCACGAGCGCTCCCGACTAGACGAACTGCTCATGATGCGATTTTACCTTGATCCAGTGTCGCCACCCGCCCCCTTTTCGGAGACTCGATAGAACTATGCTCCATGTTCGGACAAGGGAAACCAAGCGCGACCTTACGCTCCGTCGTGGATTTATGAGTTTCGTGGGAAACTGCAAATTCAACTACTTTGCGGTTCAGATGACAACCCACGAAGACGCATGAATACTGTACGGCGTAGGGTTGGTGACCCGAGCTTGATCCCTGCGTTTCCTTCAGTCAGCTTAGGTTCATCGCGAGCACCGGGGTGAATAGGTCTGGAACAAAGTTGCCCAGTTCGAAATCAGCAGAAGATCATCATTGATAGACCACAATATCTTGCTAGACGCAGCATCCCTCCGGGCTGTGCATATCGGGTCAGCCGCGGTTACATCTCCGGTTACTGCAATGTTCTCGGCGAACGACAACACAAGAGCAGATCGCGACTCTGATCCAAAATAAGAGTAGATGGGATCGGCATCAGGTACCGTCCCGCAACCCGTGAACCGATTGTTATCGATACGATCGTTGCGGGCTCCGGTCAAGAAAATCCCTGTCCCCGTTACGCTCCGGATTGTGTTGCCTGAAATCTCAACATCTTGAAATGCGGGGTAGATCCCAGTGACTTCGTTCCCTGCTCCGTTGTAGGTTGTGGAAAGATCACCGAACATCACAATCGAAGCATTTCTCACAGGATAGTAGTTCGTGCCATCTACGCTGGTCTGGTAGAGCTTTGGAACGTAGTTCGTGCCGACAAATGTGTTCTTGCGGATGGCGATATCGGATACGCCCGTGCTCTCTTGAAAGTAGGTTGAAAAGATCGCATCAATTCCCATTGCAGTGATGTTCCTGAAACTCGAGTTCTGAACCAACATGTGAAATCCTCCGAGGAGGATGCCGCGTCCGAGTTTGTCGTGAATGTGAACGCCGGAAATATAGACGCGTGAGGGCACATGGCTGATGTCCGTAACGTAGATTCCCGGACTCAACCAATTCACCGTCGCGCTAAGCCCAACGGTAATGGGCTGTCCTCCCCACGGTAGAAAGTTGGACGGGCTGATGGACTCGATTGTGGCTGAGCCAAGATATCCCAGGCCCTGGTCGAAGAAGGCGAGCGTGTCTCCGACAGTGGGAGCAGCATCCGGGCCACTGATGACGAAGGAACTAGCAGACTTCACAGTCGTCAGAGTGTCCGACACGACGGTGACGTTCAGGCCGTCGTCGCCTTCGTGGCTGAAATCGCCGCCCTCGACGATAATGTCCCCGCCGACTCCGGTGATGTGGTTGTCCGCCATGGTTGAAATAGGACGCCCTTGGCTCGGTTTTACGATGACATTTTCAAAGGATAGCCCGCGCCCGCCCTGGCCCGCTGCGATTCCTATGAAAGGCGAGGTGAGGACCGTCGTATTGATAAGTCGAATATCGCTCGATCCGTAGTCGTCGATGATGTCGGAGGCAAGAAACTCCGAGAACCTCACCATCACGTCGCGGTTGGGGTATTGCGCCAACTGCGAACCCACCCACTTACCGGAGGCGTTTGATTTTGGGCAGAGGCTACCGTTCTTTAGGTACATCGACTGTTGCGACGGGTCTTGCTTGCCGTGGCTTGCAATACAGGCATAATCGCAGCCCTGATCGTTGGGTCCGGTGTTGAGATAGTCGTCGTGTGCGATTTCATTTTTCTTTCTGTCCCACAAATTGAAGGCGTACATATATGGCGAGAATCCAGGTCGAATGGGAGTATCCGCATCGAGAATGATATGTGCAGAGCTCGCGCCTTCGGGCACGATCGTCCCGATCGCAGCGAACAGAGGGCCTCGCCAAAGTGGATTCGGATCGACCGGACTTCCGTAGTCAACAGTGAGATTCTGAATCACGACTCGTTGACTGTTATTGATATCGATTCCCTGGGTTGGTCCTGTGAAGTACAAGGTGGCCCCATTTCCGTCGAAGACAAAATCATGGGCATTATTGATCTGTAGGTAGGGCCAGTGATTCAGGCACATAATCAAGCTGCGGCGGCTGATGCTGAGGCAGGACCAGATGGTAAGAGCTGTTGGGCGCGAGCCGGACAACATCGCACCCCGCTTTGACTCCTTGCGGAGTTAGGAAGGTGGTGAAATTGTTCCAATCGTTGTTGGCATTTGGTGGTGGAACATCGCAAATATGGACCGAGCTTGGGTATGGCGCTGATGGCGAAATGTACCACTTAGGGGACTTAACAATTACGGTGGTTGGTTTGCCGTTGGCCGCCGTAAAACTTCGTACCAGGTCATTCGGAGCAGCTGTCACTACAGGATTCTGCGTGGCCGCCACGACCGCACTCCATTCCAACGGGTCGGCCCACAAGAATTTTCCCAGTCGTCGATCAGCCTGGCCTTTTGTGACGTATTGAAAAAGCGCCTGTTCCGGACGCAGTCCTGAAACGTCGGGATAACGCGCTTGATAGTCTCCGATACTGAAAAACGCGGAGGCGACCCGGCGCACTGCGATCTCGTTTTGTAGCCAGTCGATTTCTACATCCACCTGATCCCAAGCGCCGCTGCTATAAAGCAGGTTAATATCGGGATTATTGGCGACATCGACGTAGTAGTTGAAGTCGAAGACGATCGGATAACTATCGAACGCGCCGATCCGGCCTTGATTGAAGCCGTAGGTGACGAACTGGCGAATTGCAGAATCACAGGCGCCGGGCGCCAGCCCGAGGTCAGCGTAGCGCTTCAGATAATCGATACCATAAAAATAAAACGAGCCTCGCAGACAGTGATTGGCTCCGGCGCTCGTCCATTGCTGGATCGCTTCTTGGTCTGTAGTAAGACCCAGGCTCGGATTGAACTTGCGATAGAACTCGGGATTGAAGATGCGGGGATCGAGCAGAGGCTCCTTCGATGGAGTGGGTAGCACTGCGTCGCTTAAAACCAAAGGGCGCTGGACATCCGCAACCTGTGCTGTCGCGGGCCGTAGACACAAGAAAAGAACAAGAAGGAACGAGATTTTCTTCATATTTATCAAGAGGCCACAAGGGGCGGCTAGCTGTGCTGGTAAGCGCAATTCCGATCTCCGTTATGGAACCGGAGAGTTCGTCGCAAGGAGAAACTCATGCCAACTCTATTTTCTGGGGAGGCGAGAACCGGCTAGAAAAGCTTACAAAATAGTGTAGCCGGCCCGTATGGCTTAAGAACACGGGAATCTGCCAAATCTTCCGCCAGCCGATGAACTGCCTCGTCGATCTGAACCGTCTTTCGGCGATTTGATTTTGAGAAAATGCGCTTCAAGAAGTCCGACCGGCAGAAAGCTCGCCCCGAATATCGAGAAACGCTTGTTCATCGGTCGCCCCTTTTGCCGTAGCTCAGCGTCATGGAAGTAGCGCCCTGAACCCCGCTGGCCCTAGCATCCCAACGCGGATCGGACGCGCTTTCCAAGCGACATTAAACGTTCAACTGGCTCGTTGGCAAAGACGAAGCGAAGGTATTGTGAACCGTGCTCCACGCCCCAGCCTTTCATGGCTGTCGCGCAGACGCCATTGTCAAGGAGCCGCGCGGACATCGTTTCACCGTCAATTCCGTAATCTGAAACCCGCATGAGAAGCGACCATCCACCGGCTGACACACCAACTGGTAGTCCCTCCAGTTGCTGAATCACCACGTCCCGGCGCGCGCATAGCTCCGAGATGTACGACGGCATGGTGGAAGTGGAGCGATCGAGTGCGATGGCAACCGCGTCCTGTGCAATACCGACCGGCACGACGACGTTGGCCAATGAAACTGCCGTCAGGTCTGGCATGAAGTGTTCGGGGGCGACGATCCAACCGACGCGCCATCCAATCATGCGCAATTCCTTGGCGGACGATCCGACAGTGATGGTCCGCTCCCGCATTTCCGGATGCCCGGCGGGATGGAAGATTTCTCTTCCGTCGTAGACGAGACGTTCCATAGCGGTATCAAGAATCAGGAGCGGCCCTACTGCTCAGGGACGAAAAACATAAATTCTCAGCGTGGGATTGGACTCACATCGGATGGCTTTCCCGCGGATACGCCAAGGGCGCGCATGGTATTGACAAGGCTGTTCACGGAGTAGCAGGCGTCTACGGCAAAGCCATCTGCAAGGTGCTGAACTTTCGCTACGTGACGATCGCCCTGTTCCTGTTCGGGCTCGCTTTTACCGGCTACATGTACGTTCATGTTCCCACCGGGTTTGTGCCGCAAGAGGATCAAAATTACTTCATCGTGGTAGTCCAGGCACCGCAGGGAGCATCGCTCTCCTACGCCACAAACATCGCCAAACAGGCGGAACAGATTTTGCGGGCAGATCCCGATGTATTCGGAACATTCGCGGTCCCTGGGTTCTCACTCACCGGTGGCAGTTCGTCCAACTACGGGCTGATCTTCGCTCCCTGAAGCCGATTGACGAGCGCAAAGGCAAAGGGCACGCCGCGAGCGAGATTGTGGCGCGGGTCGCACCAAAACTATTTGCGGTTCCCGGAGCTATCGTAGCTGCGTTCGAGCCTCCCGCGATTCAAGGGCTGGGAAGTTTTGGTGGATTCCAGTTCGAACTTCAGGACCTGGGTTCGGAATAATCTGCAGGACCTCGACACCGTTTCGCACAAGATTGTTGGTGCCAGCCGTCAGCGGACCGACCTGCGAGGGCTGTTCACCAGCTTCACCGCAAACGATCCGCAGCAAGTGGTTAAGATTGATCGCGAGAAAGCCAAGGCCATCGGAGTGCCGATCACTCAGGTGGCGCAAGCTCTCGGCGTTTACATGGGATCGGAGTATGTGAATGATTTCGATTTCAACAATCGATCGTACCGAGTGTATGTACAGGCAGATCAGCCATTCCGGATGAACGCGCAAGATCTGCGGCAATACTACGTCCGTTCCGACACCAGCGGTCTGGTACCACTTGGAAATATTGTTGCGCTGACCGAGACTTCCGGGCCCCAGGTGATCGACCACCATAATTTGTTCCGTTCGGCGGAGATCGACGGAGCCGCGGCTCTCGGATACAGTTCTGCCCAAGGGATCAAGTCGATGGAGGAACTGGCTAAGCAGAATATGCTGCAAGGCATGGCCTTTGGCTGGACGGAGCTGGCTCTAGAGGAAGTCGAAGGCGGTGGCAAAGCCATCATTATCTTCGGCCTCGGACTATTGGTTGTATATCTCACGCTTTCGGTACAATACGAGAGCTTTGCGCTGCCGTTCATGATTCTGCTTGCGGTTCCGATGGCGGTCCTGGGAGCGCTAGTCTTCGTCTCAGTGCGGGGTCTGGTGGATGACGTGTACGTGCAAATTGGTCTAGTGATGCTAATCGGACTTTCGGCGAAAAACTCGATTCTTATCGTCGAATTTGCCGAACAATTGATCGATCAAGGTCGGTCTGTGATCAACGCGGCGACTGAGGCAGCTGAGTTGCGCCTGCGCCCGACCCTAATGACGTCCGTTGCGTTCATTCTCGGCGTGCTCCCGCTATATTTCGCCTCCGGCGCTGGCAAGCTAGGGCGGCACTGAGTCGGAACCGCCATCGTAGAAGGCATGTTATTCTCCACCGTCCTCAACCTCTTCTTCATCCCAGTGCTTTACGTCATCGTCAAAGGCGTCCTGGTTTCGTTGTCCTCAAGAAAGGGGCCCGCCGAACCGATAACACCACCGACAGCACCACGGATCGTACCAGTCAGAGCGGCATAGTGTGCATGGATTTGAACCTGGCGCGGATCACTAGCCTCGATGACTAATGCCTCACTTCCGATCAGTACCGGGTGTCAACGACTGACTATGCGTAGTGGAGCGGGTCAGGCCTATAACGATACCTCGTAGTGCCGGAGGCAGGCCTCCTTTTCGATCAGGTAGTCGGAGTCGAAGTCGGAGTATTGGCCATGCTGAAATCGTTCCCCGCGAAACGCTTGATGGCGTCGGCATCTTCCCAGAACGTGAGCATCTCGAAATGGGTTACATCCGCTTCTGTGCGATGCAAACACCATTCCCTCGATTTCCGCGAGTGGCCAGATACTCGGGCAGTGCAATTCTGCGCATGAGGTCCAGGTATTCATCAGCCTTCGAAACGTGCACCATCCCGTGCCACATTCGAGCGATCATGCGGCCCTCCCTTGAAGCGAGCGAACGACGAGAACACCCTCCAGCAACGACACAAGCCGAGTAGCACATGACCGGTCAAGGTCAAGTCCGGGATCGTAGATCGTGAGTTCAAACCCGAGCGCTCGGCGATGGTGGACAAGCGGAGTCAAGAGATCCACCAGCTCCCTGATTGTCTGAAGGGGACCGAAGCCGGTGATCTGGACTTCTACATGTTCATCCGTCGTTTCTGCGAAAGTGGTTTCTTCCGGGTGGTTCGGTGTAGAAACTCCCTGGAGGGAGAGCCTTCAGTTTGGATTCGTCGAGCCTGTCTGGCCCACTCCCTGCCCATCGGAGGTAAATATCCGCTCCTTCGGGGCTGTGAATGTTGGCCTGAAAACTAGGGGAGAGCGGTTTGTTGGGCACGACTGAGGATCGTCGAGAGAACAAGAACTGCATGCGCGACAGAATGTCGGAGCATCGTTCCTCCGAAACAACATTCACATTATGAGCACCGGAAATCGCGGACTTGGACTGTGGCATCCTATTTTACGCGCTCTAACTGAGCGACGGATCTTACGTTGGATAAACTAGCGCCCTGCTCTAATGCACGCACCAGGGTGACGATGCCACGACGGATCTCACGCTCGTCGAATGCGGCGAAGCCAAGCAGCAAACCCTCCACGTTCCTGCGTCGCAGAGTGAAGCGGTCAAGTCCTAGCGCCTCGATTCCATGGTTTGCCGCTAGCGCTTCCGCTTGCCGAGATGACATGCCATTTCGGAGAAAACCCGCCGTATTCAGGCCCGCCTGTATGGGCGAAACGTCAAGTAATCCCGCCAAATACTTCCGCGCCTCGTGCTGCAAAGCAGCCAGCCTTTCGGCATACATGTCGCGCATCCGCCGAATGTGGCGCCCCAGGTGGCCCTCCGTCATGAAGTCGCAGAGAATCGCTTGATCGAGGCTCGGCGGATGGAGGTCGACGCCCAGCCGCAGCGCCAACAGCGGATCAAGCAGCGCTGGTGGCAAAACGAGATAGCCCAACCGCAATGACGGGAAAAGTACTTTGTTGAAGCTTCCCAGAAAGATAACCGAGCCAGCCTTGTCCAAACCCTGGAGTGCGGGCATTGGCCGACCGTCGAAGCGGTACTCGCTGTCGTAGTCATCTTCAATAAGGAATGCTCCGGTGTCTCGGGCCCACTTCAGAACCGTTATCCGACGGTCGGCGGGCATCGCCATACCCAACGGAAACTGATGTGCCGGCGTCAGATAGGCCGCTTTTGCCGACTTCCACAACTTCTCTCCTTGCGATACCGAAAGACCGCTTTCGTCTACTGGCACGGGAATAATCTTAGCGCCAGCCTGACGAAAGGCAGCGATGGCGCCGAAGTAGCCGGGATCCTCCACCCAAACAGCTTCCCCGGGCTTGATGAGTAGACGAGCGATCAGGTCCAGCCCCTGCTGCACCCCAGAAACCATTACCACGGAGTCGGCTGAGCAATTCACTCCGCGCGACGAACCTAGGTAGGCAGCGATGGTTTCTCGTAGTGGCGCATATCCTCGCGGGTCCCCACCCGCCAGCAGCGACGAAGGAGACCGGCGCAATCGACGACCCGCGACACGCGCCCAAATCTCCACTGGAAACTCCTCCAGGGCAGGCTCGTAAGGCCGAAACGGAAGCGCAGGCCTTGAAGTAGGTAACCCTCGAATCGGTCCGGGCAGCTTTATCGCTCGCAATTGTGGCGCTTGTTTCTTGAGCACATCTTGCGACAGCCGCTCATTGATTCTTGTGCCTGCCCCTACCCTTCCAATCAAATACCCTTCAGCCTGCAACTGCTCAAACACAGTCACCACCGTTCCGCGTGAGACGCCGTATTGAAGCGCAAAGTCTCTGGTCGCTGGCAGCCGCGTTCCGGGCAGCAGCCGGCGATCGAGAATGGCGCGTCGCAGCTCTTGGTAGAGCCAGCGTGTCAACGTAGTGTCGGGCGCCCTTTCATGGAGGGCGAGTTGCAAAGAACTGACATCTTTAGGCATCGATTTCAGACCTTGCCGATTGGTACAAAGACTTTGCGTAATATGGATCTACTAATCATACCAATACAGACTATTCTGGGGTTCAATGAAACATCGCCGACAATTTCTTCAGACTGGTTTGGCGAGCCTGGCTCTGGTTGTACTGGATCGTTCTGAAGCGCGCGCCGCATCCGGCATAGAGACGATCTACCAAAGGGAACATCCGCCAGTTACCCTCAATGGCTGGCAGGTAACCGTCCTTGAGTTGACCTTCCCACCCGACGCGACTTCGCCCAAACATGCTCATCCGGGTTTCATTCTTGGCTACATCCTTGAAGGGGAGTACCGCTTTCAACTGGAAGGTGAACAGGAGAAGGTACTGTCGGCTGGCGATGTGTTCTATGAAGCGCCTGGCAGTATCCATCTGCGTTCCGGCAACGCCAGCATAACCAAGCCAGCGAGAATCCTAGCCTTGGCATTTGCTGAAAAGGGAAAGGAAATCACAAAACTGCTATGAACAATGAACGTGTTTTGCAAAGCGCTAGAGTGTTTCTGCGCCTGGCCCTAGGCGTCACCTTTCTCGTTGCGATCGGTGACCGCTTCGGCTGGCTGGGTGCCTACGGGAGCAAGAATGTATCGTGGGGCGATTGGGCCCACTTCGTGCAATACGTCGCCGTGCTTAACCCGTTTGTTCCGAAAAGCCTGCTTCCTGGACTCGCTGTCCTGGAAACAGTCATCGAGCTTGGGCTAGGCATCGCGCTCTTGTTGGGAATCTATCAACGGGTAGTCGCTTGGAGCAGCGCAGCGTTACTGATGTCGTTTGCCCTAACCATGAGCATTGCCCTTGGGATCACCGCGCCTCTGAGTTATTCGGTGTTCACAGCGGCGGGTGGCGCGATGCTGCTGGGTGCGATCGCCCTGCCGCATGACGCCCATTCCGAGGCCAGAACACAATCCACAGCCAATTTAACCACCTCAGCCGTGCGGGACAGTCGGACTGCTGAGCAGCAGCTCAACGCGGGGTAATTCCGACGACGCGAATCGAGTTGGGAAACCGGGAGCGCGGAACGGTTGAAACCCGATCGGACTGACAATCCTAATCGGCACACTTGTCGCGTCAGAGGTTCTTCGATGAATCGGCAGAACAACGCTGCACGTATTCTGGTTGCTTTGGGCGCCATGGTTTTGATCGCCACCGCGCTGCTTCATTTGTCTGACTACCCGAAAGACTTGTCTGCGGTGAGCGCGTCGAATCTGGGCGCTCCTTTGCAAGGGGGGGCGCTCTCTTTATTTCGAGGGACGGAAGGGACTGGATCGTGATCGCGATCATCATGATCAGCGCCGTCACTGTGACAAAATTAGGAAAGGTGATTGTTTTGTTCTGTGGATTTGCTCTTCTCGTAAATATGGCGGTGATGCTGGCGTTTATGGGCCGGTTCATCGGCACCGACATGGTCCTCGCGTCAGCTCTGATGACCCTTTGCGGTGGCCTGTTGTTTCAAAATACCGCAGGCTAGCTCCTTCTTCTTCAGATCGCTTATGGTTGCCTGGAGCAGCGCCGCACAACCAGAAAGGAGGTTTCCATGTTCGCTGCGTACATCATTGTCACTCTATTGGCTGCTGCCGCCAACATTTATGCGGCTACGAATGATTTCACCCGCCCCCAGTGGCTGCTCGCCAATATGACCAAATTGGGCGTGCGCGAATTATGGTTGACCAAACTCGGCCTCCTCAAAGCAGCAGGCGCGCTTGGTGTGCTCGTAGGAATCCGTGTGCCACTGATCGGGGTCGCCGCAGCTGTGGGTCTTATACTGTTCTTCGTGGGTGCCATCATTACTCATCTGCGCGCGACTACTACTCTCTCGGTACGCCAGTCGGATTCCTTCTGCTGGCCATCGCCGCACTAACACTGGAACTATATGCGTGGGGGCCGGTCGCGTTTGCGCTCGCGGCGAGGTAGCTGGAATCATGAGCGCGTTCGACCCAACCAGATACACGCGAGCGTGACGAAGAATTTGCCGCTGAATTCGATACCGCAACGAATGGATGAACAACAGACAAACATGAGTATCCCGAAACTTGTAGGGGAGTTTTACGAGCGTATCTGGAACGCCGGCGACCTCGACGCGGTTGTCCACTTGCTGAGCGAGGATTTTCTGTTTCGCGGATCGCTCGGTTCCGAGCGCAGAGGGTGCGACGGTTTTGCGGATTACGTTCGATCCGTACACAACGCCCTTTCCAATTACCGATGCGAGATTCTTGAGTGCGTCATGCAGGACAATCGAGCGCTTGCCAAAATGCGAGCCTCCGCTGGCCAGTGCCCCGGCGGTGAGCAAGTCTGGCGGTATAGTTCTGTCACAGTGTGGCGCGGCGTGTGTCTAACTCATCAGAGGAGACACAAACATGAGCGTGAAGGAACTCCAAGCCTTAACACAGAAGTTCGCCGATGCTTTCGATCAGCGCGACCTCAAGACTTTCCTGGGGATGCTTTCTGATGACGTGGAGGTGTTCGACCACGTTCCGTATCGGTTCGACGGCAAGCCGCTCTTTGCCAAGTATCTCAACGAGGTGGTCGAGGGCTTAGCCTCAGCGAGCTTCGGCTTCCGGCAACCATCGTGTCGCGTGTACGGCGATACCGTAGGTATCGTAAATGCTCACGACATGTTTACGGGAGTCACGAAAGAGGGCAAGGTCCTGTCCATCCACGGCCGAACTTCTTTGGTCTTCATCAAACAAAGCGGGCAGTGGAAGATTGTGAGCGCCCACTTCTCTGCAATACCCAAGGCTCTCTGAGAATCGAGCCAGGACATACGGGCGCTTGGAGGTGCACCATGACTATCAATAATCCGCTAGCAGATAATTCCCCTGACCACGAGGACCAAGGCCTTGTTCTACGCGCCCGCTCGGGAGATCACCAGGCGCTCCAAGACCTGGTCCAGCGGCACCAAACGTGGATCTACAACATCGCCATTCGCATGCTCCACCATCCGCAGGATGCTGAGGACGCCACGCAAGAGATCCTCATCAAAGTACTCACCCGGCTCTCGTCGTT
>Ga0307478_10000814_pt1 | contig 29770 bp, 16 predicted proteins | sample atmos_gasesECM4C_2_FD_203713 | JGI IMG/M metagenome (GOLD analysis project Ga0307478, IMG submission 203713) | Hardwood forest soil microbial communities from Morgan-Monroe State Forest, Indiana, United States - atmos_gasesECM4C_05 | ecosystem: Environmental > Terrestrial > Soil > Temperate...
TGCCAGGCACGGAAGCTGCGATTACCGTGGGACCTCCGAATTTCTCCGCGCCGCTGGTGATATCCAGAGCATGAAGACGTTGAACCCAGGTGCCGTTTTCGGCGGTGAAGGCAACCAGATACATGGTGCCGCTGTTGCCATCGATCACCGGAGTGCCGGTGATGCCAAAGGTGGGCGTGATCGCGGTGCACGCGCCGGTAGCGCCGCAAGGCACCGCAGTTACGCCAGTGGAAAGAAAACTCACCTGCCACAGCGGGGTCGTGCTCAGCCCATCAGCGTCGAACGCGTAGACGCTGTCATTCTCGGTCTCGACATAGACAACGTTGTGCACTTGGCCGCCGATGGTGACGTTATAAACATAGAGTGGCTGAGCGTAGATTTGGCCATCCACCGGATAGGAAAACAACTTCCCGAAGCTCTTCGAATTCACATTGGATGGATTCAGAATTGTCTCACTGAGGTTCTGGCCGGTTCGCTGGTTGTCGTTGTGCCAGGTTAATACACCTGTGTAGGCTTGCCCTTGCGCCGGCACGCCCGCCAGAACCACCAGAGCGAAGGCAAGGGCAACGACGGCGGCAGCAATACTGCGGGAGTTGAGGGTCATCTTACGCATGTTTTATCTCCAATGTGATGGCAAAGCTTAGTGGAAGTAAGGGATTGATCATTTGCTAGCGGGTCTCTTGGTCGTGGATTGAATACTAAGAACCGACGTGCTGCCCGGCTTCTTCGGGGACCGCAGCGGCTTCCAATTTTGCTGGAACTGTATCGATCGGGATTGAAGCGTTCACTAAGCGACGATTCTTGTAGGAACGGTAACGATCTAACCAACTGAATGGGGCGTAGCAATAAACTAACGCCGTGTGCCGGTCTAGAGTCCGTAAAACCCGGAACAGCACTTCGTCACAAAATCGCTCCGTGGCGGTAGGAATGTCGGAATTGTTTTCCTGAGACTTCGGATAGAGCGGCCAAACCCCTCCGGATTCCTTCCGCCAGTAATTCACATATCGCTGAATCTTGAGCCTTACCTTCGAGGGCAACACTTCGCGGCGAACCTTCGAGCGCTCGATTTTCCCGCCTTTGACTTGCTTATGATGAGAACCTTCGTAGATCGGCGAAGAATCGACGCCCTCGAGCGTAGTCATGCGGGCGTCGAAAGGGATGCCAAGAAAGTCGCAAACTCCCGCCAGGACAACGGCGGGATCTTGAATCATTTCTTCATACTGAATTTCATGAACCGGAATGTTCTTGCTCAACAGAGCATCGCGCCCTTGCTTGAGCTTGTGGTAACCGATCACCGCGCGGTGCAGAATGCCGGGCTTCGAAAAAAATGTGGAACCGGTTCGCGCCCGCACAATACTACGGCAGGTATCGGAGAGATCTCGCCAGATAATAAGAAACCGCGCCCCGGGAAACTCCTGTGCCAGCGTCGACAAACAGTCGAAGTAGTTCGGTGACTTCTCTCCCATCACGGCTGCGCCGTCGGCATACTCTTCCCAGGCAGCCATTGCGCCGCTGCGAAGATCGGGAACGGCGACGGGAATTCGCTCGGCGCGAATGTGATGACGCGAGAGAGCGGAATTCCAGAACTCCCAGCGAGCTCGCCAGTCAGGGTTGCTACCTTTGCTCGTGAACAGAGGTTGCAGCAAGAACAGGTCTGCCTCGTACATGAGGGCGATGTCAGGATGCTGGTTTAGCAGACTGTAAAGCAGCGAGGTTCCGGATCGCCACATACCAACTACGATCAAGGGGCCGGAACCAGAACTAGCGGGCGTGGGACGTTCGACTTTCATTAGTCGGCGTGAATCATTTCTGGGGTCGATTGCGTTACCGCCTGCAAAGCAAGAATTAAGAATTTAAGAAAGAGATTAACGAAACAATCGTGGCATCACGTCTTCGATACAAACAGCCCACGCAAACTTCGAACCATTGATGATGTATCTGCGCCACAAGCGTGCAGGCTCTGTGACCAGCCGGTAAAACCATTCGAGTCCATGCTCCCGCATCCAGTTCGGGGCGCGCTTCAAACGTCCGCAGCTCATGTCGAAGGCAGCGCCAACGCCAAGCATCACCGGAACCTGGAAGCTTTCGCGATGCTGATGCATCCATTTTTCTTGTTTGGGAGTACTCAGTCCCACCCATAAAATGTCGGGAGCGGCGGCGGCCACGATGCGTTGCACATCCGCCTCCTCAGCGTCCGTCAGCGGGCGAAAGGGCGGACAATAGGTTCCGGCAACTCGTATGCCGTGGCGCTCCTGCAAGCTTCGTGAGACCAGATCGGCAACGCCCGGCGCTCCTCCATAAAAGAAGTGCCGATACTTCGCGCCCGTTTCCCGGCAGAAGACTTCGAAGAGTTCGGGGCCGCAGGCGCGCCGCTTCATCTGCTTGTGGCCGTGGAAGCGGCCCATCCAGACCAGAGGCATCCCATCGGCGATCACCAGGTCGGCATGGTCGAGCACTTCGCGAAAGTAGGCATCTTCGCGCGACTCCGAAACTCCATGCATGCCGGTAACGGCGACGTAGCGCGTCCGTCCGCGCTCCCCGATCCAGCGTTCGAGGATCTGCACAACGTCAGGTATCTGGACCGAATTCACCCGAACATCCAGCACACGAAAGCTGGGGATATCAGGCGCGTTGTCGATTAACAGATCGGCGGCTTCAGGACTTGAAAGATTCATTAGAAAAGAAAAGTAAGAGTCAAGGTCCGATTGGTTCGGCGTGTGCCGCTAATTCTTTGCCGGTCGTCGTAGTGCAGATGTAGCTCCGCCCTCTGAGTCACAACGGGGCAATGCGCAAACCTTCGACGGCTTCACATCTAACAACTATGAGTGGCCAATTTCCTCAATCGAAACGGAACGGTAGGCCGTTGCTTGGGGAGGGTTACCGCAAGAATAGAGCAAGATTATGCGGCAATGAAGATTGCTGCAAGAGGCCGAAGGCCTTACTAACTAAAGTCTCTATCCATTTCGATTAATCAAACATATCTATATGAAAATAATGTAGTTATTGTATATAGAGACCAAAGCCTCCTATCCGAAATCGCGCTCAAGAAATCAGGCGTGGGCGATCAGGGCATCCAGGGAGCTGTGATCCTGAATTGCGACATTAAAGGGTGGCTCTTCGGTAAAGAGGTCCAACCCCAGCCCTCGCAGGAAATCGCAAACCTCCGCCGGGTTCACGCCGAGATGGGGATGCACGTCGAGGAAAACCACAATGCCTGGGCTTCTCGCAATCGTCTCCCGAGCGCCACGCAAAACATGCATGTCGGCGCCCTCGACGTCGATTTTGATAGCTTCGATCGCGCGATCGAAGCCAACCTCCGCCAACAAATCGTCGAGACGCCGCGTCTGCACTTCAATGATACCTTTTTCTCTTTGCGGCTTTCCCGCCAGCAGGGTGTGGAATCCGCTCTTCTCTCCGATGTGAAGTTGCGCCGTACCATTCGCATCGCTCAGAGCCATTTCGTGAAGAGTGATGTTGCGATATTCGTTCTTCGCGATACTCTTTCTGATCCAGCGGCAGTTTTCCGGGTGCGGCTCGAAGGCCAGGACGCGTCCCTGCGGTCCAACTAACCGCGACGCCAGAAGCGTGAAGTCGCCTTTATTGCATCCCACATCCACGAAGGTTGCTCCCGGCCGCAGGAACTGTTTGAAGGCTTGATGCTTCGATTCCTCGTAGCAGCCGAGCGCGCGCTGCAGCATCATCCGGGACTCTTTGATGTTGAGATAAACCCAGCCGGCCTCAAGTTTGTAGGGATAATAAAATCCAGGCATCACGCTGGACCATACCGGATAAGTTTTCAACAGTAGAGATTTGTAAACTTCTCGCATCGGCACTTGGGACTCCACTACTGGATGTGATTCTTTCATCTTACAATCCCCCAAAACGCGCTGGCACATAGCGCAGGTTACCTGTCTTGCTTCCCGTTTGCTCCAAGGGTCTTGTGCCGGTCACGCTCCGCAAGATAGGCTTTGACAGGCTGAGAGAGCGCATCACCAACTAATCTTTATCGGCTTTTTCGCCAGCCTTCTGTTGGTCTTGAATTCTGTATTCCATCGAACCCGGGGAAAGTAATTTAGAACGGCAACGGCTGTTCGAGCGCAACTGTTTCTCGACACTGTTTCTTGACATGGAACGCCCACCTTCATGCGATAATTCGCGTCATTTGTTTCTGCTGCCGAACGGTCGACAGGCATTATCGGCGAAGAATAACGAGTGAGTTCGTATCTTAAGTGGGGCGTCTGGTCAGGGTTGCAAACGCACTTGATGGATTGAGATGCTGGAGGATTCTCTGAAGATCGTCGTTGTTCACAACACCTACCAGCAACCCGGAGGAGAAGACGTTGTTTTCGAGCAGGAGCGCAGAATGCTCGAAAACGCCGGCCATCAAGTGATTCCCTACTGCCGCAGCAACTGGGACGTAGATTCGTACCGCGGCATCCGCCTCGTCAATCTCGCAGCCAGAACGGTTTGGGCGTCAGACTCGCGGCGAGAATTCCTGCAGTTGTTGCGGCAGGAAAAGCCAGAACTCGTGCACGTTCACAACACCTTTGTGATGATCTCGCCTTCGATCTACTCTGCCTGCTCTGAGGCCGGGATCCCGGTGGTACAGACGCTGCACAATTATCGTCTGCTCTGTCCCACCGCAACATTTTTTCGCGATGGCAAGGTTTGCGAAGAATGTCTTGCGGGATCTCTGTGGCAAGGAGTAAAACACGCCTGTTACCGCGACTCGTATTCCGCTTCAGCCGTTGTCGCTCTCATGTTGGCGTCCCATCGGTTGCGCGACACCTGGAAGCGCGAGATATCGTGCTTCATCGCCCTGAGCGAATTTGCTCGCAACAAATTTGTAGAAGGAGGATTGCCGGGAGAAAAGATTTTCGTCAAGCCCAACTTTGTCTCTCCCGACCCGGGCGCTCGCACGGGCGATGGAGACTACGCTTTGTTCGTTGGCCGGCTTTCTCCGAAGAAACGCGTCGACACGTTGTTGGAAGCTTGGAAGCGGCTTTCGCAGCCCATTCCTCTTCTCATTCTCGGCGGCGGGCCCGATAAGGAGCGCTTGACGCTGCAGGCTGCCGCAGAGGGCCTGGCCAACGTTGAACTGAAGGGTCACATGCCGCGCGAGCAAACTCTGGCGGCCATCAATCAGGCCAGGTTTCTGATCTTCGCGAGCGAATGGTACGAGAATTTTCCGGTCACGTTGGTTGAATCTTTTGCCTGCAGCACTCCCGTAATCTGCAGCCGTATGGGCGTCATGCCCGAGATCGTTGCCAACGGCCGCACTGGCATCCATTTCACTCCCGCAGACCCGGAAGACCTGGCTCGCAAAGTGGAATGGGCCTGGACGCATCCAAAGGAACTGCGCGGCATGGGTCAGGAAGCCCGCAGAGAGTACGAAGCAAAATACACCGCGGACAAAAATTACCCCGTCCTACTCGAAATCTACAAGCGAGCCCTGCAGCGACAGTAGTCTGTCCCGGCGCGAACGCTTTGACTCGTCCCCAATGCTGCAATGAAGGGCTGCGGCTGCATCAGGAACGAGATCAGGTTTTGCTGAGCTTACTTAATGACCAACTGCACCTGCGTTGACCACTGCAGCTGGCTTTGCGGGCCGAAGGCGCCGGTGATCGTGATCACGAATTTCCCTTTCGGCGTGCCCGAGCCGGTTTGCACGGTGAGAACCGAGGTCGCAGCATTGGTACCGTTCGGAGTTACAGGATTCGTGGCAAAGGCACAAGTAGTTTGCGCTGGGAGTCCGCTACAGGAGAGATTGACTCCCTGATTGAACTGACCAAACGGCGTCACTGTAACGGTTGTGTTAGCGGACGATCCCTGGGTGATCGGCAGCGCTGTGGGCGAGGCGGATACCGTGAAGTACGGCCCGAAGCCGACCAGGTTCACCGTCTGTGGGCTGTTGAGCGCGTTATCGGTAAATTGTAGGGTCGCAGTGCGTCTGCCGTAATTGTTGGGAGCGAACGTGATCGCGACCTGGCAGGTTGCATCTACGGAGATGAGTGCGGGCAGAGTTCCTCCGCCGCAAGTGGTGGTTTCGGAAAAGTCCTGAGGATTGTTGCCGCCAAAGCTGATCCCGGTCAGGCTGAGATCGGCGCCCCCGGCACTCATGATGTTCAAGTTCTGCGGCGGGCTGGCCGTGCCAATCGGATACGAAGCGAAGTTGGACGGGTTGGGATAAGTAAGGGCCGGCGACAACTGCACAAGGCGAATGCGGTTGTTGCCTGCGTCGGCGATGTACAGGTTGCCTTGCGCATCGACAACCAGGCCATCGTTCGAAATCTTCGCCGCGGTGGCGGGACCGCCGTCTCCGGAGAATCCTCCCACACCTTTCTGAGCATAGTCTCCGGCGACCGTGCCAATGATGCCGGTCGCAGCGCTGACGCGCTGCACGACGTTATTGTTTCCGCCGCCGATGAACAGGTCGCCCGCGGGATCCAAGCCCACTTCCATCGGCGCCCACATGCTGGCACTCGTCGCTGGGCCACCGTCTCCTGTGAGGCTGAAGGCTGTATTCAGCGCGAAGTCGTTGATGTAACCGGGACCGAGGCAACCGATGCAACGAATCTCGTTGTTGTACGAGTCGTCGATGTACACGTTGCCCGTGCTGCCGACAGCGACGCCCGAAGGGTGGTCGAGATGGGCAGCGTTCGCCAGCCCTCCGTTGCCTCCTTTGCCGGCGATGCCGACTCCCGCAATCGTGGTGATGATCTGGGTGGAAGCGTTCACCTCGCGAACCCGGTGCACGCTGTAATCGGCAATATAAAGATTGTTCGAGCTGTCGAGCGCGATGGCCAGCGGATCGGTGAACGTCGCCGATGTTGCAGGGCCGTTGTCTCCGCATGGGTTGATCGGGTTGCCTAGCGCGCAGGACTTGCCGGTTCCAGCGTAGGTGATGATGTTGCCCGAGGCTGCGAGCACTTCGCGAATGACTTGGTTATTGGTATCGGCGATGAATACGTCCCCGGCGGAATCAATCGCGACCCCGGTGGGTCCGTCGAGAGTGGCGCTGGCGGCCGCGCCGTTGTCGCCGGTGTAGCCCGCGATGCCAGTTCCCGCGAAGGTGGAGATAACGTGGGTGTTGGCATTGATGAAGCGAATGCGGTTGTTCAAAGTATCCGCAATATACAGATTGCCGCTGGAATCTTCCGTAAGGTTAAAGGGATCGGCGAGGATGGCATTCAATGCCGGGCCGCCGTCGTTACCTAAACCGCCGCCGACAATCGTCGAGATGTTGCCGCCGCTGATTTGCCGTATGCGCTCGTTGCCCTCATCGGCGATGATCAGGTTTCCTGCACCATCCAGAAAAACACTCTCGGGGCGATTCAGTTGAGCGCTGGTAGCCGCAGCGCCATCGCCGGCAAATCCCTGCGCTCCCGTACCCGCGATGGTGCTGATGTTGCCGCCACTCACCAGGCGAATTTTGTTGCCAAAGGTATCGGCGATATAGATGTTCGAGGTCGTAGGGTCAATGAAAACCGACATCGGCTGATATAGGTTTGCTGCGGTCGCAGGACCGCCATCGCCGCAGCGAGTCGTGGGAATGCACGTTGATCCCGTGCCAGCGACGGTGGTAATAACCGGTGAAGCGGCCGGTGCGATCATGCGGATTTTGTTGTCGCGGGTATCGGCGATGTAGAGATTGCCGGCGCTGTCGAAGGCGACACTCTGGGGATAATTCAACGTCGGCCCAATAGGCGTACCACCATCGCCGCATTTTCCGGTCGGCGTGGCGCAGGGGACTCCGTTGCCGGCGACCGCGGCAATGTTGCCCGGCTGAATCTTCACTCCAAAAATCGTCACTGCGGTGGTGCCCATGTTGATGGCGCGCACGCGATTGTCGAATGCGTCGGCGACATAGACGTTGCCGTTGGCATCGAGGGCCACTCCGAGCGGGAAGTTGAACGCCGCGCTGGTAGCGGGTCCGCCATCACCGCAGGTTCCGGTCGCAGGTTCGCAGCGGGTGCCGCTGCCGGCGATGGTGGTGATGACGCCGGTCGTCGTATTGACCATGCGAATGCGGGCGGTGCCGAAGTCGGCGATGTAGAGATTTCCCTTGCCGTCAAGGGTGAGGCCGCTGGGCAGCGCCAAAATCGCAGAGGTCGATTGCCCACCATCTCCGCCAAAACCTTCCACACCGGTCCCAGCATACGTGGTGACTGTGCCGTTCGACATCTTAAAGACGTAGGTGGAATAAGGAGCGGTGAAGTAGGTGTTGCCTGCGGCATCGCGAACCGCCGCAGTGGGTCCCGGCAGATCGATGCTAAGCGCGGCGCCGCCAGCCGTTCCTCCGCCAGCATACGTGTTGATGGTGTTCTGAGCATGCACGCCCGCTGGCAACAGCAAAAGACCAAACATACAAGCAACGATGGCAATAGCGCTTACTTTGCCGGTCAACTCACGGGCATTGGAGACCGCAGAAATACGAGCGTTCACAAACTACCTCCACAGAAAATTTGAAAGTGGGAAAAACCGAACTGGACCCGAACCAGGGATCGAACAAGCGATCGAACTAAGGAAGATCGAACACCACCAACGACCACCGCAGAACCTAGGACCCTACTGTCGAATATCCGAGCCGGGACAAAATGTTGCCGGCGGATTGCTGCACCCGCTGGGCTTGCGTCTCGGTAAATTTTTCGCGCCAGCCCTCGACCGCCCCGCTGCCGATGAATCGGCCTTTGGCGGAGGCTTTCACGGGATTTTTCTTCTCCTGATCGCGCATCTTCTGTACGGAGTTGTTCGCGACGGCGCGCTGAATCACCTCGGCGGCGACCGGAACCTCGAGAAATTCCATCATCTTGCCTAATGAAGCCTCGGGCTCGCGACGCATTTCGTCGAAACGGACCAGAAGAATTTGCGCCCGGCCTTCGTCTTTGGCCTTCACCCAGGAATTCACGTGATCCGTCCATGAACCGAACGGGTTCACCGTGCCGCGAAGAAAACGCGCCAGGAATTTATCGAAGTCGTCTCCCGCCAGCCCCAGCGCCTTCTGAAAAGCAAACTCAGACAATGCAACGTCGCGGGCATCGCGGACAAGGTAAATTGCCTTACCGTATTCCGCCCGGTAAGGCTCGTGGGTCTTAATCAGCCGGCCGCCATTGGGCAGCACCGGCGACGCTTTACCCTGCTTGCCGATATCGGGGACTACTTTGTCGACGTGACTGAACGACGGAGACTGGCCGAGAAGAATCTCAAACAACATGAACCTCAGCCAAGTGTTTCCGGACCGCGGATAAGAAGCGACGAAAACATCCGAGTCAATCAGATTGCGATGACGAACCCAGGCCAGCGGTTTGTGAAGAGATGTCTTGCCAAGTCTGTGGCGAACTTTGCGCAGTGTGGGCACGTTTTTCCTCTAAATGAAGTCGGGGAGGTTTGGTTCTCGTAAAAGAGACGGAAGATGAAGAATGACAAGCGACGAAAAATTCGACTTACTTGAATGCCATGGCTCGCGATGGTTCCGCTTCCGACATCTGCCGCAGGCGAATGCTCACGACTACCAACCCGATCAGCATCATGTAAGGCGCGTCGGGACGTCCGCCGAACGTCGCGTTGAACATCCCATTAATAAATAGATTGACGAAGGCCGCCAGGCAGCCCACCGCCATGAACCGCAACTCCGGCGTCGCCGCCAGTTTGATGGTGCGCCACAGGTTTTTCACGATGACGACCTGCACCATGATGATGAGGCTGAGGCCGATGATACCGGTGTTGTACATGGCCTCAATCAAGCTGTTGTGCGTATGGGTGCTGGCGAAAGGCGTATCCGGGTGAACTACCGCCATGAAGCGCGAAGCATCGAAGCCGTAGCCTATAATCGGCTTGGCCAAAATGTAAGGCAGCAGGAACTCCCACAGCCCGGTGCGGCCGGTAAAGCTCTGGCCGGCCTGCAACTGCGAGTAGTTCGTCATGTAATCGCCCAGCGCGGTGAACTTCAGCGCCACCACGAGCATGACGGCAGCAACTGCGGCAAAGATCAAAACTGCCTTGAAGCGCTTCAGCAATCCGTAGAAGAGCAGTCCGGCGAAAATCCCCGCGACGATCCCGGTTTTGCCACCGGCGCCGACCATGATAATAAGAGCGATGGCGCCAACCCAGATCGGCCAGCGGCGCTTGCCCGGCGAGTAGAGCATGAGGCACAGAATTGCCAGCAAGCCAGCGATGCCGGAAATTGCAGTGGGAGCCTCACGGAAGCGCTGCTCGAGCGCGCCCGAACCATATTCTCCGAGGGGATCAGCTTCAAAGATGGAGCGCAATGTGGGCGCCAGAACCAGAATAAAGAATCCGCAGACGGTGATGTTCAGAAAGTCGCGGAGCTCATCCATGCCTGCGATCTGCTGAAGGGTGATGTGCATAACCAGCACTACCAGCGTCAGCTTAAAAGCCCAGGCGAGCGAGAAAGCGGGATTCGGCGAATATGCGCAGGAGACGATGCTGACTAGGGTGATCCAGCTAACCCACTTGTAATCTCCCTTAAAAAGGCCGCGCAATGCCTCGGGAAATTTCAGAACGATGATGAGAAGCCCGAGCAGCGCAACGATCCAGAGAATGCCCTGGTCGTAGGCTTGTGAGGAGAAACCGGCGCCGCCGGCGATGTCGCTGCGGTAGGAAAACACTTCTTCAGAAACCAGCAGCCCCCACCAGACGACAAAAATGAGCCACTTGGCGGGCTGGCTGTTCGCACGTCCGTAAGCGGCGGCAAAGACCAGCAATCCAAAGAAGACTAAGGCCGCGACGATTACCGTGGTTGTGTTTTCGTCGGCCACAAACTCAGTGGCCGTGGTCAACAAAAACAACGTCGCAAAAGCCACAGCGGCGAGCACCGCGACGGTAGTGACCCGAAGGCGCGATTTGACTGGAACTGGAAACTGTGTGGGCGCGGAACTCATTTATTAGATTTTAGGCCTTTTGAAAAACTACCAAGCGTTCAATCTCAAGCCAGCAGGTTAGCTGGCGCCCGAGCCTTTCAGCACCGCAGGGATGGTCTTCATCAAAATCTGGAAGTCGAGCCATAGAGACCAGCGGTCGATGTATTGCAGGTCCAGTTCCATCCACTGTTCGAATGGAATCGTATTCCTGCCCAAAACCTGCCAGAGGCACGTAATTCCCGGCCGCACGCTGAAGCGGCGGCGCTGCCAGTCTTCATTGAATCCTTCGTAGTCGCGCACTGCCATGGGCCGTGGACCAACCAGGCTCATGTCACCCTTAAGCACGTTGAACAGTTGGGGTAGTTCATCGATGCTGGTGCTACGGAGAAACTTACCAACCGGCGTGATGCGCGGATCGTTCTTGATCTTGAATACCGGCCCGCTCACTTCGTTCAGATGTTCGATCTCTTTCATGCGGCTTTCCGCATCCACGCTCATGGTGCGGAACTTGAAGATCTTGAAGCGGCGCTTGTTCAATCCCAATCTTTCCTGCAGGAAGAACACCGGCCCGGGAGAAGTCAGCTTGATCAGCACCGCAACCAGCAGGAAAAGAGGAGTAAAGAAGATAACCAGAACCAGCGATGCGGTAAAATCCACGGCCCACTTAATGAAAGCCTGCCAGCCGGCAACGATGGTACCGGTGCTGTGCGTAATGTGGGAATCGCCTTCGAACTCTTCGACTTTCGAACGCGCCTTCTTCAGGTCAAAGAGGTTCGAAACCATGCGCAGGAGGATTCCCTGCTCTTCGCAGAGTTCGGCGATTTCGGTCGCATGAGAATGCAGAGAGCGCAACGGGAGAGTTACTACGACTTCATCGACAACGTTGCGCCGCATAAAGCTGCGCAACTCTTCGAAGTTGCAAGCCAGCGAGTAACCTTCCTGATTGAACTTGGCGATTCCCGGCCACTCTTCGTCAACAAAGGCCAGAATGCGATAGCCGAGCCACGGACTCTCTTCGATCTTTCGTGCGAACTGAACCGCTGCATCGTTGCTGCCGACGATCACGATGTTGCGCAGATTCTTACCTTTAATTCGAGCCTGCCGCAGCACAAATCGCACCGTCAACCGGCCCGCGACCGTGATGCAGGTCAGCGAAGCCCAGAATACGGTTGCAAACACGTAATTAATCATCGTCACGTGGAAGGCTAGGGCCACCCCATACATCAGGATGGTTCCCAAAGAAGTTGCCTTGACGATGTCGACGACCTCATCCCTCTTGCGGGACAAGCGCCGCGATTCGTACATATCGAACATCCGAAAAACCTGATGCCAGAGAAGGACGATCCCAGAAAAAATGATGATGTTTTGAATCTTTATCCGTAGCTCGAGGAACTCGCTGAACGACACCCTGGCACTGAAAATTCGCGACACCGTAATGGTGGCGAGGCCGAAGCACAGGAGGACGGCAAACAAATCGAAAAACTGCACCAGATGCTTGAGAGTCTTACGCTGATCGTTGCGCACCTCGGAGAACCTCCAAACCCTGTGGTCGAACCTTTGAAATGGGGGATTGCAAAACGACAGTGCAACTGGAATATCGGTTTCCGGTCAGGATGGAAAAACCTGCCGGAAATAGCATGAGCGTGAGAGGAGTTAACTAGGAATATTTCCGTTCGCGTTAATGATGCGTGCCTTGGCAAAGTCGCCGCTTCTCTGTGGAACTGCCGCCAGCACCGGAATATTCAGTTCCGACATAACCTCGGACGGGGTCCGCAACGACGGATCGAGATATTCGATGGTGAAGACAACGCCGGCGCTGAGAGTCGCGGCCAGTAGAATGCCTACCAAACCGTACTTCCAACGATCCCCAGTAGGCAGCGAAGGCACCGTGGGATTTTCTACGATAGAGACGTTCAAAATGCGTTGCTCGTCGAGAGCATCCGCCATGCGCGCTTCTTCGCGCTTGTGCAGATACAGCAGGTAGTTGTCTTCGTTGGCCTTAGCCGTCCGAGCCAGATCGCGTTGCGTAAGGTCTTTCTGTTCCAGTTGCCGCGCGTTTTCCTGGTACATGCCCACAATCGCCTGCGTGGCGGCTTCGCGAGCTTGCAAGCCGCTGTAATCGGCCTTGGCTTTAGCTAATTCAGTTCCGATCCAGCCATAGGTGGGATTCTGATCCATCACTTTGTCGCGCAGCGGCTTGCTTTCCTCGTCAACGATCGACGCGCGCGTATCGGCGATTTGCTTGTCGACTTCCTGAACCAGGCGATATCCCGGCTGATACTTGGTCAGCAACTCGGTGCGCTTCAGCTCCAGAGTAAGCAACTCGCTCTTAAGCTGCTGCAGAACCGTAGCGTCGTCCGACTCGCGGACTTGCGTGGTGATGCGATCAGGAGTGCTGCCCGATTGCTTTTCCAAATCCTGAATGCGCTTCTGCGCGGAAGCCATGTCGGCCCGCGTCTGTTGCAGGCTGGCGTTGAAGTCGTTCAGCTTCTGCAGAGTGATGTCTCGCGCCAGAAGCGGCGCCACTCCGCCCTTTTCCTGCGCGAATTGCCGCAGCTGATCTTCGGCTTTATCCAGGTCCTGTTTGTAGCGTTCGGTCTCCTGCTCGAAGAATCTCAATTGCCCCGGTGGCCGGTGAACCTCGAGATGCTTCTGAATGTAGCCGTTGGCCAGAGTCGAAAGAACTTTTGCCGCAAGCTTGGGATTGCTCGAGGTGTAGCTGATGCTGATCAAATCGCTTTTTCGGACCGGCTCGACCTTGAGGTTCGAAACCAGCCGCTCCACCGCTTTGGCGATTTTCTGGTCTTCGGTGCGGCCAAATAGCCAAGCCGAAAAACTTCTGCGGTTCTGCAGCCCGCAGGTTACCACCGTCTGGCGCAGGACATCGTCGCTCTCGATGATGGCGACCTCGGAGTTCAACTGCTCCTCGCTGACTTCGTCGTGAGCCTGCACGGGCAAACTCTGCTGCGAGGTGATCACAGGGTCGACGCGCTCGTGTTTCACCAGAATCTTGGTCTGGGCCACATACTCCGGCGGCATGAATAGGACGGCCAGAACCGTGCCTAGGAGCACTCCGCCGAAGCACAGCATGAGCACGCGCTTGTGGCGGAAACCGACGGCCAGAACGTCGCGCAGGGTGAAGGCAAATGCCCCGGTGCTCTTCGCGGAATTTAACTCGTAATTCGTCATAGTAATTAGTCTCCTCGGCAACGGCCCGAACGGATCTTCTGGTGGATTACGGAGCAATCTGCCCGTAGGCTCCCACGCCTGAATTCGGTATGAAGGGCTTGATCTTCGACAGCATATTCTTGGGGACGAATAACTGGTCTCCGGGACGCAGCGTCGGATCTTCGCCGAGTTTGCCCTCCTTCATCATTTCCTTCACGTTGAAAATCTTCGCCGAAAGCCACTGGTCATTGACGCGCCGGAACAACAATACCTGCGAGTGTTTGGCGTCTCCGTTGAAACCTCCTGCCATGGCGATGGCTTCAGTCAGCGTAACGTTTCCGCGAAGCTCATATTTTCCGGGATGATTCAGCTGACCACTGGCCGTAAAGTACGGCTTCTCGAAATCTTTCAGTACGACCGAGATGAGGGGATCGTTCAGAATCTTGCCATAGGCGGTGCCCAACGTCTGCGTGAGTTCCGGCACGGTTTGCCCGGCAACGTAGACGTCGCCCACGCTCTTTAACGTGATGAAACCATCGGGCTGAACCGTAACCGACTGATTGAACTCTGGACTCAACTCGAAGTTCACATCGAAGGTGTCGGCGGCACGGATGGTGTAACGCGGGTTACGAGTCTGGAGCTGGGGTTCGCTCTTCGTATCGGTCGTGGCATTCGTGCTAACAGGCGTGGGTTGCGGCCCGCTCTGGGCTACGCACAGCGCAACGCTTGCGAGCAGCATCGCGCCGAACTGGACCAGCGCCGTTCCCGGCTTCATCTTCATCATCATGAGTATTTCTTCTCCACCCGAGCAAGTTGTCGAGCTTGATTCCGTGGTGATTGGTTCGTTGTGTGTATTCTATTCCGCCCCGTAAAAGTGATGCCACAGATTCTGCTAATCGGGGCCGGATACAGCTCCGCCCTCTGAGTCCCATTTGCCGCAAAAACCGGTGTAAGACAAAGATGAGCAACACAAAGGGCTGTTGCCTTCTCTACTTCAGCCCAGTTTCAAACGTTTGGTAATCGCTAATGCCTACGGGGGGGAGCCACCACGCCGGGGCGCTCCAAGGGCGCGCGTGTCCATCGACTGTTGCGAGATTATCCGGGAATGTAGATTGTTGCAAGGGGCCAAATGCCCTAGTGTCTAAAGTCTTTACCTAGCCTTACAAACTGCATTAAAACATCGAAATTGATGACTAAATACCCTAGCCAAAGAGCCTAAAGGCTCTGGTTTTCCTCCTCATTTTGGCACAGGCGAGCCGTACTTAGCCAAGCAGTCCCTCAACTGTTGCGCCACGATGTTCACATTCGGCTCTGTAAACATCGACGGATGATTTCCTGGGATGCGATGAAATTCGATTCGGCCCTGCACCAAATCCTTCCATCCCAAAGCAAAATCGAAATAAGCGCCCTCGGGCCAGTCGCTGGACTGCAGCATCACCATCCCGCCCGGATAACTCTTCGGCTCATAGCGATGAAACGCGGGATGCACGACCGGATCCGCATTGTGCATGGTGCTGGCTTTCCCGTTGCTGCCATGATCGGATGAAAACTGCCAGAGTGTCCGCTCGAGTTTGCGCCGCGCTTCTTCAAACCGATCAAGGACATATGCCGAACCTTGGCGAACGTCGGAATGAATAATGTTTGCCAGATGGTATTTGATTCTCCCGGTGTAGCGTCCATCGCGAAGAGGATTCTTGTAGTAAGCCTGGTTGTGCCCGTCGAGCATGATCAGCGGCGCAACCTCTTCTCCTTCTAATGTAAGCTGCCGCGCCATCTCGTAGGCGATTACGGCGTTGACGCAAAGTCCGGCGAGAGCGTAGGGTCCATGCGGTTGGACCTCACGCATAGCCCGCACAAGAAACGACGCGATGTCTTCGATGCGATAAGGTGTGGGGAGCTTGATCGCATCGGCATACGGAATGTCGAGGCCGAGCAACGGCTGTTCAAGTCCTAACTTTTCGGCGAGAAGCCGGAAGCGGGGCGTTGCGCGAACCCAGAATAAAGGAGGCTGAGATCCCTTCGGTTGAATCTCAACCACGGCCCGCGCCCGCAGGCTCTGATCGGGACTACGCAGCCAATCCGCCATCAGTTCGATGGTAGGCGCCTGAAACACAAATGCCAGGGTAAGCGACTCATCGAATTCCTTCTCGATGCGATCGAGCAGTTTGGCCGCCAGCAGCGAATGTCCGCCCAGCTGAAAGAAATTCTGCGTAACATCGCAGTCCTCGGTTCCCAAAACTTCTTTCCAGATTGGCAGCAGTCGAGTTTCGAAGGGGTCGCGTGGCGCAACCCGCGCTGAAAGCGCTGCAGTCGCCAGGGTCTCCGCAGCCGCAGATAGCGCGAGACGATTCACCTTCCCGTTTGGCAGACGCGGCAGAGCGGAACCAAACCTGAACACCGCCGGCACCATATACTGCGGCAACCGCGTTTTAAGAAATGCACCGAGTTCGGCGCCTGAGGTCGCAAGCTGCTCGCCGCTAACAACGTGAGCCACCAGGCTCTCGTCACCTTCCACCGTGACCGCCGCTTCTTTCACGTCCGGGTGCACCGAGAGTGCGGCCTCGATCTCGCCCAGTTCGATTCGCATGCCGAGAATTTTTACTTGTTCGTCGGTACGCCCTAAATATTGAAGATTTCCATCGCGAAGATAGCGAACCATGTCTCCTGTTCGGTACATTCGCGCATCTGGATTCGCCGCGAATCGGTCAGCGATAAATTTCTGCCGCGTAAGCTCCGCGCGATTGAGATATCCGCGGGCGACACCGTCTCCGGCAATGCAAAGCTCGCCCGGAACGCCGCTGGGCACAGGTTGCAGATTGCGATCAAGCACGTAGAGTCGAGTATTGGCGATCGCGCGGCCGATCGGAACTGATTCGCGCACATCTTCTGCCTGGCAGCGATACACGGTGCTCCAGACCGTCGCCTCCGTCGGTCCGTACTCATTGAACAGTTGTACTCCGGGCAATGCCTTGAAGTGCATGTCGACCAAAGGTCTTGGACACGCCTCGCCTGCCAGCACCACGGTGCGCAGCGAAGACAACCGGCCGATGTTCGTCGATTGCAGCAACTCGTGATAGACCGCCGGAATGCAGAGAATATTCGTAATCTGATTCTTCGAGATCAATTCGGAAATTTGCCGCGCCTCCCAGTTGAACTCCGCTGGCGGCAGAACGAGACTGCTCCCCGAGCAAAGTGCATGAAAGATCGTAGCCACCGAGCTATCGAAGGCGAACGACGAGAGCAGCAAGAAGTTCTTGCCCGAGCCTTCGTGGTACGCACCGTCGTAATACGCGTTTTCGTAATAATCGAGGCGCGCACTGGTTGACTGCGCCAAATTCCGTTGCGTGACCTGCACCCCCTTAGGCTCGCCGCTTGAACCAGAGGTATAGATCACATAGGCGAGATTTTCGGGAGCGATGCTAGCCTCAGCAGACTGCGCTGATTGCAGATCGATCGCTGGCCAATCCGCATCCAGTCGGATCACACGGATTTGTCCCGACGCCTGCGCAATCGCCGGCAAATGAGCCTGAGTCAGAAGGACCGCTGGGCCACAGTCGCCCAGCATGAATTCCAGCCGCTCGCGTGGATAGCTGGGATCGAATGGCACATACGCACCCCCCGCTTTCAAAACCCCGATGATGCCGACCATCATCTCGACGGACCGTTCGAGGCACAGCGCAACAGGAGTTTCTGGGCCCACGCCAACACTTCGCAAATAGTGGGCCAGCCTGTTCGCGCGCTGATCGAGCTCGCGATAAGTGACCGCAGCACTGCCACACTTCACCGCGACAACATTCGGATTTTTTTCTGCCTCGACTTCGAATCGCTGGTGCGCAAGTGTTAGAGGATAGGATTTCTGAGCCTGATTGAACTCCACCAACAGCTTCTGCCGTTCGACTTCCGGCAAAATCGAAACTTGACTGATGCGCTGTCCTGGGTTGGCAACCACTCCTTCCAGAAGCGTTCGCCAGCATTCCACCATAGTCGCAATAGTGGCAGCATCGAAGAGATCGGTGCTGTAGATCATGCGTCCGGAGAGGCCGTCGCTGCGATCGTCGAGCACCAGGCAGAGATCGAATTTCGTTGTGCCGGTCTCCACATCGATCGGAGTGAAGTCCCAGCCCGGCTCGATTTCCGCGCGCGTGGGCTCCAGCGACAACAGCACTCGAAAAAGAGGATTGCGGCTTAAATCGCGCTGCGGATGAAGCTCTCGCAAAACCCTGTCGAGAGGAACATCCCCATTCGACAAAGCTTCAGCGGTCGTCGTGCGCACCCGGTCAAGCAGTTCGCTGAACGTAGGATCGCCTGCGAGGTTGGTCCGTAGGAACATCGTGTTCAGGAAGAAGCCGAGCAACGTTTCTGTCCCAGGGTCGTTGCGCCCCGCAGTAATGCTCCCGACAAGAATGTCTTCCTGACCCGAGAAACGATAAAGCAGCGTATCCAACGCCGCCAGAAGCGTCATGAACAGGGTCGCCCCCTGTTGCCAGCTCATGGCACGGAGACCGTCGGTGAGTTCGCTCGATAGAGTGAATCGCTGCATCGCCCCGAGGAAAGTTTCCGCTGCAGGTCGAGGCCGGTCCGTGGGCAGTTGCAGCACCGGCAAATCCCCACCCAATTGCCGCTTCCAGTACTCGACTCGCGGCCCGATCGGTGTAGGATGCAGCGACTCGCGTTGCCACACCGCGTAGTCGCCATACCGAAACGGCAGCTCCGCCAGCGGAGAAGCCCCTGAACTTGCATACACTTTATACAAGCTCACGAGCTCAGGCAGAAAAACCTGGTATCCTGCAACGCCGTCGAAAATCAGGTGATGACAGTTGACGAAAAGGCGATACTCCTCGTCGGCCAGACGCACCAGATGAGCCCGCAACAGAGGCAGCTCCGCCAGATCGAAAACCCGACGCGCATCTTCGGTTGCGAGTTGCAGCGCAGCAGCAACCCGTTCGGATTGCGGAAGATTTCGCAGATCCACCAACGGCAATTTGATTTCAAATGCCGGATGCACCACTTGCACAGGTTCGCCATCGACCGTCGCAAAGGTCGTTCGCCACGCTTCATGACGCCGGATAATTTCCGTGAAACTACGCTCCAGCGCACCGACATCGAGTGGCCCGTTGCGATGGATCGTGAACGGCTCGTTATAGACAGGAAGATGCGGAGCGAGTTGGGCATGCAGCCAGACTTGTTGCTGCGCGAAAGTCAGCGGAATCGCTGCGCCCGGAGCGCGCCGCAGGATCGCCGCCGGAACATACGCCTCCTTCGAACGCTGCTGCAAATACCGCTCCAGCAGCTTGCGCTTCTGTTCCAAGATTTCGAGAGTTTCCGCCATCGCAAAATGACTGCCAATCACCGGCTACGACTGATCGTGCTTTGCGGTTCGGTTTCCGCCAGACCAGTTTTCCCAGGAACACTTCCCATCACAAGCTCCAGCAACTGGCCATTTGTGACATATTCAACGCCACTTCGATTGCTCACGTACTGAAGCATCTCCCCGAGTTGCTCCCACAAACCAAGCTTCTCAATTTCCCACGGATGCCCGTACAGATGCCAAATGCCACCGTGACGCATCACACGATCAAACCTCTTCTTGCCGAGCTCAAGCCAGCCATCGAATCCAATCAGATCGGGAACAGACCCAAACAAAGCGCCAAACGCGCCGAGTCGAATCAAGTTGCGCAAATAGTTGGATCTGCGATGCGGGTAAGCCTGCACGGTGGTCGGCATTGCGAAGCGATCGAACGCCGTAGTCGAGTCGAGCATCTGAGTGCCGCGTGCACCGCGGTATCCGGCATGCTCGACCGCGCTCATGACTTCGGCATTGAAGCGGCCTTTGGGATAACAGAACATAGTGACTTCCGCTCCCAAAATCTGTTGCAGGACCACCTTGCAGTCGCCAACTTCGTGTTTGAGTTCTTCGGGACCAATCTCAGTGAGAATCGCGTGGGAAACCGTGTGGGCGCCGATCTCGAAACCGGCGACGGAGAGAGTACGAAGAGCAGCCGCAGTGAAGAACGGATCGTGCCCCAGCCTTCCCGTGGGAACGTAGAAGGTTCCGCGCAGCCCATGGCGGTTCAGCACATCGGCCACTTCCAAGCCGCTGCGATCCTCATCGTCCCAACTGGTGGTCACGAACACACGAGGCATGGTTCTCCAGTGCCGATCACAGGTGTTAGGTCTTAGGTGCTAGGTCTTAGGGTCCGAAACCACCACTATTGGCGCGGTCTGAGACCCAAAGACCTGAGACCTGAAACCTAAGACTTATTTCGCGTAGAGCGATTCCCGAAGATTCGCAGCAGACGCCTGCACTGCCGAAAGCTTACGTCCGAACAACATGAAGGCGGCAACGACATAGAGAAAGTTCGCGCCAATCATGCTCCAAATGACTCCCGGCAAACCGAAATAACGCGTCGCCGGAATTCCGATGAGCACCGCGACCACACTGGCAGCCCCGTTTGCAATAAACAAAGACCGCGGAGATTCCATCGCACGCAGCAGAATCGCCGGGCCCAGGCTCGCACTCCAAATCGTCGTCTCGAGCGCAAATAACGGAATTAAATACGCCGACTCCATATATTTACCGTTGTATAAAAAATGAAACAGCGGCATCTTCAGCGGAATCAGAACCGCCCAATACACCACCGAACCCACGACGAACAAAAATGCCAGCCGCCGGTTGAGCGCCGCAGCCGCATGCTTGCCATTCTGATTCTGCACTCGCGCCGCATAGGGCAAAAACAACATGGACAGGGCGGCGTAGGTTTGCAGGACAGGAGCGGCGAGATTCATCAGTGCGCGCAACTCACCCGCCGCGGCCATTCCCGAAAAACTGCTGACCAGCGGAATATAAAAATAGTTTGGAATCCACGTCGCGAAGCAGGTCGCGAGCGCCCAACGGCCATACTCCCAATGCTTCCCAAAGGTCGCACGCAACCGGGGACGTCCGGTCTCCGGCGCGAGAGCCTTGTTGAGTTGAAATACCATCACCACGCTTGTAACCAGCGCGGCCAAACCCATCAGCAGAAAAGCGGTGAACGACGAAAGCGTTCCCAAACGGAAGAATAAGAACACACCTCCGACCACGAGAATACAATAAAAAACCGATCCGAACGCCGCCGGACCGGGCATCAACTTCAGATAGAAACTTCGCCGAGCCAGACCATGCGCCAGAATAAACGGCGTGGCAATGGTCATGCCTGCAAGAGCGATCGCCAACACCGGGGAATGCCCAATAAAATACGTAACCACCGCCGCTATGGCCAACGCCAGACACATCACCAGCGAGAGCCCCCAATGAATCCACAGAGTGGTCTTCAGGTAGCCGCGAATGTTGTCGCGAAACAGAGTGCCGGAAAAAACCGACAACGGCTCGAGCAAGAGGGATTGGTACAGAAAACCCGCCAGGATGAAAAAACTAAATGAGAGGGCATACGCACCGTAATCTCGCGGAGTCAGCCAGCGAGCCAGCAGCACTCCTAACAGAAAGTTCGATCCGGAAATAAGCCCGTAATCGACAATCGCGAGTCCACCCTTGGCGAACCACTTACGAAAAGTTCCAAAGAGAAAGCTCCTGCTGAACAAGGAATGGTCCTGCTCTGCGGACGCTTCCGCCGTGGCCAGTTCTGAGACCGACGTTTCGGCAGGCGACGCCTCTGCCACAACCTGTGCGCTCACGGTGTGGCTCGAGCCCATCCCCTCGGGTTCGTTCCTATCAACTGGTTCCATAGGCACTTTCGTTGGATTCATAGCGTGCGATACAAATGGCGAAATACTAGAGACGGTATCAGTTTAACTGCAGGTCGGGTTGCCCCAACAGCTCTTGAACCGGCATTGGTCGCGCTCCCTCGGATTGGGCGCGCTCAAGACACTGGCGAAGCTCCGTCGCCAGGAACTGCACGTTGGGTTCGTTCAGGATGTTGCCGTGATCGCCATCCAACTCGTGAATCTCAAGTCCGCCGGTTGCGTATTTCTGCCATCCCTCACCGGCTTCTTCCAATCCGCGCAAGCCTTTCTCGCCGGCGCGAAACAAAAGAATTTTTTCCCGATACGGTTTTAGCTGGTAACGATCTCCCGCGGCAGCGCAAGCCCGGCGCACTTTCTTCACCGCAGGCGGAAGAAATAAAAACTCAATTCTCCTGCGGAAGTTTTTTTGATAGCGTTTAGCGCGTCTTTTCACGTATGCGATCTTCTGTGCTGTTGAAAGCGTGAGGAATCGATCGAGCAGCGACTGCGATCCGCCAGCGTAGGTGTCGAGTAGAACCAACGCTCTTACTTCTTCACCTTGCGCGAGCAGGCGCTGCGCCATTTCCAGCGCTACGTAACCGCCGAGCGAATAGCCCCCCAGATAGTACGGACCTTCCGGTTGAGCTGTCCTCAAATCCTCCAGGTAGACTTCGGCCATCTCTTCCACAGTCTGCAAGCATGGCTGCACGCCATCCAGTCCCGGGGCCTGTATGCCGAAGAACGGCTGATCGGGAGCCATGTGGCGGGCCAGATCACGAAACCGAAGAACGGTGCCTCCCATCCCATGCACGAAGAAAAACGGAGGTTTAAATCCGAGAGGCTGTAGAACAACCGCACTTGATCGCGCGCCGGATGGCACGTCCAGCCCAACCAGAGCAACTAACTCTTCCACCGTAGGCGACTGCAGAAGATCGGTAAGAATCAATTTCTTCCCAAACTCTTTTTCTACCAGCCATGCCAAACGCGCCGCGGCGAGGGAGTGCCCGCCTATCTCGAAGAAGTTGTCGCGTACACTGATCGGCCGTTTGCCCAAGACTTGCTCCCACAGCCGAGTCATGGTCGCCTCAAACTCGTTCCTCGGCGCTACAAACTCCTCTTCCCTTTCAACTTCTCTGGCTTGCGGCACAGGCAGCGCCCGCCGGTCCACCTTGCCGTTTGGAGTGAGCGGCATTGTTTCCAGAAAAACAAAATCAGCCGGGACCATATACTCGGGCAACCGTTCCTTCAGATATTTGTTCAGCTCAAGCCCGCTCGGCTTGGCGCGCGATGCAATCACATAACCCGCCAACCGCTTTTCGCTGTTCGCCTCATGAGCTACAACCACTGCTTCGGCGACGCCGGGATGCTTTTCAAGAATCGATTCGATCTCTCCCAACTCCACGCGAAATCCACGAATCTTTACCTGGAAGTCGGCCCGCCCCAGAAACTCGATGTTGCCATCGCTCAGAGAGCGAACTAGATCGCCGGTCTTGTACATGCGTGCTTGCGGCTCAACACCGGATTGCTGATTGGTGAATGGATCTGCGACAAACTTTTCTGCCATTAATTCCGGGCGGCCAAGATAACCGCGGGCGACGCCGGGCCCGCTGATGTAAAGCTCTCCCGGAGTGCCCGCCAGAACCGGCTTTCCCTGCTCATCCATGATATAGAGCTGAGTGTTGGCAATGGGACGGCCAATCGGCAAATTTTCAGGAATGGGTTGCGACGCGTCCGGCTCGTAGGAGGTCGCGATAATGCTGGCTTCAGTGGGCCCGTAAGTATTGATCCAACGCACCCGGCCTCCGCCGCACTTGGCCCAGGACGCGAATGCTGACGCTGAAGCTTTTTCTCCGCCCACAATCAGCAGTCGCAGAGTCTTCGGCAGATGCTCACTGGATTCCTCCAACTCCCGCACCAATTCGTGCCAATAGGCTGTGGGCAGGTCGAGCACCGTAATCGCCCGCTGCCGAATCCAACGCAAAAAGCCCGAACCAGCCAGCGGCATATCGTCGGTGCGCAGAACCACGGTGCCGCCGGCAATCCAGGTGGGGAAAATTTCCTCGATCGCAATGTCGAAACTCAGGGAAGAAAACTGCAAAGTGCGGTCGGTCGGCCGAAGGTCATAAAGACGAATCGCAGCAACATGATGATTCACCAAGCCACGATGTGGAAGCATTACCCCGCGTGGCTTTCCGGTCGATCCGGAAGTGTAGATCACATAGGCCAAACTTTCGGGATCCGACGGGGTCGTGGGATTTTCGCGACTGCAGCCTGCGAGAATCTTCCAATCAGAAGTGAAATTTACGACTTCCGGCTTCGCGTTTCCAAATGAGGCCAGCAGGCCAGTCTGGGTGAGAAGCACCCGCGCCTGAGAATCCTCCAACATGTAAGCGAGACGCTCGCTCGGATAATCGGGATCAAGCGGCAGGCACGCGCCGCCGGCCTTCATCACACCGAGCAACGCTATGGTCAACTCAACCGAACGTTCGAGGCAGATTCCTACCGGAACGTCTTTCGTTACACCCTTCTTGCGCAGAAAATCCGCTAACTGATTAGCACGTTCGTCAAGCTCGCGGAAGATAAGTTGCCGATCGCCATGAACGACTGCAATCGAGTCTGGCGATTGCTGCGCTCGCTCTGAAACTAAATCATGAACGCACTTGTGGGATGGATATTCAGCCTTTGTCTCGTCCCGTTCCAGGTTCGGGTCAGCGGAGAGTTTGCCAGTGCCCGACTCATCCGACTTCGGCGCAGCGACGTTCTGGCTCGGTCGATTAAGCGGGCCCAAGGAACTATCTCGCGCGGGAGTATCGAACTTCACTCTTAAAGACTGCAGCCCGCGCAGCCCAAGGTTTGTCCGCCAGACTAACTGCTGCGGTTCAAGCCGCAGATTCGCGAACGCACGTAACAGAGCCTCGAATGCAATTTGGCCTTCCATCCGAGCTAGCGGTGCTCCGAAGCAGAAGTGCGCCGCGTACCCGAATGCCAAGTGGCGATTGTCCAGCCGCGTAATATCGAATCGGTCGGGGTACGGAAAGCGCTCGGGATCACGGTTTGCGGCAGCCATCACAGCAATCACAGCTTGCCGCTTGCGGATCAGTTGGCCGCCCAGTTCACGGTCAGCAGGCGCCAGGCGCGCCGTGTGCTGGCTGGGACTCTCAAAGCGCAACATCTCTTCCACCGCGAATGGAATCAGCGTCAGATCGCCGCGCAGCTTTTCCATCTGGTCCGGATGGTGCAAAAGCGTGAGCAGGCCATTGCCAATCAAGTTGGTGGTTGTCTCCTGCCCTCCAACCATCGTGATGATCGTGTTCGCAACCACCTCTTCATCCGTCAAGCGATCGCCGTCGATTTCCGCCGTCAGCAGCGAGTGAATCAGCCCTTCCCTGGGATGCTGTTTCTGTTCTGCAATTGCGTCTCGGAAGTATGCCGTCATCTCTTCGACGGTTCGAAGCATGATTTGCACGTGATCGGGATTGTGCTGGAAGTTACCCAGCATCTCGGCAAAATTTCCTGACCACACTTTCAGCTTGCGATGATCCTCCACCGGCACGCCCAACATTTCCGCGGTCACAATTGCCGGCAGCGGTTCCGCGAGATCTGCGATTACATCCATGGCGCCCTTATCCGCAACCGCAGCCAAAAGGCGATCGACGATCTCGCGAATATGCTCTTTGAGGGTTTGAATCCGTGCGGGAGTAAACGCCTTCGAAGCAAGGCTGCGCAGGCGGGTGTGCGCCGGCGCATCCATGAAAAGCATCTGCTTGACCATCAACTGCGCCAGAGGGCTGATCTGCGAAAGCCCCATGCCATCGAGTTGTTCGGGCGTAGGAGTTCGGTCGGCGGAGAAAGTCTGCAAGACTTCCAGAACGTCCGCGTAACGAGTCACAATCCAGGCGTGAAGAAACGAATCCCAATGGACAGGAGCCTCGCTCCGCAGCCGATGGAAAAGTGGATAGGGATTCGCGAGAACGGCAGGGTCGAGGAGATGATAAAGGCTGAGAGCGGTGCCGGGGCTCTCCAGCCTGGAAACGGGTTGGTTGTCAGGTGACATTACAGGATTATTTTGGTTGGGAACACAGACTAGGCTCCCATGGACCGGTTTGTCCGGCCATGAGCCAGCATACAACCAATGTGGCCAAAGGAGCGATCAAGAACAAAGGCGGAGAGAAACTGAAGCATTACCAGACATTACGAGGACGTTCTAATCAGCGTGCAGGCGATGAGCATCGCCGGCGCTCTCGGTTTCAAGCTTAGCCAGAATCAGGGTTTCAATTGCGTCCGACATTTCTGCCAGCGTAGGGTGATCGAAGAGCTGCAATAGAGGAAGCTCGACTCCAAAAGTCTGACTTACCCGCGCAATCAATTGCGTGCCCAGAAGCGAGTGCCCACCCAGAAGAAAGAAATTGTCGTTCGCTCCTATCCGTTCTACGTGCAGAAGCGAAGCCAGGATGACCGCGAGCCGCTCCTGCACCGGCCCGCTGGGAGCGACAAAATTGTCTTCACCTAAGCGGTTGTCATCGCACGGAGCCGGCAAAGCTGCGCGATCGACCTTCCCATTCGCCGTCACCGGCAGAGCTTCCACTCGCACGAATGCCGCTGGAACCATGTAATCGGGAAGCCGTTTCATCAGGTGTGCGCGCAACGTGTTGCTGCTTAAAGCTGCTGCCGGGGCGAGGACGACATAGGCCACCAGCGATTTTTCTCTGCCTCGACTTTCCCGCGCCACAACCGTGCTGGCCTGCACGTCGGGATGCTCATTAAGCACTCCGATAACTTCGCCGGGCTCGATGCGGAAACCGCGAATCTTGATTTGCTCGTCTAGCCGTCCCATGAACTCGATCTCGCCGTTGGGCAGAAGACGAGCCAAGTCTCCGGTTCGATAGAGCCTATCCCAGGAACGCGAATTACCATTCTCTGAATGTTTCGAGTGGAAAGGATTGGGAACAAACTTCTGCAGGGTTAAGTCCACGCGCTTGTGGTAGCCGCGCGCTAGCCCTGCCCCAGCGACGCACAGTTCGCCTACAGTGCCCGGCGGAACTTGCTGCATCTCTTCGTTCACAATGTAAATCTGGGTGTTGTCGATTGGGCAGCCGATGGAGGGAAGCTGATTTGTCGACTGATCTGACGAATACTGATTTGAAGAATAAGGACTCGCGGCATCGCGAGGAGCGACTGTGCCGGAAGTAGCAACCACCGTGCACTCAGTGGGCCCGTAATTGTTCACTAACGCGAAAGGCAGATCAGGTGACGGCCTGTGATGCAACGTATCAGCACCGGTCAGCAAAATTCGAAGTGCGGTTTGATTCGGCCATTTGAGCAATATCATCCGCTCGGCCAACGGTGTGGGTAAAAACATAATCGTGATTTGTTGCATCAATAGCCAGTCGCGCATTGCTTCGGGGCTCGTGCGGCACGATTCGGGCGGGATGTGGATACTCGCCCCAGCTGCCAGGTAAGGCCAGGTCTCCCAGACTGCGGCGTCGAATCCCAGCGCGGCTTGATGGCTCGCGCGGTCGTTCCGCGTTACATCGAAGGCTCGGACATGCCATGAAACTAAATTCGCTAAACCGCGATGCGTAATTTCAACACCCTTCGGTTGGCCCGTGGATCCGGATGTATAGATTACATACGCCAAATTTTCTGCCGTCGCCGGACACTCGACAGGCTCGCACGAGAAGGTGGCAATTTCGGCGGCTTGCCGATTCAAATCGACGACGCACCAATCTCCAGACGGCAGCTTTGCGGTTAAACCATCCGTAGTGACAACTACCCGCGGCTCGGCATCGCGCAAAATAAAATCCAGCCGATCCGTCGGCAGACTGACTTCAAGCGGAACATACGCTCCGCCGGCCTTGAGAATTGCGAGCGAAGCAACCACCATCGCGGGTGATCGCTCCATGCACAATCCGACCAGTTGATCCGGACCAACTCCAACCGATGCCAGGTAGCGCGCAAGCCGGTTCGAACGGCGATCTAGTTCGGCGTAACTAAGCCCCTCCGCACCAGCGACCAGCGCGGTTGCATCGGGCGTAGCCGCCGCCTGCGCCGCCACCATTTCCGGCAGGGTTATCGGCTGCGAACGGTTCTCAGTCGCCACTATCGTCTCTGCAGAGTTGTAGCCCACGCCCGAAATTTGGGTGGTGTTTGGCCGCAGTTGGGTCTCTTCAGACATGTCGCAAAGACGTTGTTACTTCTTCCCTTTGCGGAGCACGAGCTGTTCGATCATATCGACGCTCGCCAGGTTATCGGCGCTGATTTCTTCGTCTCCAATCTTCACTCCAAAGTTTTCTTCGAGGAAGGTCACCAGGCGAAAAATTCCCAAAGAGTCGACCACACCGTTATCGATCAGCGACTGATCGTCGCTTACCAGGGTGACGCCTTTTGCGGCGGCCAGTTCTTCACTCACGAATTGGCGGATTTGATCTTTAACGGTCGTTGCGTTCGTTGTCATTTGCTGCGATTCCTCCTGAAGTTTGACTATCTTGAAATGAATTCACAACTTGCAAAAAACTTGATTACAAAATTTGTGCGAGCACTGCGCTACACGGCCAGAGGCTGGCTTTCCTGCGCCAGTCCTACGCGATCGACTTTGCCGGTAGAAGTCTTAGGCAGGCTTTCGCGGAATTCGATGAACTCGGGAATCATGTATTTCGGAATCCGCGTACCGCAATGCTGCTGCAGTTCCGCTGCGTGCGCCTTCTCCGATGCGTGGACCGCGACGATCGCCTTGATGCGATTGCCTACTACCTCGTCCGGTACCGCAATGGCCGCTGCCTCACGCACTGCGGGATGGCTGAGCAGTGCGCTTTCAATCTCCCCCAGCTCAATGCGGTAGCCCCGGCTCTTGATCATGCTGTCGCGGCGGCCGACAAAATAGTAGTTGCCGTCTTCGGCCAGCGTGACCAGATCACCCGTGCGGTACATCTTTTCCTCAAAATTCGGCTGGAAGCGGTTGGGCACCACCATTTTCTTCGTCTTCTCCACATCGCCCCAATACCCGCAGGTCACCCCCGGACCGCGCACGTAAAGTTCTCCACTCTCTCCAGGCTGCGTAACGATTTCGTCCTTATCGTTGACGGCGAACACTTCAGTGTTTTCGCAAGCGATGCCGATCGGCAGCTTATCCATGCTGGCCAGGCGCCCGCGATCAACCTTGTAATAAGTGCAAACGTTGGTTTCGGTTGGGCCGTAGAGATTTTCCAGGTCAACCGCGGGCAAAAGATCCGCCAGTTGCTTGAGGTACTTCATGGGGAAGACTTCGCCCGCGAATAGAATCGTGCGCAGCTGCGGCAACTTCTCCGCCTTCAAATCCGCGTGCAGCAGAAGCAGCACGAGAGCCGAGGGGACCGAATACCACACCGAAATCTGTTGGGTCTCGATGAACTTCGCCAGGGTGGTTGGAAACAGCGCAATCTCTTCCGTGACCAAACACACCGTCGCGCCCGCCTCGATTGCGTTGTAAACATCGAACACCGAGAGATCGAAGTGCAGCGGAGCGTGATTCGAGAAGCGGTCTTCATTCGTGATCTGGAATTTGTCGGCGCACCACTCGATGAACGTCAGAGCATTCTGGTGACTGATCATCACGCCCTTGGGCCGGCCCGTCGAACCCGACGTATAAAGGATGTAAGCGAGATCGGTCTCCGTTAGCGTAACCAGCGGCGGATGCGAGGCAGGATACTCCGACAGAGCGGACCAAGGAACTACTCCGATGCCGTTGCCCGAGTGTTTAGCATCGTCGACCACGATGCACTTTTCAAGAGACTCCCGCGTCGCGGCGTCCAGAGAGCGCCGGCGTTCGTCCTGCGTGATCAGCACTTTGATTCCGCAATTGCCGATGATGTACCCGACGCGATCGACCGGCGCTTGCGGGTCGAGCGGAACATAAACTCCTCCCGCCTTCACTACTGCGAACATGCTGATGATCGACTCCACGCACTTCGGAAAAAACAAGCCGACGCGATCGCCCTTGCGCACTCCGCTCTGCTGCAGCAAATGCG
>Ga0307478_10000815_pt1 | contig 29744 bp, 24 predicted proteins | sample atmos_gasesECM4C_2_FD_203713 | JGI IMG/M metagenome (GOLD analysis project Ga0307478, IMG submission 203713) | Hardwood forest soil microbial communities from Morgan-Monroe State Forest, Indiana, United States - atmos_gasesECM4C_05 | ecosystem: Environmental > Terrestrial > Soil > Temperate...
GAAGTGGGCGGATCTGGCCCCGTCCACCACCCGATCGTCAGTGATCACTCTTACATTTTGTGGATACGCAAGCCAGGTGTACATTAACCGCGCTGAAGATTTCCATCCAGGAGATAGCCTTGCACCGACCCATCGCCACAAGAACGCCAGCTCACAGATCCGCAACGGTTGCGTGCTGTACCGTCGCGCTCCTACTACTGGCCGGAACGGCGAGCCTCTGGTTGTTCGGGCAACAGACGCCAGCCCCGGGTCTCCAAAGCGAAGCGAAATACGATGTCGTCGTTCTCAAGGACGTCATGGTCCCCATGCGCGATGGCGTCAAGCTCGCATGCGACATCTACCGCCCGGCGCTGAATGGTAAGGCGGTCGAAGGAAAGTTTCCCGTCATTCTGGAGCGAACCCCCTACGGCAAAAACACCGCCGAATCATGGGCAAAGTTTTTTGTGCCCCGAGGCTACATCGCGATTGGCCAGGACATCCGCGGCCGCTTCAGCTCCGAGGGACTGTGGCGCCCGTTCCGCGATGATGGCAACGATGGTTACGACACCGCCAAGTGGATCGGCGAGCAGTCCTGGTCTGATGGTGGCATCGGTACCGTCGGAACCTCCTATCCCGGCGGGATGCAGCACGCAATCGCACTTTCCAATCCGCCCTATCTGAAAGCCATGATCCCGGCCGACGCCATGTCTGACTTTGGCCGTTACGGCGTCCGCCACAACGGCGCATTCGAGATGCGCTGGATGAATTGGATCTTCAACATCGGAGGTCCCAACGGAAGTCAGGCCGCTCGCAACCCGGAAACCCGCGAGGCCCTGTTGAAACTCGGCGAACAAGTCCGCGAATACGCCAAAGGCATGCCGCTGCGCCCCGGCACCTCGCCGCTGCATTTGAATCCCGAGTACGAATCCTGGCTGGTCGAGGCCATGTCCCACGGCGATTACGACGCCTTCTGGAAAAATGCCGGGGCCGACGTGGTCGAGCACGTAGCCGAGTACAAAGACATCCCCGTCTATCACCTCGGCGGCTGGTATGACTCCTGGGGTACGCAAGTCGCGAACCTGAATTACGTCACTCTCAGCAAGAGCAAGAGGAGCTTGCAGCGCCTGATCATGGGCCCCTGGACGCACGGTGGACGAACCCACAGCTACGCGGGCGAAGCTGAGTTTGGTCCCGAAGCCGCAATTGATTTCAATCAGTTTCAGTTGCGCTGGTTTGATCGCTGGCTCAAGGCCACAGACAACGGAGTCGATCGTGAACCGCCCGTCCGCATCTTTGTCATGGGTGGAGGCGATGCCCACAAAACTCCCGAAGGCCGCATCTTCGTCGGTGGGCACTGGCGCGAAGAGCATGAATGGCCGCTGGCACGAACCGTGGTCACTCCCTACTACCTGCATGCCAATGGAGTGCTGTCTCCGCAGAAGCCGGCGAGCGAATCTCCCAAAGTTTACGAGTTCGATCCCCGCCATCCCGTGCCGACGCTCGGAGGCAATATCTCATCGCACAACGCGCCCCCGTCTCACCATAACTCGATCGAGCGTCCCGGCGACTCCGAGAACTTGATGGAGCAAGGCGCCTACGATCAGCGCTGCCGCCCCGAGATATGGACCTGCGACGACGCCCGCCCGCTCTCCGCCCGCAACGACGTCCTAGTCTTCCAGACCGAACTCCTCGATCACGACCTGGAAGTCACTGGCAGGCTCATCGTAAAGTTGTGGGGGGCATCGAACGCGCTGGATACCGATTTCACGGCCAAGCTGGTTGATGTTTATCCCCCCAACCAGGATTTTCCCGCAGGAGTTGATTTGAACGTAGGCGACAGCATTGTGCGAGCCCGCTACCGCAACTCGCTTGAACACGCCGAGCTGATGAAACCCGGCGAGGTCTATCCCCTCACCATCGAAATGTATCCCACCTCACTGGTCTTCCAGAAGGGACACCGCATCCGCCTCGACATCTCCAGCAGCAACTTCCCCCGCTTCGACGTCAACCCCAACACCGGCGAACCGCTGAACGACAATCGACGCTCAGCAGTCGCAGTAAACACAATCTACGAGGACGCCCAACACCCCTCTCAAATCCTGCTGCCGGTGATACCAAAGTAGTCGCGGTTGCTGATAAAAGCATAGTCATTCGAAATAAACTCTTGTCGTGCGAAATCAAAATAAAGTCTCGTCATTCCGAACAGGGCTGAAAGCCCAGTGAGGAACCTGAGGTCCCTTGGAGCGGCACCAGCCCTTGCCCGAAGCCTTCGTGCGCCGTGCGCAAACCCGGCCGCCGGAAGCCCGAAGCCTAAATCCACTCACCAAGCCGGCACCCATCTTCCTCGAGCAGAAAAGTTCCCGCGCCAAAACATTCGCCGAAAATGCGATGTGATTCCTGGTCGCGCGCCGCGCGCGAAATCCATTGCTTCCCCACCTGGTACTGCGAAGCAGTGAACCATTTCTGCGGCAGCACCTCCACCAACCCCGCCTGCAGATACAGAACAAACAACGCAAACGCCGGATCGTCATTCGACATCGCCTTGTAGCTGGTGGGCACGATCAACTCATCGACCGCCACCAGTTCCGCCGGCACCTCGATCTTGTGCATGCCCGGGCCCAGCCCGAGCGGCACCTCAAACTCCGCAACCGGCGCGGTCTTAGCGTAAATGCGATCGGAGGACTGCTTGAACCACCCGGCAATCTCAGCCAGATCGAACGCCTCAAGCTGGTCCGGATCAAAACAAACAACCCGAATGTTTCGCCCCTCCGGACACCACACGCCAAGACATTGCGGCGACACCACAAACGGCCTGCAATAAGTGTTCAGCGCCAGACGAAGCTTGTTCGGTTCCTGCTCCGGAGCCAGCGAGACCACGTACCCAACCGGCCCCTGCTCGCCATGATGCGTCCAGGCAAAACGTTGCCCCGCCGCCGACCGAAACGCAGGAAAGGTTTTCCAATACCAGGGCGCAGGGCCGACGGTGCGCTCAAGTTGTTGCCGGATACTGGCTGAAGTGGGAGTGGGCACGATCAGCCTGCGGTGGGAACGCCTGCGCCCTTCACATTCGCGCGAATGAATTTCACGATGTCGTCCATGGCCGTGCCCGGCTGGAAGATGGCCGCCACGCCGCGTTTCTTGAGGGCATCAATATCCTGATCGGGAATGATGCCACCCACCAGTACCAGAACATCATCCATCTTGTTCTGATTGAGCAGGTCCATCACTCGCGGCACGATGGCGTTATGAGCCCCGGAAAGGATCGACAGCCCAATCACCTGAACGTCTTCTTGTAGCGCCGCGCTGACAATCATCTCCGGAGTCTGCCGGAGCCCGGTGTAAATGACCTCCATGCCGGCATCGCGCAACGCGCGCGCAATCACCTTGGCGCCGCGGTCATGCCCGTCGAGCCCGGGCTTCGCCACCAGCACGCGAATCTTGAGATCAGCCATTTCATTCATTTAAACACAGTGGCCGACGGGGAGCACAGCGGTCTCGTTCCGTATGGTGCCGCGGTTAAAGGGTTTTTGTATCGAGACTCTTCCACAAATACCAGCAGGCCACGCTGCGATAAGGCTCCCAGCGCTTCGCGATCTTCTCCATCTGTTCGGGACTCGGCAGCTTGATCTTGCGCTTACGATTTTTCTTTGCGGTCCCGGACTTCTTCGCGGCCTTCGCCCGCTGCCGATCGAGATAGTGCTTGTACATCGCCATGCGCACGCCGAAATCGCCCGTTGGCAGTACGTTCCCGCGCTTCAGTGTGAACATAAGAAACATCTGTGCGGTCCACAGGCCAATGCCTTTCACCTGGGTCAAATGCTCGACCACTTCCGCATCCGGCAGATCAGGCAGCCGAGCGAAATCCACGAGTCCGCTCGAGGTCTTGGCCGCGAGGTCTTTCAAATACGTCGTCTTCTGTTTCGACAATCCCGCCTCGCGCATCTGTTCCTCGCTCAGCTTGAGAATGCCTTCCGGTGTGAGCGGTTCGCCCGCCAGCGCGGCAAAGCGCTTGAAGATAGTTTCCGCGGCCTTGCCATTCAGTTGTTGGTAGACGATGGCCTCAGCAAGGCTGTGAAACTCCGGCGGCGCAAACTGCATGCGGCACGGCCCAAAGCGCTCGATGATCGCCCGCATGACGGGATCGGATTTCTTAAGATGAGTGACAGCTCTTCGCATGGAATTATCTTTATCACAAGACCGAAGATTAGGCGAATGAAAAACGAATCTACCTAGCATTGGCACCACCACTCCGGTTAGCCCTCCGCCCAGTACCACCCAAGCCGGATTGATCTTCCACTTCGACAGCACCGCAAGCGCCGATCCGGCGATGACCCACATCGGCCATCCCCGCAGGGCGTCAGCCGACAGCCCTACGGTCACGCCTGCCATCAGCGCCACCGCACACACGTTCACGGAGTCGAGAAATGCTGTCATCCACACGGAGCGGCGAAGCTTGGGTAAGACAGGTCCCAGCGCCGCCATGTAGAAAAACGACGGCAGAAAGACCGCTACAGTCGCAACGGCCGCGCCCCATACGCCGCCGAGGAGATATCCGATGAAGGTCGCTGTGGAAAGCACCGGCCCCGGCGTGAACTGGCCAATTGCGATCGCATCCAGCACCTGCTGCTGCGTCAGCCAATGATGGTCCCGGACCAACCCCTGTTCGACGAACGCGAACAGGACATATCCGCCCCCGTAAAGCACGGCGCCCACCTTGAGGAAGAACCAGCCGAGACGTGCTAGGGGCACGCGCTTCAGGGGAATGTCGGCGGCTGCCACCAACACAGCTGGCAGAAGAGTTGGCAGCAGAAACGACTTCCTCAGGAGAATCAGTCCGGCCGAGAGCTTGGTTGAGTCCGAAGACGTCCTACGCGGTAGCTCGCGGACCCGCTGTACGAGCATTCCGATCAAGCCACCGCCGGCCAGGATCAGCATCGGACTGAGTTTCACCAGAAATGCAGCGAAGGCGAGTAACCCGAGCGGGGCTAGCCAGGCATCCTTAACCGCAATCTTTCCCAGTCGCCATACGGCGATCGCAATCACCGCAATCACCGCCGGCTTCACTCCCGCGAGCAGCGACTCTGCCAGCGGCAGGGCGCCGAAACGAACATAGGCCCACGCCACTGCCACCGTGATCAGTGCCGCGGGCAAAATGAAACTTGCTCCAGCCACTGCCAGCCCCAGCCATCGGGCGCGCGCGAAACCCACGTTGATCGCCAGTTCGGTGGAGTTCGGTCCGGGGATTAGGTTGGTCAGGCCCAACATGTCGAGAAACTGCTGGCGGGTCACCCATTGCCGCTTGCGCACGACTTCGTTTTCCATTAGTGCGATATGCGCGGCAGGTCCGCCAAAGCTGATCGCTCCCAACTTGAGGAACAGAGTGGCTAAGCCCCGCAGGCGCTCACCGAGCGGGCTCTGGATTCTGATGGAGGCAGCAGCTTGGTCCGATTGGGTCAAGCAAGGATTGTAGCGTGGTCTGCGGACACAGCTCAGTCCGGCTTGTGCCGCACAGACTTGAGAGTTATCCGATTGCTTTGGCCGACGGAGGCTGGAATCCAATGCGGGTGCGGCGCGCCTTCGGCGGGGTCATAAGGTCCTTGATGGCTTCGATCAAATCCAGAATGACAGAATCGTTGGTGTCCAAACGATTCTCCAATTCGTTAATCTTGCCAGCGATTCGACGGTTCGTGGCCAGCATCTCGCGCAAGCGCACGAAGGCGCGCACCACAAAGACGCTCATGTGGACGGCGCGTTTGGAATTCAGCACGGTTGCGGCCATGATGGCTCCGTGTTCCGTGAACGCATGCGGCGGATACCGCCGTCCACCGCGGCTTTTGTTTGAGGTCGCAAATTGCGACCTCAAAGCGTCGTGTTCTTTGCTCGTAAGCCGGAACATGAAATCGGAGGGGAAGCGCTCCTCATTGCGTTTCACTTGTTCGTTGAGCCGTTTCACCGGCACACCGTAAAGCTCCGCGATGTCTACGTCGAGGATGACTCGCTGGTGGCGGAGAATCAAGATGCGCGATTCGACGATAAACGAAGGCGTCGCACGGCGTTTCGGCATCCTGAGCAGTGTTGCTTTGTTTGATTTTTTCATTTTGAGGTCGCAATTTGCGACCTCAAAATCATAGTCCATGGGATTGCAATACTTTCACGGGGACAGAGCAAATTTTCATCTGATTTCCCGTTCTGGTCTGATTCGTCCCCGATATACGAAGTGAATGCATCCTCGATTTCCTGAACCAGGCATACATGCTGCCGCGCTACGTGATGCTTACTTCCGTATAAGTCCCGTAAGCTTCGCGCAGCGCCTCACAAATCTCACCTACCGTCCCGTACGATCGCACCGCGTCCACGATATAAGGCATGGTGTTCGCCGACGAGATATTTCCGTTCATGCCTGCCTTAGGCTCCAGGCTCGCGGCTTTCTTCAGAGCATCGAGCTTCCGCTGCAGTTCGTCATTCGAGCGCCGCTGCCGCAGCGTTCTGAGCTTGGCTGCTTGTCGCCGCGCGACACTCTCGTCGATGTAGAGGATATGCGGGGACTCCTCTTCAATCACGAACTCGTTGACGCCTACGATGACCTTCTCCTTCGCCTCGACGGCGCGCTGGTACTGGTAGGAGGCCTCGGCAATTTCTTTTTGCGGATAGCCGCGTTCGATAGCCTTTACCATGCCTCCCATGGCGTCCAGCTTCCTGAAGTAGTCGAATGCGCCTTTCTCCATCTCCAGGGTGAGGTTTTCCAGAAAATACGACCCACCCAAAGGATCGACGGTCTGCGTCACTCCTGATTCGTAAGCAATGATCTGCTGGGTGCGCAGCGCAATGCGGGCCGCTTCCTCAGTTGGCAACGCGAGCGCCTCATCGTAGGAGTCGCAGTGCAATGACTGTGTTCCGCCGAGCACGGCGGCCAAAGCTTGCAGAGCCACGCGTGCGATGTTGTTCATGGGTTGCTGCGCCGGAAGGGACACTCCCGCTGTCTGCGTGTGGAAGCGCATCAGCCAAGTGCGCTGGTTCTTGGCCCCGAAACGCTCTTTCATCACCTGGCCCCAAATCTTGCGGGCCGCGCGATACTTGGCGATCTCCTCGAAGAAGTCGTTGTGCGCGTTGAAGAAGAAGCTGAGCCGGGGCCCGAAATCATCGACGTCAAGTCCCCGCCGTCGCGCCCACTCAACATATTCGACGCCGTCGTACAAGGTGAACGCCAGTTCCTGCAGCGCCGTCGAACCAGCTTCACGAATATGGTATCCACTGATGGAAATGGTGTTGAAGCGCGGAGTGAATTTCGATCCAAACTCGAACGTGTCGATCACCAGTCGCATCGACGGCGCCGGTGGATAGATGTATTCCTTCTGCGCGATGTATTCCTTGAGAATGTCGTTCTGAATGGTGCCGGAAATCTTTTTCCAGTCTGCGCCTTGCTTCTCGGCCACCACCAGATACATCGCCCACAGTACGGACGCAGGCGAATTGATGGTCATCGAGACTGTGGTCTTTTCGAGATCGATGCCGTCGAAAAGAATCTCCATGTCTTCGAGGGAGTCGATGGCCACGCCGCACTTTCCCACTTCGCCTTCGCTGGCCGCGTGATCAGAGTCGTAGCCCATCAGCGTGGGCAAATCGAAGGCGACGGAAAGGCCGCCGCCGCCGTGCTCGAGCAGATACTTGTAGCGCTGGTTGGTCTCTTCAGGCGACGCGAATCCGGAGAACTGCCGCATGGTGTAGAGCTTGCCGCGATATCCGGTGGCGTGAATGCCGCGGGTGAACGGAGGCGCACCGGGATATCCGAGATACTTTTCCTCGCTCCAGTCCTCGGGAAGATCGGCCTGCGTGTAAAGGCGTCGCACCGGAACCCCGGAAATCGTCGTGAAGCGGGCGTGCCCGTGTTCGTCGAGATTCACGCCGGTAGGCGCGCCGATCGGCTGTTCAGGAGACTTCTCAATAGTAGGCGCGAGCGTCTTCTCCGCCCAATTCTTCTCGCCGGCGGAGGGATGGCGGTTTTCAAAGACGTCGGCGACGGGACTTTCAGCCACGTGCGGCTTGGGTAGTTTTTTCTCCGGCATGAGGACCCCTGTGCTCTGTTGTGATGATAGGGAAGCGCGCGCCCTCAAGCAAGGCGGGCAATAATTCTCGGGACTTCCGGCCGGTCTGACGTGCTTTATTTCTGTGGCTGACGCGAGAGTTCCCACGACTTGGCGTACTTCCACGAAACATAGCTGGCGTGGTAGAGGTGCAGCAGCAGGCCTTCGCGGCCGTCGAGAAATCCGAGGCGAATAAAGTAGTTGTAGACGAACGTTGCCAGCGGGCGCAGAACGATCTTGATGAAGCTGAACCTGCCGTGTCCTTCGGCGATCGCCAGCTGCGCGCCCAGCGAGGAATAGCGGTTCATGTGGCCGAGATAAAGAGTGAGGTTGGGGTAGGTGTAGTGAATAAGCGCATGCTTGAACTGTTGTGTCTGTTGCCGCGCTGCCCCAGGGTTTTCCGGTATCAGTTCGCAGCGATCGTGCGGATCGTGGCCGGTGACAAATCCCTGCCCGCGGCGGAAAAGGCGCAGCTTGGGATCAGGGTAGAAACCACCATGACGCATCCATCGGCCGAGGAACAAGTTCTTGCGTGGAAGTTTATAGCCCCGCGCAGCGTTCGGGCGGGCGATGGCGGTGCGAATCTCCTCGGCCAGGCCCGGACTCACTTCCTCGTCGGCGTCGAGCAGCAGCACCCAATCCTTAGTACACAGCTCGATCGCGTACTGCTTTTGGGCCACGTAGCCGCGCCATGGTTCGACCGTGACCTGGGCTGCGTTTTCCCGGGCGATCTCGCAGGTGCGATCCTTCGATCCCGAATCGACGAGCACGATTTCATCGGCCCAACGCACGCTAGCGAGGGTGCGGCCGATGTTGGCCTCTTCGTCCATCGCTACGATAGCCACAGAAATGGTCATAGGAATTGCTGGTCGTCGATTCCTGATTGATGATTGCACCCGAAGTCAATCAGCTTTTCAATCGTCGATCTTCAATCATCAAGGAAGCATCAAGAATCAACAATCTCTCGCGTGGTGCGACTGCGAACTTCGCACAACAAAAATACCATCAGGATAAATAATTCCGGTTCGAGGGGATGGCGGTAGCGCGCATGAGGGAACACGAAGTAATAAACCGTGGGATAAGTTGCCACCAGTCCGGCGAAAAGCCACGCTCCGGGCCGTTGTTGGCGCAATGCGCGGCCGAGTCCCCAGATTGCCAGCACCGACGAGGCGAGGAAAAGCGAACTGCGGAAATCCCAAGGGGCAACGCTGTCCGTGGGCCGTGGGACGCCGTTCCAGTAATAAAAGAAACGCTTCATGCTGATCAGAGCGAAGCGCTTCGGGTTGGCGCGGATCCACTCGAATGCCAGGCGCCTGCAGTCAGCTTCATAGGCGATTTCTCCAAGGCGCTGAAACTTTTCGAATTCCAGCTTGTTGAGGTTGGGCTGCAGGGTGGCGATGAGCATCCCGTCGGCCATCTTGTTGTTGCCGAGGCGGAACTGCAGTCCGAAATCGTCACGAATAAAGACGAAGCGACCGAAGACCTCACAGTTGCGAATCAGCCACGGCGAAAGAACCAGAAAGAACACGAATGAGGAAAGCACCACGCCGCCGAGCGACGGCAGACCGCGGCGGTATCGCTGCCGCCATACCCATAAGCCGCAGAAAGGTAGAAATGACAACATCGCGGGATTGGCCAGCGCTCCTATGCCCCACGATGAGCCGAAGAGCGCCCATCCGCGCCACCCAGGCCACTGCTGCAGTTCAAGAGAAAGCAGAAAGATCAATGCCAGCATCAGCGGAGTAAAAGTCGTGTCCCAGATCCAATGAACCGACCAATACCAGACGTAAGGATTGAGCGCCCAGGTCCTTGCCGACCAGAGTGCGACGCGCGGGCCGAAAGTGCTGTGCGCAATCAGAAAAACCGGAATGGTGGTGAGCGCGGCGAGGAGGCTGTTGATCGAAAGCAGGACCCACGCCGAGGTGTAAGTGTAGATGCCAAAAACTTTGAACACTCCGCCGATCAGATAGGGATAAAGTGGCGGCTCCCAGGCGGTGGGGCCGGTATTCCCTCCGTAAGGATTGCTGAAACCCTCCCCCAAGGCGACAGAGCGGCCCACGCGGCCCATCTCAAAACCGAAGCCGAAGTTATCTTCTCCGGGGCGGGTGCGATATTGGCGGAAAACTCCGATCGCCACTAACTGCAGAACGAAGGAGAGCAGCACCATCCAAAACACAGATCGCGGGATGGCAGGCAGGGCGGATCGTTCCATCACGGGGGAGTTTATCAGGTCTTAAAGGGGGCCTGGCGGCGAGCGTCGGCTCTTCGACTTCGCTCAGGGCAGGCCCTGCGGGACGGACGAGGCGGCTGTCCTCGCAGGACCCATCGCGAATTCTAGAGTTGACCTGCCGGCGGCGACTGCTGCGCGGGCTGTCCTCCAGGGACAGCGTCCTGACGCGGCGCCACGTACGGCACTTTGGGCTGGTGAACGACGCGGCCGCGAGTGGCGTCGGCGACTTCGATGCCGGAATGGTCGAGCAGCAATCCCGTAGCGCGATCCAGTTCAACGCGCGACTTCTCATACGCCGCTTTGGCCGAAACCAGATTCGATTCCGAAGTGGTTAGAACGGAAGCATCCTGCAGAATTGCGGTTGTGGTCGTAAGCCCGACCTTCAGTTTTTGCTGATCGGCGTCAAGCGTCTGGCGGGCAAAATCGACGGCGTACTGCGCCGCCTGGACGGACGCTCGGTTCTGTTTCACGTCAAATTGCGCATTGCGCACTTCGATGCGCACTTGATTCTCCAGCTGGTGGAGGCGCACCTGGGCCTGGCGATATTCCAGTTCCGCACGCACCTGGTTGGCCTGGGCTTCGCGATTGCGCAGCGGGATCGAAAGCGTGAGGCCGATGCCTTTGTCGGGCGCGGTCGAGTTGACGAGCTGTTTCAACGTGCCGCCATAGCCTACTGTATTTGTCGTCTGAAATGGCGGTGGCAGAGTTGTGAAGCAAGTTGGGGAAGCCGTGCCGGCTGGGCAGGCGGGGAGAGCTACATTTCCGCCGACGCCAGATCCGCCGTAATAGGCAAAGGCATCGAGTGTGGGCAGCATGGCATTGCGCACGGCCTTGCTGCTCAGGTCGCGAGAATTTAGATCGATGCGCGACTCGACCAGTTCGGCGCGATGAGCGAGAGCTTCGTTGATCAAGTCTTGAATGGGAACCGCCGCCTCCTCCTGCGGAACCTGCATGGTGGAGGTGGGAATCACGTCAGCTTCAGCCAGCACCGGATCTTCGATGCTGCGGCTGAGTGCGTTCTTCACGAGCAACTTCTCCAGTTCCAGATTGTTCTGCGCCAGGATCAGGTTCTGCTCGTCGGTCGAGACCGTGCTCTGCGCGCTCACTACCTGAATGGGAGGCACGGTTCCGACTTGCGCCTGCTGCTTGGTATCGGTGAGTGCCTTCTGTGCATAAGTGAGCGCTTCCTGCTGCACACGCACATTCTCATAGGCATACACCAGATCCCAATACATATCCTCGATCTGATCTACGGTAGTGATGATTTGAAGGCGGAAGGCGACGTCGGAGATCTCCCGATTGTTCTTAGCGATGTGGACGAAGCGCAGGTTGGGAAGCGAACCGAAGCCTTGCAGCAGGTTCTGCGTGATCCTGAACTGGAAGTTTGAGGCCAAGTCTGGAGTCAGGAGGCTGGTGGGGCTGTTGGTGGTGACGTGGGTATTGTTGAATCCCACGGACAAGGCAGTGCCCCACTGGAAACCCTGAGTGTAGGCGAAGTCGGCGGTATAGGTGTTCTGAGCAAGGATGGGCACTGGGGCCAGACTGCTGACTGATTCCGTATCGTTCTTGTCCAGCTGCAGCGTGCTGGTGATGATGGGGTCGAAGCTAGTGATGGTGGAGCCGATGCCGAGCGTGGAACTTACTAGGCCGTTGGTGCCCGTTCCTACGCCGCTGGGGGCTACGGTCGTGCCTCCGGTGCCGGAACCCACCGTGCCGCCGAGGCCGCCCACGCCGCCGCCGGGAGTATTCTGCACGATTCCGGCGTTGACGCCGAGGATGCTGGCGCCGGACTTGGCGCGCAAATAATCGGTGTCGGCGATGTTGAGGTTGTAGCGCGCGATGTCGATGTCGAGGTTGTTCTCCAGCGCGAGAGCGACGGCGTCGTCAATCGAAAGATAAACTTTCCCGTCGCGCATAAGAGAGTCGATGCGCGGCGCGTTGGCCAGGTTCGGCTGGGCTACCTCCTGCGACTGGTAGGGCTGCAGGAAATGGGGGAAAGCTGAGCGGGGCTTGGAGTAATCCTGCAGGTGAACCTGCTGCGGCTGGGCCGGAGGCGGCGCGGTCTGTGGCGTCGGGGCCGCGGGCATATCTTGCGCACACAGCAACGGTGAAGACTGAACGGAGGCAAGGACCGCCAAGGCCGTCCACAGCAGGACGGCGCGGCAATTGGTCGCAGTCATTCGAAGCATAGACAAAGACATGGTTCGTCTCCTTGGTTAATAGCGGTGCTGCATCCTGTTCAAATGAGAATATGGATTTCGAGACTTGGATGCGGAAAACATAAAAGCATTCATCCATCTTAGCGGGATAGAGCGGAGGAAGTGGGTGCAGATTGTAAAGAATTGTGCCGAAGAAAAATAAGGCGCGGCATTTGCGCCGCGCCTGTTCTGATTGCAACTCGCTACTGAGGCTGCGGTTGAGCGCCGGCCTGCGGCGCCGGCTGGGTTAGTGCAGGCGAATCCTTGCGCGGCGCGACATAGGGCACGTTGGGTGCGCGCGTGACTTGTCCACGAGCTGCATCATCAATGCTGATGCCGGCATGGTCGAGGGTTACGCCAGTGGCACGGTCGAGCTCAACGCGCGATTTTTCGTACGCTGCCATGGCCGACATCAAAGTGGATTCCGCCGTGGCCAGCGCACTCTGCGTCTGCAGGACCGCGGTCGTCGTCGAGGTACCGAACTGATATTTCTTCTGTTCGGCATCCAGCGACTGCTTGGCGAAGTCGACCGCCGCTTGAGCGGAGGCCACGCTGGCGCGATTCTGTTCGACGCCGAACTGCGCGTTGCGGACCTCGATGCTGATCTGGTTTTCGATCTGCTGCAAGCGCATCTGGGCCTGCTGGTATTCCAGTTCCGAGCGAATCTGTACCGCCTGGGCGGCGCGGTTGCGCAGGGGAATGTTCAGCTGGAGACCAACGCCTTTGTCGGGGTTGCTGGAATTAACCAGTTGGTGCAGGGTGCTCCCGATGCTGGTCGTCGGAAATATCACGTCAAAGTTGCCCGGACTGGGTGGGCTGGCGCAGCCGAATGCTTTCTGCAGATCCGTCAGGGGGTTCGAGCACACATTGGCGGGGTTCTGGTCACCGCCAATGCCCGCTCCGCCGTAATAGGCAAACAGGTTGAGCGTCGGCAATAGGGCGTTTCGCACGGCTCTATTGCTGATCTCAGTGGTGTTGAGCTGAATGCGTGATTCCACCAGATCGGCACGATGGCGCAACGCGTCGTCGATCAGATCCTGAGTAGGTTGGACTGGTTCGTTCTCCGGCACTTCCATAGTGGAAGTGGGGATCACTTCCGCTCCCGCGAGGGTCTGATTGCGCAGGGTGCGGCTGAGCGCGTTCTTCATCAGCAACTGTTCCAATTGCAAGTTGGTCAGGGCAATCGTCAAGGCTTGCTGGTCCTGGGCTACGGTGCTCTGGGCGCGAACAACTTCAATGGGCGCCAGGCTGCCGATTTCCACCTGTTTCTTGGTATCAGAAAGCGTCTTCTCGGCGAACGCCAGAGATTCTTTTTGCACGCGAACGTTCTCGTAGGCATAGACCAGATCCCAGTACATGGTCTGAATCTGGTTCACCGTGGTGATGACCTGCAGGCGGAAGGCCACGTCAGAGAGTTCGCGGTTGTTCTTGGCGATGCGAATAAAGCGTGTATTGGCCGCGAATCCGAACCCCTGCAGCAGGGGCTGGGTAATGGTTGCTTTGAAGTTGGAATTCAACGCCGGGCTCACGCTCGAGAAGAAGCTATTCGTCGTCTGCCGGGTATTGTTGAAACCGATGGAGAGATTCGTGCCCCACTGAAAGGCTTGGTTGTAAGCGAAATTTACCGTACCCGTGTCCTGAACCAGGCTGGTACCCGGGAATACGCCCTGGAAGATGCTCGTTGCAGTTTGGCCGAGGTGATCCTCCTGCAGCGTTCCGGTGACGACCGGATCGAAGCTGTTGAGTACAGGTCCGAGGCCGAGCGTGGAACCGACTAATCCACCCGCGCCCGCGCCCGCGCCGCCCGCGCCGAGGGTCGTTCCTCCGGTGCCGGAGCCGACCTGGCCTCCCAGGCCGCCGACGCCGCCTCCCGGTGTGTTCTGCACTATTCCCGTATTTACGCCCAGAGTCGAGGCGCCGGCTCTCGCACGCAGCACGTCGGTGTCCGCAATGTTCAGGTTGTAACGCGCGATGGCGATGTCGAGATTATTCTCCAGCGCGAGCGCGACAGAATCATCGAGGGACAGGTAAAGCTTGCCGTCGTGCATGAGGGCATCGATGCGCGCGGTGTTGGCCAAGTTAGGCGCGGCCAGGTGCCGCGGGGTGTACGGCCCGATCGGGTTAGGAAAATGCGACACCGGTTTGGCATAATTCAGCACCGGAAGCGACCGCGTCTCTGGCGTGTTTTGCGGGACCGGCGCGGCGGGCGCGTCCTGCGCCCAACCTGCCAGAGTGAAGGTTCCGAATAAAACTGCTGCTGCGGTCAGCCGGATGGTCGGGGTTAAGCGTGCGAATGGCATCTACTCATCTCCAGTGGTTAAGACCAGTTGATTAAGACCTTGCAACAAGAAACCTGTTGTACGTGAGGCAGCCGTATTTGCCCTGAAAGAAAGTTCTACTCGGTCATTGGTACGAAAGCTGCGGCATTGGGGTTCCGGAAAAAATACGAACGAGACGAAAGTCTGGTGAAACGTACCAGTATATCTGACTGCAGCGCTTCTCTTGGGAGCGCTCTGGGAGCTGAAGCTGATAGAGTGCTGGCGATGGTTGATCTCCTGGAGGAATCACGGTTTCGCGGCAAACCCGCCCCATGAAATGGCTTGGATGAAGCGGCGCGGCTGGGGGACTCGCGGCTGCAGGAAATAAAAGATCGCATGCGCAATCTCAAACTGATTCTCTCCTATGACGGCTCGGAATTCGGCGGCTGGCAGGTCCAGCCCAATGCCGTGACAGTCCAGGGAACGCTGGCCTCAGCCATTGGACGAGTTACAGGCGAAAAGGTATTGCCCCAGGGTTCAGGGCGAACCGACGCGGGAGTGCATGCGTTGGCGCAGGTGGTGACATTTGTCACGGAGTCTTTGGTCCCAACCGCGAATTTCGTGAAGGCGCTGAACGATGTTTTGCCGGCATCGGTGCGGGTTCTGGAAGTAGAAGAGGCCGCGACGGATTTTCATGCGCGTAAGTCGGCGCGGGCGAAGACTTACCGGTACCGGATTTATCGCTCAGCGATCTGTCCGCCGTTCCTGGCGAGATATGTGTGGCACTATCCGTTTCCTTTGAATGAGCCGGCGATGGTGCAAGCAGCGGGACGGGTGGAGGGCGAACACGATTTTACTTCGTTTGCTGCAGTGGATCCGGAGCGTAGCGCCGGCGTCCCGCCGGCTTTCGCAGGCGGTGAGAAGGCCCGAGGACGCGAAGGTGCACCGGCATCGAACTCGCGGCAGATTTTCTCTTCGACGTGGGTGCGGGGTGGAGACGAGTTCGTCTACACAGTGAGGGGATCGGGGTTTCTGCACCACATGGTGAGAAATCTGGTAGGGACGTTTATTCTGGTGGGCAAAGGGACGCTACAGGCCGAGGATGTTACGCGGATACTAGAGGCGCGCAACCGGTCAACTGCGGGCGCGACCGCGCCGGCGAGCGGGTTGTATCTGGTGAATGTGGAGTACTGAACCGCGGTTCGTGTCGAGGAGTTTGCCCGCGGCATCAGGGTGGACAGCGGCGGCGGACGTGGCAAGCTACTTCTCTACGGAACTTTGATCGTGGCTACTGATTTACAAATCGCGGTGCGGAAAGTTTCGTCCGTCAATCCGGCGACAGGCGAGGTTCTGCGCGAGTTGGAATGCGCGAGCGAGACGGAAGTCCAGGCTGCGGTGGCGCGAGCGCGCGCCGCACAGGCGGCATGGGCTGAGATCGGAGTGCAGAAGCGGATCGCGATACTGCGCGAATTTCAGGGTCGGCTGCATGAAAAGAAATCAGAGATTGCTGAAGCCATTACGCGAGAAGCCGGCAAGCCTGTAGCCGAAGCCCTTACCACCGAAGTTCTGGTGGTACTGGATGCGGCGCGGTTCCTAATCGACAATGCCTATCGCCTGCTGCGCGATGAACCGGTTCCGCACGGGAATCTTGCCACGAAGCTTAAGAGCGGACGACTGATGCGCGAGCCCTATGGCGTGGTGGGGATCATTTCACCGTGGAATTATCCCTTTTCGATCCCCGCGACGGAAGCACTTGCGGCACTGGTGGCGGGGAATGCGGTGGTGCTGAAGCCATCGGAATTTACCTCTCTCGTTGCTCTGGAACTGGACTCGCTGCTGCACGCGGCAGGCGTGCCCAAGGACGTTTTTCAGGTTGTGGTCGGCGATGGTGCAACCGGGGCGGCGCTGATTCATTCGGACGTTCGCGAATCAAAGATTGGCGAAGCGAAGATCGACAAACTGGTTTTTACCGGTAGCGTGGCCACGGGCAAGCGCATCGCAGCGGCAGCGGCGGAGCGGTTGCTGCCGGTGGTGCTGGAGTTGGGCGGCAAGGATCCAATGCTCGTGCTTGACGATGCCGACGTCGACGTGGCCTCGAGCGCGGCGGTTTGGGGAGCGTTCGTCAACGCCGGTCAGACTTGCTTGTCGGTGGAGCGCTGTTATGTGCATCGCAGCCTGTATGAAAGATTTCTTCGCGCTTGCGCCGAGAAGACGAAGAAGCTCCGCGTGGGCCACGGACTGGATCGCGAGACTGACGTAGGGCCGATGATCCACGAACGACAGTTGCGGATTGTCGAAGCCCACGTGGAGGACGCCGTGGCGCGCGGAGCGCGGGTTCTGGCCGGAGGGTCCCGGCTTCCGGAACTGGGGAAGAACTTTTATGCGCCCACCGTGTTGGCTGAGGTAACCCACGAGATGAGCATCATGCGCGAGGAAACATTCGGCCCGGTTCTGCCAGTGATGGCATTCGACAGTGACGAGGACGCGGTGCAGCTTGCCAATGACTCGGAATATGGCCTCGCAGCAAGTGTATGGACTCGCGATCGCGCTCGTGGCGAGCGCTTGGCGCGGCGCATTCAGGCGGGCACTGTCATGGTGAATGATGTAGTTTCGTGTTTCGGCATCAGCGAAGCGCCCCATGGCGGAGTGAAGTCGAGCGGTGTGGGACGGACTCACGGACGTTTCGGCCTGGAAGAAATGGTGCGCGTGAAGTATTTGGATTCCGACCTCATGCCCGGAATGAAGAAGGTTTGGTGGTACGGGTACGGCGAGAGTTTTGCCCGGCAGATGGAAGGCTTTGTCGACTTCCAGTTTGCGCGCGGCATGGGAGAGCGCGTACGCGGCATGTTGCGCGCGGCTGGCGTCGTGAGACACAAACAGTTGTGAGTCCCTAGTACCGAGTACTGAGGACTAGGAGATGATTCATGAGCAATCCTTCGAATTCCGATCCGAAACGCGAATTGTTGCGTCACACTCTGGCTACGCTCGCTTATCGCGGAGGCAAAGCCGTCCGCGACGCTCCTGAGGGGTTTGCTCCATTTCGCGTTGACGAGGGCGTGCGTGCGCCGGGGCAGATTCTCGCGCACATCGGCGATCTGATGGATTGGGCCCTCTCGATGGCGAATGGAAAACGCGAATGGCATGACTCCAAGCCGCTGGCGTGGGAGAAGGAAGTGGAGCGCTTCTTCGCCGCTCTGAAAAAGTTTGATGATTACCTGGCTTCCGAAGAGCCTTTGCAGGCGCCCGTGGAGAAACTCTTTCAGGGGCCCATTGCCGACGCGCTGACTCATGTCGGGCAGATTGCTATTCTGCGGCGCCTGGCGGGAGGGCCGGTGAAGGCCGAAAACTTCTACAAGGCAGAGATTGTGATTGGACGCGTAGGCGCGGAGCAGACACTGCCGAAGAAAGAGTTCTAGTTGGTGGTCGGAAGCGAACCCTGGTTCTTGAACGGCACTTGCGCGCGGTAGATCGCCTGCCAGCGACCGGCCTTGAAGATATAAATCGAACTACCGTTGATGTGGACCGGCGCTTTCTCCCCATTGCAAGTGGCGTACTGCTCGGCTTTGTAGGTGAGCAAGTACGCGCCGGTGGCGAGCGGGAGTGCTCCAAAATCAGAGAGGCCGTAGCCCTCGACGGCGCAGGCTTTCGCCGGGGTTTGCTGCTCGGCGAGTTGCTGGTCGCGGGAAAAAGTCCCGTTCTCTCCCCAGAATATTCCGTTCTCCGGCATGTGCTCGCGAAAGTAGGCTTGGTCTTTCGTCTTCCAGGCTTCGAAAAAACCGGTCTCGGTGCGCACCAATTCCAGTTGGATACTGCGAGCGTCGTTTGGAGCATCGTTCTTACGCGCGGTCTGCGCGCGGATTGCGCCAAGCAAGAGCGCAAGAGGGACAAGCATTGCGGCGCCTTTCAGGAAGACACTTTTCGCAGGAAGCGACACACGGTTCATAGGGACGCTCATTCTGGCACTGGATTGCCGGTCACGAGAATAGGCCTAGCATACGACATCGGGCGTCTTGGCCTTTGCCTTTAGCCATCGAGTACAATGACGTTCGTAAGGCTGAATCCAGCGGCGCGAGCGCCGCGCGAACGAGGGTAAGTCCTTTGGCGACTGGCGAAATCACCACTTCGGGCACGCAAACTCCTCCTCAACTTCCCCATCATAAGGTGAAGATCAAGAAGAACGGGCAGCGGGCCTGCAACGAGAAAAACGAGAAAGGCAAATTCTGCGGCGGCCATTTGAAGCGGTGGTCCTACCGGACTGACGTGATCGAGCAGGCCTGTGGCGACGTCGAAAAAGCCTGGGGACCGAATGCGGAAGTCTACCGCTGCGAACACTGCCAGACGCTTTATTTGCCGAACCCGGCGGAAGCCAAAGTAAATGTTGCCGGGCAGGGGATGATTTCGGTTTTCGGGTTGACCTTGCCGCCGAAGGAAAAGTAGTTGCGAGTACCGAGTACCCAGTACCGAGGCGGAGAGAAGCGGGTTGACTCGGTACGTTAACTCGGTACTGAGTACTCGTCCATGAACTCTTCCGAACTCATCTACGATTGGAATAAGAATCATCCGCCGGGACTGAAGCCTCCGGGGCCGGTGCTGTTGAATGATGAGAGCCTGCGCGATGGGCTGCAGTCGCCCTCGGTGCGCGATCCTTCGATTCCCGAGAAGATCGAAATTCTTCATCTGATGGAGGCGCTTGGGATTAATTCGCTCGATCTCGGACTGCCGGGCGCGGGAGCGCGCGCGGTCGAGCATGTGACGGCGCTGGCGCGGGAGATGGTTGCGCACAAGATGAAGATTCGCGCCAACTGCGCGGCGCGGACGCATGAGAACGATATTCGTCCCATTGCCGAGATCGTGCAGAAGACGGGCCTGCGCATCGAGGCCGCCACGTTTATTGGATCGAGTCCGATCCGGCGCTTTACTGAGAACTGGACGGACGACTTTCTTTTGCAGACCACCGAGAAGGCTGTGAAATATGCGGTTTCGCTCGGGCTCGACTCGATGTACGTCACTGAAGATACGTCGCGCTGCGATCCAGAGACGGTGAAGCGGCTTTATTCGACTGCCATCAGTTGCGGAGCGCGGGCTATCGTGATCTGTGACACCGCAGGGCATGCTACGCCCATGGGAGCGTTCGCGCTGGTGAGGTTTGTGATCGAAGAAGTGGTGAAACCCTCCGGCGAAAAGATTCGAGTGGACTGGCACGGGCACAGCGACCGCGGCCTGGCGATCGCCAACTCGATGGCGGCAGTGATTGCCGGGGCAAACTGCGTTCACGGATGTGCGATTGGACTGGGCGAGCGCGTGGGCAATACGCAGATGGATCAGATGCTGGTGAATCTGAAGCTGATGGGCGTTGCGCCGTGGGCCGAGCAGGACCTGACCAAGCTGAAGCAGTATTGCCAGGCGGTTTCGCGGGCTACGGGCGTGCCGATTCCCGCGAATTATCCGGTCGTCGGCGACGATGCTTTTCGCACTGCTACGGGCGTGCATGCGGCGGCGATCATCAAGGCTTATCACAAGAATGACGCGGTGCTGGCCAATACGGTTTACTCGGGCGTGCCTTCGCATGTGTTCGGGCTGGAGCAGATTATTGACATCGGGCCGATGAGCGGGAAATCGAATGTGCTGTTCTGGCTGGAGCGGCGCGGCATTCCGGCGACTGACGATCTGGTCGATCGCATCTACCAACGCGCCAAGGCGAGTGATCATACGCTGAGCGACGTTGAGATTGCGGAGTGCTTGCCGGCGGCGGGAGTGAAGCAGAACTGAAGCGGAGGTCGGATGCCTGATACCATGCGACATGCGATTCTGGGTGCCGGCGGAGTCGGTGGGCTGATCGGCGCTTGTCTTGCGCACGCGGGAGATTCCGTCACGCTGGTGGTGCGACGCGAGACTCTGGCGCAGTATCCCAAACAACTTCATTTGGAAAGTCCTTTCGGCAATTTCACTGTGAACGTCTCCATTGCTGCCGAAGTACCCGCCGTTGACGTGCTTTGGATTACGGTGAAGGCGACGCAGTTGGAGCCGGCGCTCGTCGCTCTGAAGAATCCTGATGCGGTGCGGGCTATCGTTCCCTTGCTCAATGGCATTGACCATATCTCGGTGCTCCGCGCCCGGTATGGCTCTGGCCGGGTAATCCCGGCTACGATTGCGGTTGAGACCGAACGCGTTAGTCCTGGGCACATCGTTCACCGTTCTCCTTTTGCGCGGCTCAATGTTTCTTCCGCGGGGCGGGGCGTGCTGGCGAATACTCTCGATCAGTTGCAGCAAATCGGGTTTGAGTGCCGGTTCGTCGACGATGAGCCGACGCTGATGTGGAGCAAGCTGGTTTTTCTGGCGCCGTTTGCGCTGACTACAACCGCGTCGGATAAAACTACCGGCGAGATCCTCGCTGATCCCAATTGGGGACCGCTGGGATTGGCATGTCTGCGGGAGGCTTGTGCCGTTGCCGTCGCCGAGGGCGCGAAGGTTGATGCGGATGCTGTGATTGCCGGGGTGATGAAGATGCCGGGAAACATGCGCAGTTCCATGCAGAAAGATGTGGAGCAGCACAGGACTCCGGAGCTTGAGGCTATCGCAGGGCCGATTCTGCGCGGGGCTCGGAGGCACGGGATTGAAGTTCCCGCGACTAAGAAACTGGTGGCTGCGGTCGAGCAACGAGCGGGGTTCGTGGAGAGCCGGCTGGCGTAAGGATCTGCGTCGAAGAAAATTACAGATCGAGAGGATAAAATATCTCGAATCAATCACTTAGAGGCGCGGCCTGCTTCGAAATCCGCCTAAAATATTGATTGCAAACAACTTACTCGTAAAATATCTGCAATCAATAGTTTAGCGACATTTTGTGTTCTCTGAGCTGGCGTGCATTCAGTTGTCAAAGAACTCCCGCCCTGATACGCGGGGCCAGCGGCACCGTGTCCGCTGTGACCATGGTCGCGCGATTGCCTCGCCAAAGGCAAGGTTGGATATCACACGAGGCTGTGGAAAAGGTCAGAAAGGTTCGTCGGGTTCTTCGTCTGGTGGTTGGTCTTCTGTGAGGCTGTCGAAGGGACAAAGGGAGGAGTAACTTCTTTTCGGCGACGGGGCGCGATTTGGGCTTTCTTAAAAGGTGGCGTCGAGCAGGGTCTCGAAGAGCCCCAAGAGCGATGGGCCATGGGGTTCCACCCCTTCGGCTTCGCTCAGGGCAGGCTCTTGCGCAAAGAAGGCGCAAGAGTGGGACACCCTTTTCCGTGGTGCGGCTCGTAGAAGTCAGGTCCAGTGCGGTCGGAAATGGAGGCATGTCCCAATGTTTACGTCGCGGGCGATTGGATTTGTGAGTGGGCCTTATAAGGACACGAGTGAGGTTCCCAAGGGGCTTGGTGCCAAGCACGAGGCGGATGGCGTGCTTAAGATCCTGCCTGAGTTTGAGGTGGGCCTTACTGATATTGAGGGCTTCTCGCATCTGGTGGTGCTGTGGGAGTTTGATCGCTCTTCGGGGTTCGCGTTGCTGGGTACGCCGCCATCGGACAATCGGGCGCATGGGGTGTTTGCGACTCGGTCGCCGCGGCGTCCGAATCCGATTGGACTGACTATCGTTGAGTTGCTTCGGCGCGAGGGTTGCGATCTGCATGTTCGGGGCGTGGATATGCTGGATGGGACGCCGGTTCTGGATATCAAACCTTTGCTGTCTGGGATTCCGGCTGAAAAGTTGCGGCGGGGGTGGTTGGCGGAGGCAGAAGCACGACGGGGATGATGGATGTTGCTATGGTGAGAATTCTCAAATCGGGCAGTTCTCAGTGCCTCCGTACGCTGACGTACCGATGATTCAACGAAAGGGGTCTATGCTGGTTGCTTCCAAGAGGACAGAGCCATGGTGGGCCACGACGAAAAACTCTGGTGGGAGCTTTGTGAACTCGCTGCCATTGAGCAAGATCCCGAAAAAGCTCTGGCGATCGCCAGAGAAATCCGGCGGCTTCTAGACGAAAGCGAAAGACGCATCAAGGAAGCTATGCCAAGAAACCTACAAGTAAAACCGCACTCAGTCCGCATTCTGGATTACTCGTCGACCCTATCACAGTACGAAAGCGAAAGCCTTGCGGGGGAAGCCACTCTCACCGCTGAGAAGAAAAGAAGGCGCCAGAAGCAACGCAATCTGCCTACCAAACGCAAGGTCGCCTAAATTCAAACTGCACCGCTGCAGCAACGCGTCATTACAGAAATTAAGAGCTTAAGCGGACTTCTCGAAAGTCTCGTATAGAACATTACTTGTGCCCTTTGTACGCTAACGTACAGTGTATACGGTATGTACGCTTAGCCGTGAAGGGACTAGCTTGCGGGGAGTGCCTTTCCCCGCGGCCGGCTTCTTTCATGCACGATTGGACCTCGCCAGCTACCCGCCAAGGCACAGCGGGCTCGTGCATGCCTTTCAAAATCCTCATCGTCGACGACAGTTCCTCCGTCCGCCAACTGGTTCGATTGTTCATCCAACATCATACGGACTGGCAGGTATGTGGAGAGGCTGAGAACGGCCAGGTTGCCGTGAAGAAAGTCACGGAACTGAAGCCGCACGCGGTGATTCTGGACCTTTCCATGCCGGTGATGAACGGGCTGGAGGCGGCTCGCGAGATTACCCGCATTGCTCCTGAGGTGCAGATGGTGATGTACACGATGCATACCAGTGAACAGCTTCGCAAGGATGCTGAAGCCGCAGGCATCAAAGATGTGGTTTCCAAATCGGATAGCATCGAGGATCACTTACTGGCCGCGCTGAGAAGCTTTCAGGCCGCCTAGGGTAGTGGCGATGACAGAAGGTTACTAACGTCCATCTTTTGTCGATCCAAGCGATGAACGCCGCTGCGTCGACGGCATTCTCCGGTCCCCGTCCTAGGTAATCCCCTTTCTTTCCTATACGTTGTAATATGGGCGCATAACCCCCAATGAGCCCCATTCCCCCACGTGCGGACATGCCGGATGTTGCGCCTACGGTGCAGCAGGATGTGGCGCGTCTGGCGGCCTCTCCCGAGGTACGCTCGGCTTACAACTGGCTGCGGACGCAGGAGCCGCAACTGGCGCAGTGGCAGATGGAGATGGCGCGGATTCCGGCGCCTCCGTTTGGGGAGTCGGCGCGCGGAGCCTGGCTGGCGGAGCGCTTTCGGGAAGTCGGGCTTGACGACGTTCGCATTGACGATGTGGGGAACGTGTTCGGCGTGCATCCTGGATTTGGACAACGCTACGTCGCTCTCAGCGCACACATCGATACCGTGTTTCCGGCGAACACGCCGCTGAACATCCGGCAGCAGGGCAGCCGGCTGTATGGGCCCGGGGTTTCCGACAATGGTGCGGGCGTGGCCGCGATGCTGGCGATTGCCTCGCTGCTGCGGGCGGTGCGGCTGCGGCACTCGCTCCCGTTCGTGTTTATCGGCAATGTGGGAGAAGAGGGCGAGGGCGACCTACGCGGGATGCGGCATATTTTTTCGACACCGCGCTGGAAGGATTCGATTGCCTACAGCGTGGTGCTTGACGGCGCGGGCGCGGACACCATTGTGGCTGAGGCTCTCGGCAGCCGGCGTTTTGAAGTGATCGTGCGCGGTCCGGGCGGGCATTCATGGAGCGACTTTGGCGCGCCAAATCCCATTGTAATTCTTTCGCGCGCGGTCGATACGTTTACGGCTACGCCCGTGCCCACCGCGCCGAAGACTACTTTCAACATCGGAGTGATTCGCGGCGGGACTTCGGTGAATTCGATTCCGGAGTCGGCCAGCATGAAGGTGGATATCCGCTCGACTTCGATGACGGAGATGGAGCGGTTGGAGCAGGCGCTGCGGCTGGCGTTGAATCGCGCGGTCGAGGATGAGACGCTGGCGGCGGAGATGCGGTCGGCGGTGCAGAAGCGGCCTGCGGGAGTGAGTTGCGAAGTGGTGGCGATCGGCAACCGTCCGGCGGGAGAACTGGCGGCGGGGGCGCGGATCCTGCATGTGATTCGCGCGGTGGATGCGCAGTTGAATAATGCGGCGCAGGTGCAGCGGGCGTCGACGGATGCGAATATTCCGCTGTCGCTGGGGCTCGAGGCCATTGCGATCGGCGGCGGCGGTTCGGGCGGCGGCGCGCACACCTTGCAGGAATGGTTCGACGGCAATGGACGCGAGCTGGGATTGAAGCGGATCCTGCTGACGCTGCTCGCGCTGGCGGGTGCGGGGGTGGAATGATGAGGACGTTCGCGACCTCGGGGGCTAAAGCCCTTTACAAAATGAAGTATTTTTTTGCAGCGCTGAAGCGCTGCGCCACCCAAAAGCTGCCTGCAGTTGTGGAATCCCACCCTTCGACAGGCTCAGGGCAGGCTCCTTCGCAAAGGACGCGAAGGATGGGGCACCCGGCTTTTGTGGTGGTGTTTATCGCCATCGTCTGTAGTGCGCAGGCGCCCGTGCCCGGTAGTGCACCGACTCCAGCCTCGAGTAGCGCGCAGGCTCCGGCGCCGTCCCCGAAGGTGAGTGGTGAACCCGAGAAGACAGATGTAAGGCCCAGGGCGGATGCGATTTACGTACACGCCAATGTCTATACCGGTGTGGCTTCGAATACGGCATTCAGCTCGGTTCTGCGCGAGGAGGCCATTGCGGTGCGCGGCGACCGGATTCAGGCGGTGGGTAAGAATCTGGACGTGCTGAAGTTGAAAGGGCCGGAGACGGAAGTCATCGATTTGGGCGGACGTTTTGTCATGCCGGGATTCAACGATGCACAGGTGCACCTGGCCGAGGCTGGGCTGCAGAAGTTGAGTGTCGACCTGACAGGGGTGAAGACGCTGGAGGATTTTCGCGCGCGCGTTAAGGCCAGCGTGGAGAAGTCCAAACCCGACGAATGGATTCTGGGCGGAGGCTGGGACGAGACGATCTGGCCGGTGCCGACTCTGCCCAGCCGATGGGATCTGGATCAGGTTTCAGACGGGCATCCGGTATTGCTGGATCGCGTAGATGGCCGCCTTGCCGTGGCCAATACGCGGGCGCTGCAACTGGGGAATATTACGTTGGCGAGCCGCGATCCTGAAGGCGGCGAGATTGACCGCGATGCGAACGGGCAGCCTACGGGGATTCTGCGCGGAACTGCGCAGCAGCCGGTGCGGTCGGCGATTCCGCAACTGACACGCGAGGCGCGACGGAGGGGAATTGAAGTCGCACTCGCGGACCTGGCCGAGAACGGGGTGACGTCGGCGCAGGATTATTCACCCGTATTTGAGGATTTCCAGACTTACGAGGAACTTGAAAAGGAGGGTAAGCTGACGGTGCGCATTTCCGAATGTTTGCCTTCCGACGATGTTGTCGATGAGTTGAAAGTTAAGCGCGGGTTGCATCCTCAGTCGGATTTGATGCTGCACACAGGGATGGTGGAGGGCTTCATCGACGGCTCGCTGGGTGGGCATACGGCGTTGCTGCTGGAGCCTTACGAGGACGACGCCAAGCAGTCCGGCCTGAGCCAGTATGAAGCCGGGAAGCTGAATGAAATGGTCAAAGAGCGCGTGCTGGCGGGTTTCCAGGTGGGGCTTGATGCCATTGGCGACAGGGCCATCCAAATGGCACTCGACGCTTTTGCCGAAGCGGAGAAGGCGGCGAAGGAAGCCAAAGTAAAAGGTGCAAACGGCGGCGACGATTTCCGGCTACGTATTGAAGAGGCGGAGGTCACCACGCCCGCGCAGTTTACGCGTTTTAAGGAGTTGAAGGTGATCGCCGCGGTGCAGCCCAGTCATTTGCTCACCGATATGCGCTGGGCGCAGGACCGGTTGGGGCAGAAGCGGGTGGCAACTTCCTACGCGTGGGCGGCGTTGGCGAACAAGGGAGTGACTCTGGCGTTTGGCACGGACTATCCGGTGGAACCAGTGTCGCCGTTCCGCGGAATGTATGCGGCGGTTACGCGGAAGAGCGAGAACGGCAAGCAGGAGTTCTTCCCCGAGCAGAAGTTGACCATGGATCAGGCGATTGCGGCTTATACCTCGGGCTCGGCCTTTGCCGAATTCGAGGAGAAGGAAAAAGGCAAGCTGGCGCCGGGCATGCTGGCAGATTTTGTGGTGCTCGACCGCGACGTGACAGCGGCGTCCGGGGAAAAAGAATTGGCGACGAAGGTGCTGCGAACCGTCGTGGGCGGGAAGACGGTGTACGAAGCGAAATGAGCAGGCAGGCGGTAAATTGCAGCCTCGGATAAGAGGTCGCGGTCTAGGAAGCATCGGCTAGTTGTTTTCTATTATCAACACTTTGCCAGTAGTTATTTCTTCTCATCCCATAAAACGAAAAGCCGGATTCGTGCGTCTAATCCCCTATGATCCGTACGGGGACCGCATACCCAAGGGCGGTCCTGGAACTGGGGGCTTGGGTCTTGGCAAACGGGTATAATTGAGAGATTCGTAGAGGATTCGGAGGGAAGCAGGCATATGGATTCGCAGGCAATTTGGGTGCGTTTGAAAACGCACCGGTGGGTTTATTCGTTCAGCATTGTGGCTACGCTGGCGCTGGGTATTTTGATCGGCACGGTGGTTTCGTCGGGAGTGAAGGGCAAGGAAGGGCAGAAGTCTTCCGATGCGACTCCGCTGTCGGTTCCCGCACCGCAGCAGCTTTCCAATGCGTTTTCGCAAATCGCAAAACAGCTGGGGCCGAGCGTGGTCAATATCAACACGGAATCGACCATCAAGACGCAGCGCCGTCGGCGGGGCGGGCAGAATCCGGATGACGACGACAACGGCGGCAATGGCGGGATGGATGACTTCTTCAATCATTTCTTTGGAGGCCCTGGCGGACAGGGTGGTCCGGGAGGAGGCGACGGTTCGATTCGCGAGCGGTCACTGGGTTCGGGCGTGATTGTGGATTCGAAGGGCTATATCGTGACTAACCGGCACGTGGTCGAGAAGGCGGACCGCATTCGGGTACGCCTGCAGGATGATCCGCCGGGCGTCCAGCATGACGCCAAGGTGATCGGGGTAGACTCGGAAACCGATCTGGCAGTGATCAAGATTGATCTGGACCGGCCAGTGCCTTCGGCGAAGTTGGGCAATTCCGACGGCATGCAGGTCGGCGACTGGGTTCTGGCTATCGGCAGCCCGTTTGGGCAAGTGGGTACCGTGACGGCTGGTATTGTTTCGGCCAAGGGACGGGATATCGTGCCGGGCCGGCAGTTCCAAACCTTCATTCAGACTGATGCGGCGATTAACCCGGGAAATTCGGGCGGGCCGCTGGTCAATATGAGTGGCGAAGTGATTGGCATCAACACGGCGATTCTTAGCGAGACCAATGCGTATGCCGGGGTGGGCTTTTCACTTCCTTCGAACACTGTGGTTCAGGTCTACAACCAGCTGATTGGACCTGAGCATCGCGTGGCGCGTGGGTCGATCGGAATTCAGTTTGATGCGGTCGAGAACCCTGCGATCACTCGCGTGTATGGCGCCGGGAGCGGTATCACGGTAGCGAGCGTGGTGGCGGGGAGCCCGGCGGATCAGGCCGGATTGAAAGTAGGCGACACCATCACTACGGTGGACGGAAAGAAAGTCACGAAAGGAACTGAGTTGGTGGCGGAGATCGCCGCGCGTAAGCCGGGAGCGAAAGTGCAACTCGGCTTCCTGCGCAACGGCAAGATGCAGGATACGACTGTAACCATTGCCGACCGGGCCAAGCTGTTTGCCGCCCGCTTGAACGAAGATGACAGCGGCAACGACGAAAGCACGCCCAAGCAGAGCAAATTCGGCATTACGGTTCGCAAGCTGACGCCGGAGATGGCCGACCGGCTGGATCTGCCGTCAGGCAAAGGCGTGATTGTGCAGGATGTGAAGCCGGGGTCGTTTGCCGAGGACATCAATGTGGGCCGCGGCGACGTGATCCTCGAAGTCAACAAACAGCCGGTGAACAGCGAAGAAGAATTCGCGAAAGTGGAGTCCAGCATGAAGAGCGGCCAGGACGTGGTATTCCTGGTGCGTCCGCGGGGTTCGACGCGTCAGGACGGAACCATCTTCATGGCAGGGACACTTCAGTAACCTTGGAGTAGCCCAACCGGGACTGGCATTGCCCCCAGCGATGGAGGATGATTACAATGCCAGTTCTGGTTGGGTCTTTTTGTTTTTTCTGGCAGTCGTTTCTTGACGTATTAAAGGGGCGAGCATTCTGAAGTTTTAGGGTTGCGGTGACGCATGCAGAAGAATGGCACGGGACTGCGGAGTCGGTTGGGTGCAGGCTGCGCTCTGGTGCTGGTCTGTGCTTGCGCATCGCCCGGCCCGGCGATGGCGCAGGCGGCTGGTACTGCCGCGAAGCCGACCTCGAGCGCAGCTACGAACACTGCTTCGAACTCGGGCGGCAACCGAGTTACGGCGAAGGCAAAGTCGAATTCTGCGGTCGCTCACAAGAGCAGCGCGAAGCGTTCGAGTTCGCACCGGACCGGTAAGAGAAAGGCGACGGCGCGGGGACAGCAGAAGATTGATCCGCAGCGGTCGCAAGAGATTCAGGAAGCGCTGATTCGTGAACATTATCTGAGCGGCGAGGCGGGCGGAACCTGGAATCAGTCCAGTGAAGAGGCCATGCGGCGCTATCAGGCCGATCACGGCTGGCAATCGAAGACGGTGCCCGATGCGCGCGCGCTGATCAGCCTGGGGTTGGGGCCGAGCCACGACCATCTGCTGAATCCGGAAAGCGCGATGACTACTGGACCCGCAACGCACGCGGCGTCTTTGAACCCGGTGTCACACAGCGCCGATCCGGGAGCGCGCATGAATACGCCTCCAACGACTCCTCCGGCGGCCGCCGTTCCCGAGCATGATGCGTCGGGCCCGCAGTGACCAGCAATCAGCACTTGGCAATTAGCGTTTAGTCCTTCCGGTTTTCTTCCATCCTCGTGAAGTCCTGATTGTTTTCCGATTCTTCCTTAACAAGGCACGGCTCGGCTAATGCCAATTGCCAATTTGCTGATTGCTGACTGCCCCTAGGCGCCGGGAGTTTTGCGGTAGTTTCCCAGCACTGGCCGGGGGAAATAGGGAAGGGGCTGCGAATTCACGATGGCCGCC
>Ga0307478_10000816_pt1 | contig 29733 bp, 27 predicted proteins | sample atmos_gasesECM4C_2_FD_203713 | JGI IMG/M metagenome (GOLD analysis project Ga0307478, IMG submission 203713) | Hardwood forest soil microbial communities from Morgan-Monroe State Forest, Indiana, United States - atmos_gasesECM4C_05 | ecosystem: Environmental > Terrestrial > Soil > Temperate...
TGGAAACCTGCTACAAGGTTTTCCGGCGCGAGGTGATTCAGTCCATCGATCTGAACGAAAACCGTTTCGGATTCGAGCCGGAAGTCACCGTCAAAATCGCCAAGCGCCGCTTGCGCGTGTATGAAGTGGGAATCAGCTACTCCGGCCGCACTTACGAGGAAGGCAAGAAGATTGGCTGGAGAGACGGCGTCCGCGCGGTTTGGGTGCTGACGAAATACACGTGGAAAGAGCCACGGCTTGCTGCGCGCTCCCTCGAGCATACGCCACCCGTGCCCATCGACCAGAATCGTCCTGCGGAAGACGAAGCTCCAAGCGAGCTGCGCAACGGGACAGCGCCCAAGAATCCTTAGCGCCCGTTGCTTGCCGTTTTCGACGGCTGCCCGCCGTGGTTCCCTGCCACTTTCCAGAGCTGCCAGCGCTTTCTGCCGATTGTGGACTCGATACTCGGTCCCGTCGCCGGCAGGAATTCCGCTGTGTCCGGTGGCCCAGCTCCGCCCTGCTCGGGAACAACCTCGACTACGTAGTCCACGTGACGCTGCAGCAGAAATTCCTGCGTGATTGGATTCGGCACGTCGAAATCGGCGATGACATGATTGGACAGATGGCTTCCGGCCAGCATGAAATTCGCTTCCTGGATTCCCGTATCGTTCAGCAACATCGTTCCTGCCGGCAGCGTGTCGACGATGCATGGATATGCATAGGCCCTGCATCGACTCCACGCTCGGCTGTGTGCGCGGGCTCCCAGTTCGCGCAGTGGAACGAATGCGGAAATCCCGCCGGTCACGATCAGGCAAATGGTAAGCAGCGCGACGAAAGCGCTTCGTTTGTAATTCTGCAAAAACTCCAATAGTGGTGCGGTCAGCACGCAGGCCAGAACCAGTAACGGAAGCCCAAACCGCGGCATGCGCTGCAGCATGACCCACCACACCACCGCGAGGCCCATCGCTGCCGCCAGCAGCACCGCGGCGAGGGCACGGCTTTGCCCGGTAAAGATACGGTACGCTGCGAACAGAATCCCCAACGGAACGAATGCCGCGAAGGCGGCGCCCGTCCCGCTGCCCTCGCTGTAGGGGATTAGTTGGTCCCCGGGATTTCGCATCCACTCCGTCCACGGATAAATCACCCACTCCGCCCGCCGGTGCACGAACTTGTCGCTGAATTCGTTCCCGGTGATTTGGGAAGGTGCGAATCCTTTGAGAAGCACGTGCTCGCCGATCTTCACCTGCATCGGGAACAGCGGGTTTCCTGTCGCCTCGGACGATCGCCCAAACCAGAAAACGCTCGGCAACAAGACGCCCACGACGACCAAACCCAGCACCTTCGCCAATTCGCTGCTCGCCTGTATCGATTCGCGCACCAACACAACCGCCACCACCAAGCAAAACACTGCCGCATACACCCAGAACACGGGTTTGGTTCCAACACTCACGCCACACGCCAGTGCTGCCAGCAAGATCAGCTTCTGTGACCGTTGATGGAACTGCAGGCCCGCGTTGCTCCCCATTTCGCCGTCTCGGCTGCTAAGAAAAAATGCCAGCGCCGCCGCCAGAAACGCGGTCCCAAACAAATCCACGTAAGCGGAGAACGCCTGAAATTCCACCATGGGCAAACTGAGCAGGACCAACATGGCTGTGTACGCCGCGACGCGGTTCCCGCTTACCAACCGAGCAGCAATGACGTACGTAGATAACGCCAGAACAGACAGAGCGAAGAAATTCACGAGCGAAGCCAGCGCCTGCCACCCGGTGCTGAGCATGAGCATCATCCCGATCTCGGCATTGCCGGGCAGACCGTATTGCCATCCCAGCGACGGCGGAATCCCCAGCGATCCGCTCTGCAGCCAGCGCAACGCCACCGGCAGATGGTAGGCAAGCGCGTCCCACCCGCTTGGATACGAGCTCAGCAGATTCGCGGCGAACACGAGATACGAGCAGGCGAGTACGCCGCTACCAATCCATAGATATGCCGGAATCAGAAGATACGCCGGAACCGGAGAGCGCTTATCAGGTTGTCGTGTTGGCGTTGCCGCAGTTGCCTGATTCCGGGAGACCTTATCGCGATGCTTGGATTCGATCCTGTTTGGTACGGTGGCTGCATCGCGAAGTGGACTGAAACGCCATGCGACCGCCGCCAGAATGACGAACTGAATCGCCGCGAGCACCCACAGGTGCATAACGCCGACCCACCCTGCGATTTGAAGCGCTGCCATTGCCTGCACCGGGATCAGTACCAGCAACGCCCAGATCACGAGTCCAGCCAGCGCGCGAATCGCCCCGTCCGCCGAGACCGCACAACGCCGGCTCCACATCCAGCTCGCGATAGCCGATGCCACCAGGTAAACGATCGCCGCCATAGGTCCGTTTCAATGCCCCATCTTCGCTATAAGCAACCGTACCGCCTGCCCGAGAGTCCGAACCGCGAAGCTGTGCACCAGCCAGAAGATCGCGCTGGCAGTCGCAAACGCCATCCAAACACCAGCCCCGCGCCGCTCGCGATCCAGTTCTGAATTTGAGCCAGACGTCATAGCTTGTTCCGAGACTCCGCGATGCCAAACACGAATCTTTCCCCGTTGATCCTTAGAGCCTGGGATCAACTGGCTCGCTCTCCAGCGCCAGCACGCCGAAGACGCACTCGTGCACCCGCCGCAAAGGCTCTTTTTGCACGAAGCGCTCCAAAGCCTCGATCCCCAAGGCGAATTCGCGCGCTGCCAGCGACCGCTTCCTTCCCAATCCCCGCCGGCGCAGCCGCTCGAGGTTGTCGCCAAGCACATACTCAGGCCCATAGATGATGCGCAAATACTCGCGACCGCGAACCTTCACCGCCGGCTGCGCCAGCCCCTTGTGTCCCTGCGCAACGAATTCCGTTGGCTTGACCACCATGCCTTCTCCGCCGTCCACCGTGATTTGCTGCCACCAGGAGATGCCCCGCTCCTGCTCCGCCGGTTGTGTCAAATCGATCACTTCGTATGGCGTGGACAGCAGCAATTCCGGATCCGCTGCGCAAATTCGCGCCAGAGTTTGCATGTGCCATCCGTGATCTCGCGTGACGTGCACCGCACCCTCGCTCGCCAGCAAATGAAACGGCGCCAGTTTCAGATCCTTAAGCGACTCGACCGTCCAGCAATATCGCCGATAAGCGTCGGTGTACAGTTTCGCCGCTTCCGCGCGCTGGCGATATCGCTCCAAAATCGTCGAGATCTCCGAATCCGCAGCCGACGTCTGCGCGAGCGCATCGATCGCCGCCGCCAGCCCTGATCGCGCCGACGCCCCTGCGGGCGCGTACTGCCGCTGCAACAGCTCTTTCGCTTTCATGGACCACGGCAGCAGCTCACAGTCCAGGCAGACCCAATCGGTCTTCAAGTCCTCCCAAACGTCGGCTTCTTCAATCGCAGCGCGCACCCGCTGCAAGAACTCGTCTTCCAGCTTGCTGTCAGTAAAAAATCTCCGCCCGGTTCGCGTATAGCAAACGCCCGATTCCCCTTCGACAATGCCAAATCGCCGTCGCGCCGTCTCGGCATCGCGGCATGCGACCACTACCGCCCGCGAGCCCATGTGCTTCTGCTCGCAGACCACTTTGTGCACGCCTTCATGTAGATAGTAGGCGAACGCTTCTTCCGGATGCTCGAGCAACCCATCGCGCTTGCTGGTCTCGCAGGGCGACATTGTCGGCGGCAGATAGATCAGCCACTTTGGATTGACGGCAAACCGGCTCATCACCTCAAGCGCCGTGATCGCATTCTCCTCGCGAATTGTGATGTTGCGCGACAGCCGTGTGTGGATGATGCGCTTGCCCAGCACATCCTCGATATTGAGCAACTCATCCTGTTGCTGTTGCGCCGTCAGAGCAGGAGCCGCCGCTTCCGGTTTCAAGAATGGTTTGGCGGACTCGTAGTAGGTCCGGTGCGCCGGAACCGAAACCAGCTCCTTCTCCGGATAACGCAGCGCCGTGAGCTTCCCTCCGAAGACGCACCCGGTATCGATGTTGATCGTGCGATTCAGCCATTCTGGTTCGGCCACCGGAGTGTGCCCATACACCACCATCGCCTTGCCCCGATACTCGGCCGCCCAGTTGTAGCGTACTGGCAGCCCATATTCGTCAGTCTCGCCGGTGGTCTCGCCAAAGAGCGCGAAGTCGCGCACCTTGCCCGAGCCCCGCCCCTGCATCTCTTCTTTCATTCCGGCGTGTGCCACCACCAGCTTGCCATCATCGAGAACATAGTGGCTTACCATTTTGTTGATGAAGTCAGCCGCGGTGCGCGAAAGCCCGTGCCAGTGCTTGTCCGCCTCCTCAAATTGCTTCAGCGAATCGCCGAGCCCATGCGTGATGCGCACATCCTTTCCCCACACCGCCCGCATAAACTTGATGTCGTGATTTCCCGGTACGCAGATCGCATCGCCCGCGTCCGCCATCTGTTTCACAAGAATGACGGTCTCCGGAATCTTCGGTCCGCGATCGACCAGATCGCCTACGAACACTGCCTTGCGTCCGTGGGGATGTTTATACCCACCCGCTGCTGCTGGCTCGTATCCAAGTTTTCCCAGCAGTTCGACCAGCTCATCGCAACAGCCGTGCACGTCGCCGATAATGTCGAAAGGCCCGTGTTCGTCTTTGCGGTTGTTCCAGAGCGGCTGCCGCGTAATCGTGGTTGCCCCAACTTCTTCCGGCGACGACAGCACAAACACGTGGCGGAAGCCTTCCCGCTCCAGTCCGCGAATTGAGCGCCGCAATTGCTGCGACTGGTTGCGCACCACGTGTGGCCCAAACTGCCGGTCCGGGCGCGACTGGTTGCGCTCATGGCACAACTTCTCCGGCATATTCAATACGATCGCTACCGGCAGCACGTGATACTCGCGCGCCAGCGTGACCAGCGGCTTGCGAGCTTCCTCCTGAACGTTGGTGGCATCGACTACCGTCAGCCGTCCGGCCGCCAGCCGCTTGCGCGCAATGTAGTGCAGCAACTCGAACGCGTCACTAGTCGCCGATTGGTCGTTCTCATCATCCGACACCAATCCCCGGCAGAAATCTGACGAAAGAATTTCCGTCGCCTTGAAGTGCTGGCGCGCGAACGTCGACTTGCCGCATCCCGAGGCCCCGACCATTGCCACCAAGGACAATTCCGGAATCGTGATCTTCACCGCGAGAAGACCCCCATCTGCGTCGGAGCCCCAACCTCGGAGTCTTCCTCTCCCACAGGCAGGAATCTCGCCGAATAGCCAAAGCGCCCGGCAACACGCGCAGACCACTGCTGAAACTCGGCTCGCGTCCACTCAAAACGATGGTCCTTGTGCCGAAACTCGCCCGCGGGCAGCGTCTCGAACTTCACGTTGTAGTCGGCATTGGGGGTGGTCACGACGACGGTCTCAGGGCGCGCTGCTTCAAACAGCACGCGCTCAAACGCCGCCAGACGCGGCGGATCGAGATGCTCGATCACCTCGACCACCGTGGCTGCGTCATACCCCGCCAGCCGCGGATCGCGATACATCAGCGAGCCGTGAATCAGCCTCAGCCGTTCTTTCTGTTTCGTCGGCATACTGTCCAACCGCAAGCGCTGCGCCGCCACTTCCAGGCTGCGATAGGAAACGTCCATGCCCACTATCTCGCGAATCCCCTTCTCGTCGAGCAACGCCTTGAGCAATTTTCCCTCGCCGCAGCCCAGATCGATCACGCGCCTTGCGCCCACCGAGCGCAGCACCGCGACCACCGCTCCCATGCGCTGCTGCCACAACCGGATGGGTTCCTCGATCTTCGTTTCTTCTTCCGCCTGTGCGGCCTGCGTCGCGTCCGGATCGGGATTGTCTTCTTCCGCTAGCCGCGCCAGGGCCTCGCGCGCCAGTTGTCGCTGTCGTGGCAGATAGCGCTTCACGATCGCTTCCTTGTGCGGATGCCCCGCCAGCCATCCCTCCCCTTTGCGCAGGAGTTTCTCGACCTCATCCTTTCCGACCCAGTAATGCTTTTCGGCATCGAGCACCGGAATCAGCACGTAGAGGTGCCGCAGCAGATCGCGCAGAAGCACTTCGCCTTCGAGCGTGACCGTGTAATAAGGTCCATCGCCCCACTCGGGAAATTTCTCGTCCAGCGGATGCCGTTCCGCCCGCACCTGATACCCCAGCGGCTCAAACAATTCCCGCAGCAGGCCGTCGCCACCGCGGCAGGCAATGACGTGCAGGATCGCAGTCAGCGGAATCTTTCGCTCAGCCAACTCCTGCCGCCCTTTACTGCGTCCGGTCATCGCTGTTCCGAGCGCCCGCCCGATGGCTACGCTCGTGAACGACGACAGCACATAGGGACGGTCATTGACGTACTGATCCAGGGTCGCCCCCTCGCCACGCTGCCCCTTGCCCCGCACCAACCCGACCGGGTCCACATCCAGCAGAAGCGCCGCCGTGCACCGGTCCTCGATCGCTTCCGGATAAAACAGATGCGCTTTCCCGAACGACAACTCGAAGGAATGCACCTTCGCCGGGTTCTTGTGCAGCAGATACCCCAAATCCGTCGCAGGGCGATGCGTGGTCGTGATGGTCAACAACATGGCTGGATTATAACGAGGTGTGAGCGTCCAAATTTCTCATCTACGAATTCGCCAAAAATGACTTGTCATCCTGAGCGAAGCGAAGGAGACGATGCGCCCCGGAGGAGGCCGAATATCTTTGGCGTCGACACGCAAAGCTGTTAACGGCGAATAACCTTCCACGGCTTTGGAGCCGGATATCACCCACCAGCACTACTCCACAGTCTCAGGTCCGTCCTCCCACATATGCACCCGGATCCTCCAGGATCCGTCCGGCATCTTTTTCATCACGTTGAGATAGGTACCGGGATGGGAATGCCTATGCGTCACTCCGTCCTGAGTGACCGTCCAAGTCACGCGATCGGCCCCGCGCGCGAACGCCAGGGCTGCATTTCCGTCGATCTCATCGACGGTGATGTCCAGCCCGGTGACGGTCGTAACCGGGCCTCCGGGCGTGAACCAATATTTCTCAATTGCTGCGATACCCACAACAGCCGGCGTTCCGTGCGCTGGCATAAGCACCGCATCACCGCTGAAGGTTTTGAGAACACCCTTAGCGTCATTGGCGAGCCAGGTCGTTCGGTAGGCTTCAATCGTGGAGCGGATTGCGTTCTGGTCATCTGGAGTCAGCGAGTTTTGCCGTTCGTTCGATCCGGCCACCGTCGCCACGAACGATAGACTCACAAGAAGAATAGCTAGGCACCGAGCGAGGTTTCGGTTTTGCATGGGTCGGGCCTCCCCTGCACATAGACTCAGCCAGCGGGTCAGCGTGAGCACAACTCGCGGAAATGTGCCCGGTTGTGGCGGACACTCCTGTCCCCGTTTTGCAAGAGTACGAGTACAATCTCCGATTCGGAACGCTGGGCGGAAAGAACCGACCTTAACGGAAAAGATCTGAATTCCAACTCTCGAAAACAACTCTACAAATTCTTCCTCCAAAACTCCCGCATAGTCTTCGACAGGTGAATTCTGGCGGGCGGATCCGTGAAGCCGTGCTTGCGCATGGGATACACCATCATTTCGAACATCTTGTCGTTCTTGATCAGTTCATTCATAAACGCGTACTCGTTCTGTGGATGAACGTTGTCGTCGTAGCTGCCGAAGATCAGCATCACGTGGCCGCTCAAGTCGGCGGCTCGTTTCACCAGCGACGCTCGCTCATATCCCTCGGCCTTTTCCTCGGGAAGGCCCAGCACCATCTCCGAAGTCTTGGAGTCGTAGTAGCGCCAGTCGGTCACTGGCGCACCCGCGATGCCTGCCTTGAATTCCTTCGAGTGCGTCATCAAGGTCAGCGTCATGGTGCCGCCGCCGCTCCATCCCCACACGCCAAAGCGGCTGCCATCGACCCAGGGCCGCGACTTCAGCCACCGCACCCCAGCCACCAGGTCGGCGGTCGTGCTGTCCGGATTTGTGACGGAAATGTTCTCCAGCTTCTTGCTGATCCCGGTTGAAGCGCGACCATCGAGGCCGACCACCACATAACCGTCGCTGAGCAAGAGTTGATTGTTCAGTAAGGCCGGCTGCCAGGCATTATGAATGGTCGGAATCGACGGCATCCCATAAACAAAGAGAATCATTGGATACTTGTGCGCCGGATCAAAGTTCTTCGGCTTCAGGATCTGCGCCGGCAGCGGGAAGCCATCCTCGGCCGGAATCGTCAACAGTTCCGGATACTGCATATCCGCCGGGAGCAGTTCGGGGCGTGGCGGCGCAAGAGTCTGGCGCGTCTTGCCATCCGCTCCGCAGAGCCGCAAAGCCGGCAATTGCCGGATATTCGAGTACACATCGAAGTAGTACCGCGCGTCGAGCGACATCGTGATGCGATGCGTCCCCGCCTCGGTTGTCAGCTTTGTAAGCCCGCTGCCATCGCCCTTGATGCGGTACAGCTGACGCTCGATGGACGACTCCTTCAGCGCCGTGAAATAAATCCAGTCCTGCTCGGGATCGATGCCCACCACCGCCCGCCGCAGCCAAGCCGCAACTCCTCCCGCGGAAGCCAGCGCCCACTCTCCTTTCGTCACCTGGTTGGTCAGCTTGCCGTCCATCTGAAATCGATACAAATGCATGTACCCGTCACGCTCCGACGCCCAGAGAAAGTGCGCGCCGTCCTTGAGGAAAAAGAGATCGTCGCTGGTGTTCACCCAGAAAGGATCGCTTTCCGTCAAAACCAGCCGCGCGACTCCCGTGCTCGAGTCAGCAAAATAAAGCCCCATCTCGATCTGCGTACGATTCAACGTCTGCACACTGACCCGGGTTGAGTCAGGTAGCCACTTCACCCGCAGGACCCATTCGTAGGGCTTGTCGTTGATCTCGATCCACCGGGTGCTCGGGTATCCGATCTTCACCACGCCCACCCGCACTCGCGGATTCCTTTCTCCTGCCTTCGGATACACCTGGTGAATGATGCGCGGATCCACCGGCGCGAAGTCCACGAACGTGCTCACCGGCACGCCCGACTCGTCCGACTGCAGATACGCGATCGAGCGCGAGTCTGGAGACCACCAGTACGCCGTGTCGCGGCGCCCGAAAACCTCCTCCCAATACACCCACGAGAGGGTTCCGTTCAGCGTGGTCTGCGATCCATCACTCGTGAGCCGCGTCTCTTTCCTGCCGGCCACGTCATACACGTACAGGTCGTTCTCGCGAACGTAGGAGATGAGGCGTCCATCTGGCGAAAATTCCGGGTCTTTCTCAGTAGCGGCCGATTCCGTGACCCCCGTGAAGAGTGACGAAGCCAGATCCAGAAGGAAAACGTTTCCCTGTATCACATAAACGGCCTGCTTCCCTGTGCCATCGATGGCGTCAGGCCAGGGCAACGCGTCCTTCACTCCGGAATCCTTGGCGAGAGACGCCAGCGAAGCCACGGCCGCTTTCATGTCGACTGCCGGGTGCCGCTGCCCGCTCGCCGGATCGAGCTTCTCCAAAGTTCGCTGCGCCAGCGGAACTCGCGTGTCGTACAGCAGGGCCGTCCCATCGTTCAGCCATTGAAATTCCGGAACATCCGCCACGTGGCTGCCCTCGCCGTAAACCCACTCCGCGGTCAACGGCGGCTTCTCCGCCGCTGCGGCCAAGCAGCCAGCGGCAACCGCTATGCACAGCAGGAATGCAAATTTGCGAAGGTGAATCCGGTGAGTCATGGGGCCTCCTGGTTCCGCATCGAGTAAGCGCTCGGTGCCACATCCTACAGGAGTACGCGTGTTCCGAGGCTGCCCATCGTCCGAGGATTTTGACTTTCGCGTCAGATCAAGAGCTCGGTGCGGCGGACACTCCTGTCGGCGTTTATTCAAAACGATGAAGGCAGCTCGCAATTCGGAATGTAGGGCTAGAAAAACGTTACGGAAAACGTCGATTCTCACCCTGCGATTTCTCGCCATCTGCGGCCCGCGCCGACACGTTAAGCGTGAAGTTCCTTGGCCGCTGCCAATACCTCGTGTACGACGGTGTCGATGTCGGCGTCGGTCGTCAGGTGATTTACGATGCACGCCCGCAAACAGAACTTTCCTTTCAACTCGGCATTCGACAGATAGACTCGTCCGCGACGAATGATGCTCTTCAGCAGTGCGAGATTGAAGGCGTTGCGTTCGTCCTCGGACGCATCGCTGCGAATCAGATGACGAAAGCACACTGCGCTCAGCTCGACTGGAGCCAGCCGTTCGAGTTCCGGCGCGGCATCGATGGCGCGCGCGAGCTGTTGTGCATGGTCTAGGTCGGCGCGGATCGCTTTCCGAAAACTCTCGAGTCCGTGATAACGCAGCGAGAGCCATAGCTTGAGGGCGCGACAACGCCTCGTAAGTTCCATCGATTCCTCGAAGAAGGCGAAGCCTTCAACGGGATCGCTGCTGAGCTGCTTGGCATAAGTGCCGGTGTATTTGAAAGTCTGGCGGGCCATGTCCAGATCGCGGTAGAGCAGGCATCCGCAATCGATAGGCTGGTAGAGCCACTTGTGCGGATCGAGCGAGAGGGAATCCACCAGGGCCAGGCCGTCGAACTTTTCAGGCGCAGCCACAGCGGCGAGCGCGCCATAAGCGCCGTCGACATGCATCCAGATGCCATGCGCGCGGACAATTTCGGCAATCGCGCGCAAGGGATCGACGGCGCCGGTATTCACCGTTCCCGCCGAGGCCACCACCGCTATCGGAGTCCGTCCGCGCGCCTCGTCTTCACCGATCGCGCGCTCCAGTTCCGAAGGGATCATGCGGTAGGCATCGTCGCACGCGATGTAGCGCAGGTGATCGCGCCCGATGCCAAGCATCGCGACCGCCTTGGGCACGGCCATGTGGATTTGCTCGGAAGCATAGATAACCCCGGCGTTCGCGGCCCACAAGCCGCGCTCATTCGCAGGAGTCCTGGCTTCGCGTGCCATCGCGAGACCCATGAGGTTCGCAGGAGAGCCGCCGCCTGTGAGCGTTCCCGTGAACCCCTTACAACCGATCGCTTCCGCGAGCCACCCGACGACAGTGCGTTCGAGCGTGACGCCCGCGGGCGACGAGCGCCAGGCCGTCATGTTCTGGTTGATGACAGAAGCAAACAGGTCGCCTAGCGCAGCCACGGGCTCGCCCGGCCCCTGAACATAACCAAAGAAGCGGCCATTCTGCGCGCGACTGTGGTCCATCACTGTGCGCAGGGCCGCTAGAGCCTGGTGACCCATGCCTTTTTCGGGTAGATCGAGTGCGAAAAGGCATTCCGTTTCAGCACCGCTGGTTGCCGGGAAGATGGCACGCTGGCCAAGCACCGAGAGATACTCGGCCGACAGATCGGACACCTGCTCAGCCAGGCGGCGGAAGTCCTCTGCAGTAAATTCAAGTGGTCTCATGCGAGCAGAGATTTAATCACAGTGGAATGAAAAACGTCGTCACAGGTTCCAGAGGACATTCGCACGGACTCTGTGTCCCTCCGTGTCCTCTGTGGTTAAGGGTTTTGACCCACCGGCAAAGCGCAAACCGCGCCCTCGCTGAACCCTTCGGACTCGAGGCCGAACGCATGATTGAAGCGGGCCCGGTAATTCTCCCAGGCGATGTTAGCGGTGAGTTCCACCAGTTGCGCGTCGTCGAACTTCTCACGCAAGCGCGCGAACAATGTTTCGGGGATCTCCGCTGGCGTGTCGGTCATGGCGTCGGCATAGGCGAGCACGATTTTTTCCAGATCCGAGAACGCGCCGCTGGTTGGGTAGTCCGGAAGCGCATCAATTTTTTCCTGCGAGATGCCGCTATGCCTGCCGACGGCAGACCCGATGTCGATTCAAAACGGACACCCCACACGTGTCGCCACCCGCAAGGTTGCCAGCTCCTTCAGCGCGGCGTCGAGACGATGGCTCGAAGCGAGTGCTTGCTCCATCTGTCCGTATCCCCAGAGAATCGCTGGGTGATGCGCGGTGACCTGTACCGGCATGACGTTGCGCCCGAGCTTGCGCTTCGTGAGCGCGTAGACAATGCGGGTGAACAGACCGCTCAGGAAGCGTTGTCTGGATGGATCGGCACCGGGGATACGGGACATGAGGAATTCTCCTTTAGTCTCTTTGATGAGCAACTAGTGGGGAGGTCTCAGCTTTAGCCGGTGGCTGCTCGCACCTCAAAGCTCGAAGGCGCTAGTACACAATCACCGCACATCCCCGGCGCTGGGTGTATGGTCTTGTCGAACATGGTCGCGGAGAAGATCACGGAGCTCCTGAATCTGCTCAGATGACATGACCCTTTTCGGGACGAACGTCCACCGCTCTGACCCCGAAAATAAAAGAAACATGCGATTTGTTTCTCGATATTTTGTATAGGCTCGCCACTCCAACTGAGAATTCCCCGTCGGAAAAACTGCGGCGATGCCCCGATCATCAAGTGTCAGTACAATCTCACCCTGAGCCGAAGGATTCATTCGGATTGCGCGTCGCGCCCGTCTGCGTGGAACCTCATACATCGCGATACCAATTACGCAGGACACGGCCAACCATGCCCATCCGGCTAACGAGTAGCGGTTTTGAACCAGGTAGGTGCCGATAAAGAACAGCAGTGCCAGGAGCAAAATGTAGATGAACTGTCCCCATGTGGACCGAGGGGCGCTGCGTAGACCATCCTCGACATCTTCAGCGTTGGGAGTGAACCGGATCTCCATCACAAAACGATTCTAAGCGACGGAGCCCTACAAAATAACTCGCTCATCCCCCACGCGCCGGGTCACGCGCTCCCGGTCGAGGTACTCCAGCAGCGGAATCGCATATTTCCGGCTGACGCCGGTGAGCTCCTTGAATTTACCGACATCAATCTTCGCCACGCCTTGCGACTTCTGTGCAGCGATCTGCCTGCGCAGTGCCTCAAGCGCCGACTGATGAAAGACGAGTTCTTCGGAAATTTTCACCAGCACCTTGTCGCGCAACAGCAGCGTGACGATCTTCTGCGCCCGCGCCTTATCGACTTTCAACCCGGCCAAAACGTTATAGAGCGCTGGCACCTGCAGCCCGGCCGACGAGAACGCGTGCTCGATGGTTCTCTTTGACTCGGCCTCGTCGTCTTTCATGACCACGCCGCGGCCAGGAAGGCGGACGAGTTCGCCGGCAGTCTCAAGCTTCTTCTCTCTCACTAGATGGATCAAGGCCGCTTCAAGCAGTTCCGGCGCCATCTCGAAGATCCGCTGCACTTCGTCTTGCATTTCCCCTTTGGCCATGCCGGGTTTAAGCGGATTGTTGGTGTGAAAATCTGAAACGCTGTCGAGCAGATTCCGCTGAGCCAGTTCGAATTCGTCCTCGGCGAACAGCCGATCCTGAAACTGTACGAGCAGACCTTCTTTGACGAGCAGGCTGACAAGTTCCGCGACTTCTGTGCGGCGCCACCCAGTTTCGGCGACCGCCTCTGCGATCGTCAGGCCCCGCGCGCCGCGGCGGCCCACTCGCGCAATCAGGACCATCCCTTGACGCCCCGATCCAAGAATTTCCAAACTCGTGGACCAGCTGTGGATTGTGCTTCCCGCATGTTTTTCGAGTTTTCTCAATTCCTTGATCCCTAACAGCGGCACCCCGTCCAGCACCACGCCTCCGCCGATCGTTACGACCGGGGAGAACTGCCGCATGATGAATCGGTCGCCGGGCAGGAGTAGCGATGGCTCCGCCAGGCGCAGCTGGGCGTAGGCGTTCTCGCCGGGCTTGACCGCTTTGTTTTCGTAAAGCGCAATTTCGGCCAGCATCTCCGAAGTGTAGGCGTGCAAGTGGACGCGCGCCCGATCCTTCAGCGGCTTGACCGAGGGCAAAAGGGACAACGACACATCCATTCGGCTCGTGGATCGAAAAGTTCCGGGCGGCGCGAGTGTCATCCCGCGCGCAAGATCTTCCACTGTGGCTCCCGCGAGATTCAAAGCCGTACGTTGCCCGGCGATTGCTTTGTCGGCCGACTCGCCATGCACCTGAACGCCGCGCACGCGTACGTGCTTGCCGATCGGAAACACTTCCAGTTCGTCGTCTTTGCGGATAGTGCCCGACACGAGCGTGCCGGTGACCACCGTCCCGAATCCCTTCATGGTGAATACGCGATCGATGGGAAGGCGCACCAGCGCGCTCGGGTCCCGGGCCGGAACTTCCTGCGCCATTTTCGCCAGTGCCTGCTTCAACTCAGGGAGGCCGGCGCCGGTAAGCGAACTGACCGCAATGATCGGGCTTGCGGGGAGAGAAACCTCGGCGGTGCTCGGTCGTCGGTCGTCGGTTGGGTTGAGCGGCCTTCCAGCAGCGTCCACCTCAGCGGACGCCGAGTGGTTTGGATCCAGAAAAGAGCCGCGCAGGAACTCCTCGACTTCGAGTTTCACCACATCGAGGGTTTCGGCGTCGACCGCATCGGACTTGGTCAGCACCGTGATGCCGCGCCGCACCGCGAGCAGGCGGCAAATATCGAAGTGCTCCCGGGTCTGCGGCTTGATCGATTCGTCGGCGGCGATGACCAGCAGCACCAGGTCGATGCCGCCTACTCCGGCCAGCATGTTGCGCACGAAACGCTCGTGCCCGGGCACATCGACGAAGCCCAGCCGAAGGTTCTCCCCGTTGGGTGCCGCCAGTTCGAGATGCGCGAAGCCGATGTCGATGGTGATCCCGCGCCGCTTTTCTTCTTCCAGGCGGTCGGCATCGATGCCGGTGAGCGCCTTCACCAACGCGGTCTTGCCGTGATCGATGTGTCCCGCCGTGCCGACGATGACCGATTTCATGGACGAATCAGTATAGGGCGTCGGCGCCGAACGGAACCATTCCGCCGGGATTGACGTTGGAAGCTGATGTGTTCTTTGTGCGGCTAGAGAATCCATTTAGGGGGGACCGGGCGACGGGGAAATCTTAAACGCAGAGGGCGCGGAGAACGGCCGCCGAGATCGCAGAGGAAAGCCTTTAACCGCTAAGGACGCAAAGCAAGGCCGCAAAGGGCGCGAAGAAAAGCGGCAACGGCGAGGAGGGAGTCTCATCCCTGACGTCGCGCGTGGATTAGAGCTCAAATTTACTTGTTGGTCACGACCACTTCGCCGTTCTCGACCTTGATCCCGCCGACGTTGTCAGGCAGCTTCAAGCGGTCGCGCTGTTCCAGCAGACGTTTCTGCAGCTGATCGTTCACCAGCGACACCGGGACCTCCAGGTCGCCGATCTTGATCTTAGTCGGCTCGAACGTGGCAAAGCCGTCCTTTGATCCGACATGTCCTTCGAGCGTGACCCAGACATCCTTGCCCGCGATGTGAGTGAGAAACTGGCCCTTGGCCACGTCGCCCTCGAAGTTCACCTGGTAATCCTTGACGCTGGCGTCCCCGGGACCGAGATCGCCGGAAAGCGAACCACTCGGGCTGCTCTGCGCGCCGCTCGCCGGGGAAGATGCCTCACCAGAGGCCGGCTCGGCAGAGAGCGTCCCCGAGGCCTGGGCAAGCGCCGCGGCTACCTCCTGCGCGTTCAACCGCACTTCGGCGCCCGACTGTCCCTGCGCTTGTGCCTGCGCCAGCTGATCGATCTTGTTTTGAAACGACTGTGCGTTGGCGGCCACGGCCGGAGGGGGCAACGGTGGCGCCACCGGCGTCGGCTTCTTCAGCACCAGAGTCAGAGCGACCACGGAGGCCGTAAGAGTTGCGATGCTGATGATGCGATCAATCTTGATCTTCATGGGTGCTCCTGATCATCCCCACGATACTGTCATCTGCTACTTCACATTGTCATCCTGAGCGAAGTGAGGCGCCAGCTGAACGAAGTCGAAGTTGAGGCGTCTAGCGGGCGTCTGAGCCCGCTGCCGAAATCCCGAGCGCAGTCGAGGGAGCTGGTACCCCATATCCTCCACGCTCACCGCCAGCCCGAAGAAATTTCTGCCACGGTCCCAGCTCCGCCAACGACTAAGGACGAAAGCCCTACCACAAACGTTAATGTTAGCCTCCGTCACGCTCCAGTTCACATCACCAAAGCCGCTGTCCGCCGGGCTGAATAAACATCTTCGAAGAGTTGCCCCTTCACGGTCGTTCGCGGGCGACGGCCCTTCGGCAGGCTCAGGGCAGGCTGCCCGCGCTACATTCGCCGCTAACTCCGAACGCTCCTCTCCCGCACCTGCTCCGAAGTCAGCCCGTACAAAGGCGGCGTCTCGACCCCCAGCATCGCCAGATACAGATAAATCTGCCCGCGATGATGCGCCTCGTGCTCGATCATTGCCCTCAGCCACTTCCAGCAGGTGATGGGCGCGCCGTCGGGAGTCGCCACCTTGCGGTTCAGGTCCTCGGGCGTCAGCCGGGAAAAAATTTCCACCGACTCGCGATGCAGTCGCTCGGCAAACTCCATCACGGCATCGAAGCCCTCGGCCAGTTCCCTGCCGCAACCGGCATACCGACTCGGCCGGGCCGACACCGTCTCCGCATACATGTAGCGATTTATGGTCGCGATATGGCGAACCAAGTCGCCCAGCGTGAACCTCCCCGCCCGGTAGGTCCACTCGATCTTGTCGGAAGGAATGCACCGCGCCACGCGTACGGTGCGCTGATGGATTTTGTCGAAGTAGTCGAGGAAGGTGGTGAGATCTCCGATTTGCATATTTTCTCATGAGGTACAAATATTATGTCTAGATTTAAGCATTATGCTTTTCTCGAAACCGATCTCGAGTCTTACATTTCGGGATGTCGAAGAGTTTTGCAGCCGTTTCCATGAGGGCATGCGGGTTGAGTACAAATCCACGTTCGATAGCAATGTAAAGAGCAGCTTAGCTAAGGTGTTGTCCTCGTTAGCTAACTCGTATGGCGGCATCTTGATTATCTGAGTGGCGGCTCCGGGTGGTATTCCGCAAGTACCATATGAAGGCATCGCGTTCTCCGAGAGAGAGCCTGGTTTAACTGTTCAGAACATCGCGCAAGACGGCATTTTCCCTGATGTTGTTCCGTATACAAAGCTGGTGCCCTCGCGGGTAGACGGCAAAGCGTTCCTTGTGATCCAAGTCAATGAGAGTCCCAAAGCTCCCCACGCAATCGAAAACAGCACATTGGTCTACGTGCGCACCGAAGGGGCAACCGCAAGAACTACTCTTGCAGACATACCGCGAATCGAGCGAATGTTGCAACGTCGAGCAGAGGTGTCTCGGCGTTGGGACGACTCTTTTGCGCAGTCATGGGAGTTTGCACAGCTAGTTCGCGTCGATCGCAAACGGCCATTTTGCGAAGTTCGCATTGGGCCCAGATTTCCGTCTGAGGTTCTGACAATCCGGGAATCTGTCTATGACTTTCTAAGTGATCCCAAACACAGGTCTCCAGCAGGATTTCACCTTGGGGAATTGTTTCGCACTCCCGAGGGGGCACTACTAGCGAGAGATCAGAATGTGGAAAGGTTTTTGAGTATCACCAATCTTGGCACTGTGCACTACGTCGAGCCGCTTGACACTTCCGACTATGTGCACAGAACCGCCCAAGTTCTGGAATTCTGGCGCTTGGCCGTACCTATTCTTAAGACGCTGCGGCTTGCGGGCGAATTCATCAGCTTTGTGCAAGCGAGTTGCGAATTGCGCATCGAAGTGTTCTTGAGGAATGTTGCAGGCGAATCGCTTTCCTCCGGGCCTAATCCGCTCAATTCGGGCCCGATGAGGACATTGGCACCGATCGTCCCGGCTTTGGCTGAGGCCTCATCAGAGAAGATATCGCAATCAGCCGTGGACATTGTAGTGAACTTGATGTATCAGCTACGGTGGCCTTTCGGCATTGAGAGAGCAGCTACGATGATCGAGGTTCGCGCCATTGTCGAAAAGATGGTGACGCATGTTTGAACGTGAATCATTGCTACCCGTCCAGCTTCCTCACCAACACCTCATTCACCACCTGCGGATTCGCCTGGCCCTTCGACGCCTTCATCACCTGCCCGACGAGAATCCAATCGTCGTCTTCTTGCCCACCCGGTGCAACGTTCAAACTCAGACGGGTGTCGGTATATCTTTCATGAGCAGCATCAAATGCAAGTCGTCCACAGCGCATTCTTCAAATCCGAAGTGTTGGTAGAAGGCTTTGGCCTCCGCATCGATAGCGTGCACAAGGACTGCTCGCGCGCCGATTGACTCAGATGCTTGCAAGCATCGCTGTAGTGCATTCTTCAGTAAGGCCGCGCCCAGTCCGTGACCTTGTTCGGTCTTATCGACAGCTAACCGTGCCAAGAGAATAACGGAAATCGGATATCCCGGCTGCCGTTTCGCAGCGCGCGGAGACGCCTCCTCTTTTCGTATGCTGGATGCCGCCAAGGAAAAGTAACCGACGACTCGATTTGCCCTGTGAACTACAAAAGTCCGGGCCGATCTCGAGTTCTCACTTGCTATGGCGTACTTCTTAAGCCAATTGGTTAATGATTGATGTTTGCCGCAGTCGAACGCTTCTAAGATGTGATTTTCGCTTAAGGGTTCGACTGCGGACAGTGCGGGTTTATCGTTCAAGGACGGAAGGTTCTGACATCAACTCGCTCAATCGTTCGTGACGGCGAACTGGCCGATCCAATGCCTCAACAAAAGCCTTCCACCGCTCAGCAGGCAGCATAAACTCCTTCTGATCCGCTAAAACCAACTCCGCTTTTTCTTGCGCGCTTGCCAGCACAAAGTCCGTGAGCTTCTGGCCCTGTACGCTAGCGCCGCGCTTGATGAAGGCTTTCTGCTCTTTCGTGGTGCGTATGCCGATGCGCGCCTCTTTTGTTGCCGCCATAATTCTTGAACCTCACGTGTGCGTACAATGTACCAACAATTGAGATCGTTTTCAAATATGAAATGATGCGGACATAACCATCTGATAGTGAATGGTTTATCGGGTTGTGAAGCTGCTGAAGATCTCTCGCACAATAGCCGCAATCTGTTCGCGCCTCCAAAGCCCGTGCAACGCCTTGGCCAATTCAGGCCTCAGTTGCTCGACGGCGAGCCTTCTCAACAACTTCTGCGCTGCCTTGTTCGGTCGCTGGTTCGAGAGGCGCACTTCAAGCCAGTCAGCAATCTCGCCAGGCCTATCGAAACGATTCGCACCGGCATCGGGAATCTCAATCTCGAAAACATCCTCTACCAACACCATCACCTCAACCGTCTCGAGACTGTCTGTTGCTCGTGGCTTCATCGGCAAAGCCCCTACCCCTCCAGCTTCCTCACCAGCACCTCATTCACCACCTGAGGGTTCGCCTGCCCCTTCGACGCCTTCATCACCTGCCCTACGAAAAACCCGAGCATCGTTTTCTTGCCCGCGCGGTACTGCTCGACCTGCTTGGGATTCGCCGCGATCAGCTCATCGATGATCTTCTCGAGCGCCGACGTGTCCGACGACTGCACCGGCCGCCCCTCTTCTTCGTACACAGCACCGAAATCCTTGCCGCGCTCGAAGCTCAGGTCGTAGAGGTCCTTCAGCATCTTGCCCGAGATCGCGCCTGACTCCACCAGGTCCGCCGACATTGCGACCCCCTGCATCGTGATCGGCGAATGCCCGATCTCTAGTCCCTTCGCCTTCAGCCGCCCCATCAACTCGCCCTGCACCAGGTTCGCCACGCGCTTGGGATTCTTTGCCGCCTTGGCTGCCGCTTCGAACTGGTCGGCCAGTTCCTTCGAGAACGTCAGCACGTTCGCGTCGTACTCGGTGATGCCGTACTCCTTCACCATGCGGGCCCGCCGCGCCTCGGGCAACTCCGGCAGCTGCCGCGCAATCCCCGACTTCCATTTTTTGTCGACCACCAGCGGCAGCAGATCCGGCTCGGGGAAGTAGCGATAATCGTGTGCCTGCTCTTTCGAGCGCATGCCGTAGGTGCGGCCTTCGTTCGCGTTGTAGAGTCGCGTCTCCTGCGGGATCTTGCCGCCCGCCTCGATCACTTCCACCTGGCGCGCAATCTCATACTCCAGCGCCTCGCGCACAAAGCGGAACGAGTTCACGTTCTTGATTTCCGTTTTTGTCCCAAACTCTTTCTGACCGCGAGGCCGTACGCTGACGTTGGCGTCGCAGCGCAGGGAACCTTCCTCCATGTTGCAGTCGCTCACGCCGGTATACAGGATGATTTCTTTCAGCAGCGTCAGGTACTCGTAGGCCTCCTCGGGTGTCGACATATCGGGCTCGCTGACGATCTCGATCAGCGGCACGCCGGTGCGGTTCAGGTCGATGGCCGTCTTCTGGGCGGCGTCGGCAAAACCTTCGTGCAGACTCTTGCCGGCATCTTCCTCCAGGTGAATGCGCGTAATGCCAATCTTCTTGCCACCATTCTGCTTCAGCTCGATCGAGCCAAACTCGGCTAACGGCTTGTCGTACTGCGAGATCTGGTATCCCTTGGGCAGGTCAGGGTAGAAGTAGTTTTTGCGCGCGAAAATCGATGTTTCGTTGACGCGGCAATTCAGCGCCATTGCCGCCAGCACCGCGAACTCTACCGCCTTGCGGTTCAGCACCGGCAGCACGCCCGGCATTCCCAGGCACACCGGGCATACGTTGGTATTCGGAGGATTGCCGAACTTCGTCGAGCACGAGCAGAAAATCTTCGACTCAGTCACCAGCTGGACGTGGACTTCCAGTCCGATCACCGGCTCATACTTCGATCCCGTTGCTGCCGAGGAATCCGGCGTCGTCACCATGAGGCGATTATATTCGCAAGCCGCGCCCGAATTCGCAGGAGGCGTCAGCGCAAGTCAGCGCGTGACAGCCACCGTCGAGCATGCATGCCGCTCACAGCGGGATATTGCCGTGCTTCTTGGGCGGATTCTTGTCGCGCTTGGTCTGCAGCATTTCGAGCGCCTGAATGAGCTTCTTGCGGGTATCGCGAGGTTGAATGACGGCGTCGACGAATCCGCGGTCGGCGGCAACATACGGGTTGGCGAAGCGGTCGCGAAATTCTTCAATTTTGGTCTGGCGCATTTCTTCGCGGTTCTCGGCCTGCTCGAGTTCGCGTTTGTAGACGATGTCGACCGCACCCTCCGGCCCCATCACCGCGATCTCGGCGGTTGGCCAGGCGTAGTTCACGTCGGTGCGGATATGCTTCGACGCCATGACGCAATACGCGCCGCCATACGCCTTGCGCGTGATCACCGTGACCTTCGGGACGGTTGCCTCGGCGAAGGCGAACAGCAACTTCGCGCCGTGCTTGATGATCCCGCCGTACTCCTGGGTTGTGCCGGGCAGGAAGCCGGGAACGTCCTCAAACGTCACCAGCGGGATGTTGAAGCAGTCGCAGAAGCGCACGAAACGAGCCCCTTTGATGGACGCATTGATGTCGAGCGTGCCGGCCAGCATCGCGGGCTGGTTGGCGACGATTCCCACCGAGCGGCCGTTGAGTCGGGCAAACCCGACAACCATATTCTTCGCGTAGTGTTCCTGCACTTCGAAAAAATAGCCGTCATCGATCACCGCGTGGATGACGTCCTTCATGTCATAGGGCCGGTTCGATTCGGAGGGCACCATTTTGTCGAGCGCGGGGTCGGCTCGGTCGACCGGATCCGTACAAGGGCGTCGCGGCGGATCTTCCAGATTGTTCGAGGGCATAAAGCTCAGCAGTTCGCGCACCATGGAAAGGCACTCCGCATCGTCGCGCGAAAGGAAGTGCGCCACGCCCGAGGTCTCGTTGTGGGTCATCGCCCCGCCGAGCTGGTCCTTGGTGACCTCCTCATGGGTGACGGTTTTGATCACGTCGGGGCCGGTGATGAACATGTAGGAAGTCTTGTCGACCATGAGGATGAAATCGGTGATGGCCGGCGAGTACACAGCGCCGCCGGCGCAGGGACCCATGATGGCTGAGATCTGCGGCACCACGCCGCTGTAAAGCGTGTTGCGCAGGAAGATATCGGCGTAGCCCGCGAGCGACATCACACCTTCCTGGATGCGCGCGCCGCCGGAATCATTCAGGCCGATCACCGGCGCGCCCATTTTGGCGGCGAGATCCATGATCTTCACGATCTTTCCGGCGTTGGCCTCCGAGAGCGAGCCGCCGAACACCGTGAAGTCCTGGGCAAACAAAAATACCAGCCGCCCCTCAATGCGCCCGTAGCCGGTGATGAAGCCATCGCCGTAGTACTTCTGCTCGGCCATGCCGAAGTCGTTACAGCGATGGGTCACGAGCTTATCGGTCTCCTCGAACGTGCCTTCGTCGAGCAGGAACTCGATGCGCTCCCTCGCCGACATCTTGCCTTCCTTGTGCTGCTTCTCGCGGCGCCGCTGGCCGCCGCCTTCTTCGGCCAGGTGGTCGCGCTTTTTGAGTTCTTCAATCTTTTGTTCGAGGTCCATAGCGCACCGATTATAGGCGAGCTACGGAACCGGGCGTGTGAGGTGCGACCGAAGGGGTTCGCGCTCGCTGCTACAGCAAAGGGAAGCAGCCTGTCAGCAGCTCGGGGTCCTGAAATTGAAAGGTGTGTCTAGTCGTCGCTCGTACCGGTGCCGAGGGGTTGGTACTTGTACTGTTTTCCGTCCCAGAAGATAACGGAATCGCCGGCGCTCGAATCGGCTTCTACGGCGAAGATTGCGTTGACCTGCTTCTTCCGCAGCTGCAGGCGCTTCACTGTCACCCGCTTGAGCGGCACGTTGATGATGACGAACTTGGCTTTCGGAGTTTCCGACCGCCACGCCTCCGGCCCGGCGCCGTGAATTACCAGAATGACCAGGTTCTTCTCCATCAAATCTTCGGCGCCGAAGGTCGCGGTCAGCTTCGGGTCGCCATATCCGTAGAACTCGTAATAAGGATCGATCACCCGGTAATGGTGTTCGGCGGCATCGAGCATGGGCTTCCTGCTTTTCGCCACGATAACGAAGTCGTCCACGCCGTCGCCATCCAAGTCGCGCACAAACGGCGTCGAGATGGACACCAGCGAAAACTCTTCGCCGAATGCCTGGTGAATAAAATTCTCGTCGACGCTCACCGCGGGGACCGCTACGGGAGACTGTTGGGGCATGGAAGGCGACACTGTTCCAGCCTGCTGTGCAACTGAGACCAGAACACAACCAAAGAGCACGAGCACAAGACCTGTAAGGCGAAGGCACGACATAGCCTTACTCTAGTCGCGCGCCCAGCCAGGGACTAGAGCACGGAAAGGTACGTCAGGACGTGTCCCGCTGGCGCTAGCTTCGGAAATGCTGCCAGCCCTGGGGCTTCAGCTCGGAGCGCACTCGCTTCGCGTCGATCACGGAAATCCGCTTGCCCCGAATCACGCGGCCAATGGGGCTGATCGGCACCCCGTGAATCCGTCGCGGCACACGCTTGTGTGGCGCAGCCGTGAACAGGAGTTCGTAATCATCGCCGCCGTCGAGGGCATCGCTCAGTTTGACTCGCGAACCAGTTTTGCCGACGGCCGCCCTTGGAAGAGCAGGAATGAGGATTTCTGCTCCCACCCCCGATTCTTCGCAAATGTGCGCGAGGTCGGTCGAGAGGCCGTCGCTCAAATCGATCATGGCGCTTGCGAGGCCCTTTGTTCGCAGAAACTCGCCGATCGCGATTCGTGGGACCGGATGAAAGTGCCGGGGAAAATCCGAGACTCGAGCCTTTCGGCCGGCGAACAACTCGTGCAGCGCCGCCGCGGCGCCCCCCAACTCCCCGGTAACATAAATCCGGTCCCCGACATTCGCTCCCGAACGCAGAACCGCCTTCCCGGGCGGTACCGATCCAAGCACGACGATGTCCGCGAGAATCCCTGCCTTGGATTCGGCAGTGTCGCCCCCGGCCAGCGGAATCCGAAACTCCCCCGCGAGCTTGAGCAGGCCCTTCAAAAAGCGATCGACCCAGCGCTGTGGAAGTTTGCCAGGAAGCGCCAAAGAGAGGAAGACTGCCAGCGGCACGCCCCCCATGGCCGCGATGTCGCTGAGCCCGCGAGTCAGGGAGCGGTGCCCGACGACTTCGGGCGGGTGCCATTCCCGTCGGAAATGCACGCCTTCGAGGCTGAAGTCGGTGGTGACCAGCAATTCATCCCCGGCTGGCATGCGCAGTACCGCGCAGTCGTCCCCGATGCCGGTTCTGAGCCGTGAGGTGCGCCGGGCCGACTGCCGAATGCGTTCAATCAGAGCCGTTTCCGCGAGAGGCACGGCGAACACTATAGCGGGTTCCGCCTCTCCACCAACAAACTGAGGAAGTGGCGGCCCTCGATCGCCCCCGACGTCGCGCGGGAGGATGTCTAACCCGCCCCCTGTTAGCCTCGGTGCTCTCTGGGGTTTACTAACTCGCAACGGCCAAGGCCGGCATCGGCCTTTCGGCCAGTGCCGGGGCTGGTGACCCCCCCAGTACCCAGGGCCAGTTTGGCCACCCGGCCTTGGTAACGGGTACCCGGCCCCTTTCCGCGTTGACAGGGAGGAATCCAGTTTGCTACCGTGTGGAAGCTGTTTCCAACACCTTTGGCTGACTTAAGTGCTGTATCCGGTTTGGATTGCAGACGCTTAAGTCAAAGGCCTTACCCGGTTCCGGTAGGTAGTGAGCGCGTATCAGCAACCCCGCATGGGGCGTAGCTCGGGAATCGGGATGCAGATCCGGACCCCTGTAACCGCAGGCCGTCCGGGCATGGTTCCTGAAATTCATTTGACGGAAGGAAGATTTTGCGCAAACGCTTCTACATTCTTTTTGTCGCGCGCGACGACGACGGCCAACTGCGCAAGATCCCTATCCCCGTCCATTACCTGTACATTTTCGCAGTGGGTGCGACCATCGCCTTCTTGAGCATGACCGGTATCGCCAGCTCTTATGCGCGCATGCTGCTCAAGGTCAACAGCTACAACCAGCTGCGGACTGAAAAGGAAGACCTGAAGGGCCGGTATTCGCGCCTCGAGCAGGTTGCCAAGGAGCGCGATGTTCAGGTGGCGTCGCTGGGATCACTGGCGAGTGAGGTTTCCTCGCTTTACGGGTTGAAATCTGATCCCGCCCTGGTGACCGGCGCCGACGAGCAGGTCCGCACTTCGGAAGTGAATTCCTCGCTTGACCAGCTTTATGCTCTGAAGAACTCCGCCCTGACTGGCGCTACGACCACGGGCTTATCGCTCGGCCTCACCAAGAACAACACCACGGCCGACTGGCTCCGCGCCAATTCGGCGCCGAACCTGTGGCCGGTCGAAGGCCAGGTCACCGGCTCCTTTGGTGAGCGTATCGATCCGTTTAACGGCGAAGGCGCCTTCCATACCGGTGTCGATATCGCCGCGATGGTCGGTCAGCCGGTAGTTGCTCCGGCAGACGGCGTGGTTGAGTTCGCGGACTTCCTCGGCGGCTACGGACGCGCCATCGTGCTCGATCACGGTCATGGCATCGCAACCCGCTACGGCCACCTCTCGGGATTCGCAGTAGCCTCGGGCCAGCATGTTCGCCGCGGCGATATCATCGGCTACGTCGGCCTGAGCGGCCGCAGCACTGGCCCGCACCTGCACTACGAAGTGCGCATCAACGATACCCCGGTCAATCCCTACAAGTACCTCCGCATCACGGTAGCCCACACCGGCGGCTTCGCGGCAGGCAGCTAAAATCGGCTGTCAGCTGCTAATTATCACCACTCCAGAAAACCAAATGAAGTGCGGGTGAATTGAGCCTGTTACGAAACTCTTCGGGTAGATGCAAACGAAGCTGCGACGCAACTCATGCCGGCGTCGCAGGCTTCGCGCTGAAGATGCCCTTGAAGCTTTCGCGGTATTGAAGGAAGACCAGTACCCACAGTACAGAGGCCACCAGAGCCGGAGCAATGGTTGCCGGCGCCAGCGTCAGGTGAAACGCAAGGATGTTGTAGAGCTCCGCCGCCAACACTGTCAGCGCAAGTGGCACGAAGTAGCCCGAAAGCAACAGCAGCCCACCGAGCAATTGAATCGCAAAGAAGAATGCGGCAAAATGCGACGCGCTGACGGAGACAAGAAACTGAATCGCGAGCGGATTGGCCGGGGGCGGCTGGTGGATGAAGTTGAGAAATCCATTCAGCCCAAAGACCGTAAAGATCAGCCCCAGCAGGTAGCGCGCAAAAATCGAAGCAATCTTCATGCCTGATCTCCCTGGGAGGTCTGCGCGTGCGTCTGCACGGCTTGAAGGTGCGGTGCAAGAAACGCGTTCCGGTCGTGCCCCTGGTTCAGCACGCTGGTCCCACCTGCGGTGAGGAAGGTCGCGTCCGTCACGCCAAGAAAACCAAATACGGACCGCAGATATGGCTCAACGAAATTGAACGAGGCCATCTGCGTCTGGGCGTCGTAGATCCCGCCCGTTGCGATGATGAAGGTCGCCTTCTTGCCAGTAATCAGGCCCTTTGGTCTCCCGTCCGCGTAGGAAAAGGTTCTGCCGACACGCGCGATCTGGTCGATCCATAGCTTGAGCACGGAGGGCACTCCAAAGTTATGCATTGGCACTCCGATGACGTACTCATCAGCCTGCTCCAATTCCGCGAGCAGGGAGTCGGAAAGGGACAGCAATATCTTCTGCTGCGGAGTACGGGCCGCTTCCGGCGTGTAGACGGCACCGACCCATTCCGCATTGATCGGCGGCATTGCGGTTGCGCTGAGGTCGCGGTCGACCACCCTTCCATCTGGGTGCGAAGCCTTCCATTGGGCGACGAACGCGGCGGTCAGCTCACGGGAGACTGATCGGCCGTAGAGTGGGCTGGAATCGATGTGAAGCAACGTCGACATTGAGTAATCCTCCTACACGACAGTTGATTAGTAATAAACATATGTCGATTCAGGAAATAAACAAGTGTCGTTTTCGTCCAAAGAGGTATCCTTAAAATAGTTGGAATGGCCCAGCTTCTCCAACCCGAGACCGAAACGACGGATCCCCGCATCCTGCGCAGCCGCCGCATGCTCATGGATTCATTAGCCAAGCTATTGATAAAAAAGGCTTTTGAAGACATCTCCGTCCAGGAGATAGCTGACGACGCGACGCTGAACCGGGCTACCTTCTACCTGCACTATCCGGACAAGAACGCGCTACTGCAGGCCATGACCGAATCCCGCTTCCGCGATCTGATAGAGCGCCGCAGCATCACCTTCACCAACTGCAATGGAGCACTGCGCGCCATTGCACTCGGCGTTTGCGACTATCTTGCGGAGACCACAGGCTGTCCCAGTCAGTTGGCTCGGGTACCGCTCGAAGGCTCTATCATCCCCGTCGTCGAGGGCATGTTCAAGGAAGGCCTTGCCCTTCATGGGATCGTACCCGGTGTCGATGCGGCATTGCTGGCGACCACTGCGGCCTGGGCGGTTTTTGGAGCCGCGCGCCGCTGGTTTCAGACCCCCAACCGTATTCCCGCCGAGGAGATGGCAGCCAGGATTGAAACCATGGTGAGTCCGGTTCTTTTCGGCGCCTCTCAATAGCTGAAGAGTGGCACTAGCTGCTCCTATGGCGACAGGCTATCAGACGGTTGGTAAAACATCGCGTTTACAATCATTGCGCGCATTTTGGCGAACAAACGGCGCAAGCTTGTGAGAACGCCTGTGTCTGTTGAAAAAGTCCCTCAGTTGATGCTTGTGGCCGTGTAGGGTTCACGTTATAAGCAGGCCAGTGATGCTGCTATTCACCATTCCATTGGGAGGCCTGCTGTTCATGATGGGAAACCGTTCCCGCTCGGAATCGCTGTTTTACTACTTCCGTCTCGAAGATCAGGTTCCTGAAAATCATCTACTGCGCCTGATTGATCGCCACGTCGACCTCGACTTTATTCGAGCAAAGTTGAAGAACTCTTACAGCGACATGGGAAGGCCATCCATCGACCCGGAGCTGCTGCTGCGTATGCTGCTGGTCGGCTATCTCTATGGCGTCACGAGCGAAAGGAAGCTGGTGGAAGAGTTGCGCATGCATCTGGCCTGGCGTTGGTTCACCGGACTCGGCTTCGATCAGGAGATTCCGCACCACTCTACGTTTTCCAAAAACCGGCATGGACGGTTTCAGGAATCGAATCTGTTTCAAGAGATCTTTGAGGAGATCGTCGCCCGCTGCGTCGAAGCTGGATTGGTGAAGGGCGAGCACATGTCGGTGGACGGCAGTTTTATCCAGGCCAACGCCGATCATCACAGCCGGGTTGCGCCGAAGCAACTGGCGGAAGTGGCTAAGGTGAACTGTACGGTGCGCGCGTATTTAGCCGAATTGGAGCAGGAGAACCCGGTCGAAGCTCCCGTTCCGCAGCAAGAGAAGGTCTCGACCACCGACCCGGATTCGACCTACGCGACCAAAGGCGGTCCAGCGCGGCTCGGCTATTACGACAACTATCTGGTGGATAACGCTAGTTGCATCATCGTAGGCGTGCAAGCTACGCCGGCGCGATTGAGTCAGGAGAGTGTAGCCGCCCGAGACATGATCGACCGCTATCGCGAACGGTACGGCTGCCTGCCGCAGACTCTGGCGGCGGATACCACCTACGGCAACGGTGAACTGCTGCAGTGGCTCGATGAACGTGGCATCGCTGCTTACATCCGGGTAAAGGAAAATCTGGCTGCGACCACGGACCTCTACGGCATCGACAAGTTCACCTACCTGCCCGAGGAGAACAGCTATCTATGCCCGGAAGGCAAACTCCTGAAATACGTCGGCATCAATCGGCGCAACCGCACTCACGTCTATTACTCAACGGTGAAGCGCTGTCGCGACTGCTCGCAAAAGAGCTGCTGCACGCGAGGCAAGTATCGGACCCTTGCCATCCACACTTGTGAGCCCGCGCGGCAGCGTGCCCACGCCATGGCTCAGACACCAGCGTTCGCGATCTCGCAGCGGGCGCGGCGGAAGGTGGAAGCACTGTTCGCAGAACTGAAGAATTACATCGGACTACGCCGACTGAGGCTGCGCCGGATGCGCTTTGTACGTGAACAGTTCTACCTGGCGGCCACGGCGCAGAACCTGAAACGGCTGGTGCGATTCCTCAGCTGTAAGCCAACCCCGCAGACTGCAACTGCATGAACCTGGCCTGAAGAAACTAAAGAAGCGAATAACCAGGAGACCAGCAGAGACAAAAAGCGTGTCGTGAACCGAGATTTTTCAACAGCCACGCCTGTTAACGACAGTTGAGGAACCTTCATACTAATGGCGGTGTCATCTACTTTGGATATGCCTCAACTCGCCACAATTGGAGTTCTCTTTCTGACGTTACCCCTGACGGGCGCTGCTCAGCAGCCAGGCCAGTCTGACAAGGACACGTCGCGGGTTTTCGTTATTACCGACGCTAAGAGACCTACGAAGATGGTGAAGCCATCGTATCCAGAGTCGGCCAAGTCGGCTGGCATCCAAGGGAGGGTGGTCACTTACGTCGTCATCGGAAAAACGGGTGAGGTCGAGAGAGTAGAACCCATCAGCGGCCCAAAAGAACTCTGGTCAGCGACAGTGGACGCGGTAAAGCAGTGGACGTGGGAGCCTTTTCTCTTTAACGGCAATCCGGTTCGGGTTCGGACAAAAGCGACGATCAACTTCGTTTTAGATGCTTCGCATCCATCCAAGTCACCACCCGTCTCGCATTGACAGTGGTAATATCTCAATTTCACTCATCGAGCCAAAAAGGCGAACAGAAAGCGCATGCTTGTGCAAACGCCTGATAGCTTCAACTAAGCGTGCTTCCGATGAAACAGATCCAAGAACTCGGTTCGCAAGATTGTCAGCATGTAGCGTTCTGAGAATGTTCAAATAGGCTGGACGGAACCGAGAGGGCTGCTCCCGTGACAGCGTCACGAGTGAGGAGAAGTCGCTCAATGAAACCGATGATACATTCGACGCGCGTGAGCCGTGCGATTGGCTACCTGACGACGAGGATCGCTTCTTTCGTGTGCCTCACATGTTTATTCGGTTTGGCAGGCTGTGGTGGGAGCAGCCCCAGTTCACCGCCCCCGCCGCCCCCGCCGCCCCCGCCGCCGCTGTCGTC
>Ga0307478_10000817_pt1 | contig 29713 bp, 21 predicted proteins | sample atmos_gasesECM4C_2_FD_203713 | JGI IMG/M metagenome (GOLD analysis project Ga0307478, IMG submission 203713) | Hardwood forest soil microbial communities from Morgan-Monroe State Forest, Indiana, United States - atmos_gasesECM4C_05 | ecosystem: Environmental > Terrestrial > Soil > Temperate...
ACAGGAGGAAAACGGACAACCAAATTTGACGACTCTTTCTCATGGCCGTGTGGCCTCCTTCCGGATCGACCAGCGCGAATCGCGCTGCATTTCCGTTCGTGAGAGGTGGAAGCACTGCATTGTTCGGAGCAGCACCGGACAGACGGATACACTGGGCTGTGCGTTCTGGCTTTTGCGTCAGCTGTTTTTCCGAACTGCGTCGCATGCGGTGAGCGGTAATCCCTCTCCGGGCGGACGATTGGCGCACACACGTGCCACGAACGTCCTGTACAGAGCTGTTCGTATCCCGGGAGATACTGTTACTCTTCAGCTCTAAGCTTTGGTTTGCGTACACGGGATCAGGAAGTGCTGTACAAGGCCAGACTCCCCATTTTGGCCGGTAGTTCCCGAAGAATCGTGCGGCCCAGGCATGGGCAGTCGCACCAGCGCATCCGAGACAACCGAAAACCGCGCACAACCAAACTGGGAGCGAGGATCTCATGGTATGGCCTCCTTCGCAGGCTGCCGCGTCAAGGGCAGCCGACGGTGATACGGGTACTCTTTAGTGGCACGGATTCGTCCACGACTTGCAAACGCACACACGTTCGCGGACGCCCAACCAGCGGGCACAGGTGCTAGCTTTTGGGGGAGCTTAGCTTCGGGGAGGAATTTGCATCCTTACCGCAGTGCAAGTTCTCGCCATCACTGCGGGGCAGCCTGGAACTTCCTTGATTCTCGTGAACCTCTTTGCGGGAGGTGTCTCAGAAATCTTTTGCCGGTACAGAGCAACGTAGAAGTCCAAGCAGGCGGAGCTTAAGATTAGTGTCTTCGCAAGTCAAGATAGACGGCTGTGAATTTACCGAGACTTTAACTTCTTAACATCCCAGCAGTCCGTTAACCCGATTGGCGAGGCTTCGCGGGAACTTGTCACCAGCGTTCCCACAATTTACCGGGAATTTACTCGCTTAATGTCCCAAGACGATACGCTCGGTCGACGGGGGATCTCATGATTGCAAAACAGGCATGCAGTGAATCACTAGGTAAGAAACATGGCTCAATTACGATCGGCGACACAACGTTGCTTGACGCGGAAGCTGCTGCAGCTCTGGCACCGCTGGAAGACTTCATGCGCAGACTGTGCCTATTGATTGACGGTCATCCGGAGTGGCATCACCAAAGCCCTCCCGAACGAATGGAAAACTTTCTGCAAGCGGTGCAGCAACTGTAATCCCCCTAGGCATCGTTCCTCTCTCACATCCAAGACACGACAGAGTCCGGATCAATCCACCGAGGCAGTGGACAGGGTTAAGCGAAGGTTATCTGTGGGCACAAGGAACTGCAGCCATTCAACTCCGGACTGCTTGGTCTGCGCGGCTTGTGGCGCAGAGGTGTGCACCTGCAGCAGCAGAGACTGCGACTCACGCATTGAGACGTTGGCCGAGCCGGACACCCCTAACGGGGGAATAGCTGATGCGTCCGATGATGTTTGCTCTTCGGGTGTAGCGCGAGCATTAGTGGCGGGATTGGAAGGGCTTGATCTGCTCGGAATCGGCTGGCTGATCTGCACCGACTCGTGCCTCGTGCTGACCGCAAGCCGGGTGGCTTGGGAAGTCCTGCACGAAGACGATGGGCTTGTTGTCGGACCGAAATGTATGATCTGTTGTGCTTCGCAGGAGTCCACGCAGCTGTTGCACGAAGCGGTACAGCGAGTTGGACGAGCGCCAAGCTCTGAGCGGCCTGAGAGCGGTGTCACGGTTCAAGTCCGCAGGCGATCTGGCAAGCGGCCGCTAATCGTTTCGGTCCGATCACTTAGGACGAGGCTGAGGAGGGACGCCAGACGACGGATTGCGTTGATTTTGATCGTGGATCCCGCCGTTCCTACCAGCACAACCCTCGGAGATTTATACGATCTCTATCGATTCACCGCAATCGAAACTGAGCTAGCGAATCTCCTCATGAGCGGGCGAACCCTGATGGATTGCAGCCGCGAGCTCGGCGTCTCCCATTCCACAGTTCGAGGTCATCTCGGTCGGATGTTTCGGAAGACTGGAGTACACCACCAAAGCCAGTTGGTCGGATTGCTGCTTCGGAGCATCGGTCTCATCCGGCCGGGCCGCGGGTGAAACGCACGCGCGGCGCCCGTACCCGAGTTAGGTCGTCGATTGCAGTGACCGAGCACAATGAATCGTTTGTGTTTGCTGATTTCTGGTCACAGATCCCGTGATCCGTCAAATCGGTAGCCAACTCCCTTGACCGTACTGATCAATTCAGGACGGCTGGGGTCGTCCTCGAGCTTCTTCCGAAGACTGAAAACATGCACGTCGACCGTTTTCGTGTAGGCGCTGGAGTCGTAACCCCATACTTCGCGTAGCAGCTCTGCTCGGGAGATCGTTCGTCCTGGGCGTTCGATTAGATACCGCAGAAGGTGAAACTCCCGTGCAGAGAGGTAGACTGGCGTACCCCGAAGGGTAACTTGCTTGCGCGCGACGTCGACGCGCAGCGAGCCGACCTGATGTACTCCGCGTCCCGCGTGTACGGGTGCGCGGCGCAACAACGCCTCGATACGAACCATGAGCTCCGCTGCTTCGAACGGTTTTGTCACGTAATCGTCCCCGCCCAACTTGAAGCCGACAACCTTGTCAAGCAACTCGTTGCGTGCTGTGAGGAACAGAATTGGCGTTGCCAAGCCAGCTTGGCGGATGTCCCGACAGATGTCGAAGCCGCTTCGATGGGGAAGCATTACATCGAGTATCAGCAGGTCGAACGGCGACGTGGTTACTTTTTCCAAACCTTCCTCACCATCCTTCGCGCTGTCAACGACGTACCCCTCCCCGCGAAGTCGATCACTCAGCGTTGTGCGCAGAGCGTCTTCATCCTCAACCAGTAAGATGTTCTCTTTCACCGCGACGTCGCTGCCTCCAGACTTTCCGTGGAGGGCGCTGGATGAATTTCATCAGCCACCGGCAAGTACACCGTGAACACGCTGCCGGCATTCACTTGGCTGACGACAGAGACTCTCCCGCCCATCGCTTCCACAATGTTCCTGGCGACCGAGAGCCCGAGGCCGGTGCCGTGAATTTGTGCGGCCAACACTCGGGGACTTCTATAAAACGGCTCGAAAATCCGCGACAGTTCTCCCGTACTAATGCCCACTCCGCGGTCCGCGACGGTTATTCGTACCTCGCGACGTGATTTGGAAGATTGAAAAACATCGGCAGAAATTCCGATCCATCTGCTCTTGCCGCTATATTTTGCTGCGTTTCCCATAAGATTTTGCAGACAACGCGAAAGCGCTTGGCGGTCTCCCCAGACGGGTGGAAGCGTTTCCGCGACCCGAACGTCCAATGTGAAACCAGTCTGCCCCTGAAGCGCCAGGAAATTCTTGCGTGCGTCCTCGATCGCGTCAGCGACCTGAAGCAACTGAAAAGAGTAATTCTTCTTGCCGCCCTTCATGGAACCGAACATCAGAATCTGATCGACGAGATCGATTAGTTGACGAGCTTGTGTGGTCACAATCGAGCCGTAAGCTGGAAGGCTGGGTGCAAAACCATCGGTGATGTTTTGCCCCGCGGAAAGGATCGCCGCCAACGGCGTACGCAGTTCGTGAGAAATCGATGCCACGAAGTCCATTTGCAGATTGGCCAGAGCCTGGGCGCGCTGGCTAGCGATCACCACTAGGATCATGCTGGTTGCGAGCAGCAGAAGCACCATTCCGCCGATAATCATATTGCCCCGCCAAACCTTGGTGATGGCGGCTTGCAACGGACCGGTGCGATGCTGCACAAACAGCATCCAAGGCCCTCCCTGAGAGGTTTGCTCGATGAGCGGGAACCAGATTGGCCCCGAAAAGCTGTGCCACTCCTCACCTCGAACTGATTCTCGGTTCTTCACGGTCTGCCAGAAACTGCCTTCGGTACTCTCGGGTGGCGGCCCAAAAATGTTCATGGCGGAATCAGACCCGCTTACCTCGCGAACCCCGAATTCAGGATCGGAGGAGTACAAAAGGTGCGATGTCCGGCCGGCGGCGACCACCGCGAGTCTGTATTCGAGACCTTGACCACCGCCAAAATATCGCTGGGTAAGCTCGGGAAAGATTCTGTTCCGAATGGTATTGTTGTCGAGGGCGATCACGATCCAATCCACGGGAGTGGAATTGGTGAGAGGTTCACCGTTTTCAGACTTGCCTTGACGGTGATGAAGGAGATGTTCACCGTTTTCAGACTTGCCTTCTGGGTGATGAAAGATCGGATGAACGATGGCCGGAATGTTCTCGTCGAACTGCCAGCCGGTGATGGCGTTGCTTCTCAATCTCTGACCAGGTGAGAGAGGCCCTTTACTTTCGGAATTTCCTTCTCGAGGCGAGCTGTCGAACTGCCAAGCATGTAAAGCGCTGCGTAGCGTACGTGAATGCTCGTGCAACAGAGAAAGAAGAACCCGCAGATCGTCGGGCGTTGCGACAATGTCGATGCGGCCCTGTTCCGGATTCAGACGTAGCAACCGAGGATTCGTCGACCGACTCGTCTCCCATATGTAAATGTTTTTTACCAAGTCGCGGTTTGTGAAGATGTTCTCTACAGAATCGGAATTCTTGGTGGCACGGTTCCAATCCTCATATCGCTGCAAATAATCGTCCCACACATCACGGGCTCCCGAGTCTGGCCCAACTTGAAGAGCAATGCAAATGGCAGAGAATTCTCCGTAGAGATCGAGGTGCCAATTCATCATCACGGACTCCAAATCAGCGCCCATCCGAACCTCGGTGGCCTGCCTGATTTGGGCATTCCAGTGATACTGAAGGAAACCGACTGTGACCAGCAGGATGGTGATTCCACCCATAGCTACGACCCAGAAAATTGGGATGGATGTCTTGGAAAACACTCGTTGGGCCTGTCCTCGGGATATAGCGGAGCGCTCGAAAAGCGAATCTAACCAGCCCACCGCCGCCTCCGAATCCTAGCTAGCCGTGCCAGGGCCAAAAACACCTGAGGCTACTGATAAATGAGCGCATGGCTTCTGTGCCAGCAAGTACGCGGGAGCATCAAAGGTACGTTGCCAGCGTTCGCGGTCAATTGCAAGGGATATTTCCACGCGAGAATGCGCCGAAATTGACGGAAACGGAGCAGGACCTGCTTTGGCACATGGAGCATGCCTATCAGTTTGAAAACCGATTCTCTGGGTCGCGATCCGCGATTACGGAAGGTGGGCGGGGAAGAAGTCATTCGCCCAGCATCGGCCAACCGCAAAACGGTTGAAGCATTGAGAGAACGGGGTCTGATCGCACAGGCCAAAAGTCACGATCCCCCCAAAACGGTATGGCGGACCACAAGCTGAACATCGTAGGCATCTCGACGCAAGGTCAGTGAGTGTAATTGATTCCATAACGATGCCGGAGGTCGTCATTCGCGGTCTTCTTTCCTGTCTGTTCTATCTGTCGGGCGGGCCCTGCGGCTTGATTACGCGTGGAGCACACTTCCTGTTGGCGATGGTCGAACACTGCATTACGGACAAAGGTGAGCATTCACACGCTGAACGCAATTAAGGCGTGGATCCTGGATTGGTTGATGCACGAGCCGCTGAGTCGCTCGGATTTTATTGAAACAGGGAACGGGAACTGCTGACTGTCGAGTAGTCTTCGTTCTAAGCTCTCCGAGACCGCTCCGAGTTGGATCAAACTTGTTGCTGATTGGTTTTGAATATGTAGCCCATTCCTTGAGAGCAAGCCACACCTCCCGGCCAGACGCAACGAGAGGTTTCTCTCAACTCCACTCACTCACACCAATCGGCAAAAAGACAGGAGTGCTTCGCCTATAGACCCGGATCGGGCGGAATTGCCCGAAATGTGGACGAGAGATATCGCGTGACAAAACTGATCGACCTCGCAAAGATGGGACGCGTTGGGCTCTGGGTCGGGAAGCTCGGATGAAGCACTCCGACGCGCAGCGGCGACACGAGGCCGCGAAGCGAGCATGGCGCCTTTCACCGCAGGCGAACTGGCCTGACCGTTCGACATATGATTGCAAGATCAGACCGCGACTCGCGTCGATCACGATCTCGACAATTTCCTCAACTCTCGGGGTCTGTGAATCCTATGCCGCTGATATCCGGGCAGGTCGACATCGTCCGCATCCGAGGCATTGGGTGACGCTGGCCGAGCTAGTCGGTGTCGTGGACGAGGCAGAGTAAAGCGATTCGTGACCAAACCTCGAGCGCAAACTGGCTCGGTTTTTCTCTCATCCTTCAAAACGGGGCTCACTACGTAATAAGAAAGTCCTTCAATCTATGCTACCGAAGCACTTCCAAACAGCGATCCTCGACGGATCGCAACTTTGATCTCTCTTCGACATCTCGCAAAGACGGTCTTCGAAGCGCATTCGAGGAAGTCGCTCGACTTCGACAATTGCTTAACGGATCGATGTATCGCGCTGCTATGCGGGGCACATCCGGAAAAGGCGTCGTTGGAGCACGACAGAGGTTCCACGACCAAGAAACTAAACGAGTGGAAAGATGACGCGAAACGCGGAGCCGCGCTCATATGAATATGTCATCTCACCGCCAATTGACTTGACAGCATTTGAGACGAGGGCAAGACCTAGCCCCCGTCCTTCGCCCTTGGTCGATACGCCGGATTGAAACACCTTGTCGCGTAACCGTTTTGGAATGCCCGGCCCATCATCTTTGACGACGATCTGAATTGCGCTCCTACTGGGAAGGCTACCGATTGAAACTCGGATCTTTCCCCTCTCCTTTGTTGCATCAACTGCATTTTGAAGAAGTTCCGAAACGACTAAGACCAAGGTTGGAATCTCACTGGTCAACCTGTCATTGTTAACTTGGATGTCGCACTCTAGTTGAAGTTTTGCAGAACTATAGATGCGTTGTATATCAGTGACCACGGATCGAAGACTGTCACACAGGTTTTGAGAACCGACCGGTGCCAGACCGCAGGACAGGCGATCAAGACACTTTAAGTCGCACAAAATCTGCGCCGTTTTGCGCGGACAATCGCTCGTTGTCGAGATGGATAGCGCACACTCAGTAACCGAGTTCTTGAGCCGATGACGAATCATTTGGGCTACTCGGTCATCTCTAGGTCCCAATCTCTTTAAAATCGAATACCTCAGTTCGCGGATACGTTGCAGATTCCACATGAATCGACCGCGGTTCTGCGCCATGAACCGGACAGACTGATGAAGTCGGGATATAGTGTCGCACGAGTCCAAGAGCGAGATTAGGTCCTGTCTTTCAAATGGTTTTCTCAGGAAGTACGCAGCTCCGTTGTTCATGGCTGTCTCTGCTACTGAGTCATCATGAACCGCAGTAACCACAAACACCACTATCCCTGAATCGATCGCCAGCATTCTCTCCATAGTACCGATTCCGTCGAGCCCAGCCATCATCAGGTCCACACACGCCACTCCGACCCGCCCCGGCGTGGCATCGCGCAGAGCTGCTGCACCACTAGCGTAGGTCCGCACAGCCGCATTCGGATAAGCCGACTGGATCATCGAACTGATGATTTCAACGATTGTTACCTCATCGTCAATCAAGAATATTTCTTTGCGTCCGTCTAGAATTTCTAAGGCTCTGTCACCGGCTCCAAGAAGGTATGCCTTTATCAGAGAAGACACTTCCGCGAAAGGAACGGGCTGGATTTGGTAAGCTATTAACTCTCGGTCTTTGGTTTGGATGGTTATTGACTCTTGAGAGAAAACCTCGGGACAATAGTCTTTGAAAATGTCACGAAAACGCTGGCTGCAAAGCGTCTGCCCGGGTTTTGCGCTATGTTCTAAACGAGCGGCGACGATTGATGGAGAGTCGAAAAACTCAGCTTTCGTTGTTAAGACATTATCTCGCAGGTGGATCAATCCGAAATCCACTCCGATCCTAATTTCTTGGCCATAGGGACGAAGTTTATCCTGAAGCCTCGGAATCGCCGCGTTCAAGAAATCGATTGCTCTTGAGCTGGCTTCTCCCGCTAATGCACACACGTATCCGTCCCCCGTGTAGTTGAAATGTGTCTCAGCAAGCCCCAAAATCCCACGAACTGAATTGAAAACGTCCTCCAGATTTTGCTGAATTTCGTAAACGACGTCCTTCGAACGCGTGGAGTGCTTCACGAGATCGACCACCAGCACAGATGCGGGTTTGTACTCCCTTAGGTCAACAATCCTCACGGGCATTCTCCGTGTTGTTGTGGGCGCAGCAATCGTCACAGCCGTTGAGATCCGGGCCGCATAGCAGTCAAGAGTTTGCGAGTCATCTCTAACAGATTCGACCCTGCAACCACAGGAATTCGAGTCGATGGTAAGAAATCCGGTGCCCCGCCGGGTATCCAGCGCACAAGAAGTGCAACCCGTTCGGGACCATATCTTGATTGCATTTGCTTGACGCTGGCGGCTGCTGACTCCAGCCATCTAGATTGCGTTGTACCATGGTCGCATGCAACGAGACCATATGTCCTGTCTCCATCTGACAGGATGAACTTACAATCGTGTACGGTTCCACTCGCATTTACGGGCACGGTTGCCACCACCACGCTACTGGATAATCCGATAGCAGCCGACATGAGGACTTTCCACCAGAACCCCTTTGGATAGCCGATATAGGCAGCTTCAACGTAGCCTCCACAAGCGGTTAAGCATTGTGCTGTCAACTTTACTACTCTCGTCCTCCTTTTTGGTGTGTGGTATTGACTCAGAAGGTGGTGGAGCGCCGGGACATATACGCCATCGATGACCTTTCTCTTTGGAAATTTCTGAAGTTCTTCCTCCGAGGTTATGACCAAGCCCAACAAATCGGAAAAAGTGAGCATGGCACGCGTCAAGTCTCTCAACCCCGGTATGAGACGACCGCAATTGAATGTGAGCCTATCCGTGTACACCAACATTGTTTTGCCGCGGTGGACGAAGGCAGTGCGAATCGAGTTGAGTTCTTCAAACCAGGGGAACTTCGCTGCGACCAACCGGTAGTCGGGATCGAGTCGATTCGGATTCTTCCGCGCCCACTCGTTTAATTTATGGAAGCTCTCCCAAGGAGCCTGCCCCTGCTTAGCCCCGAGTGTGGCGATCACGTCCGCCATAATATCGCACGCCGACTGAAGCATGACGTAGTAGGCTTCCGAATCAACGGATACCGCGATCAAATCGTGTGACCGCCAAACCTCGGGCGTCACCCCCTCGTACCAGAGGAGACGCCCGGCCAGTGCGGCCAGGTTTAGGACATCATGTGCAAACGAATCAGCCAGCTCTTTCAAGTGGGCTGACTGCGGATGCTGTTTGCAAACTAAAGCGTCCGCCAGCCCGAGAGGAAACTGACACTTGGTCAAAGATGCCTTGCGGCTGATGTCGACCGGGACGCCAAGTGCAGACATTGTTTTGAAGTCCGTTCTAAAATACTGGTTGATTAGTGCTTTTTGTCACTAGAGCGTTGGACCGCAGCTGCCGTCGCCGTTCTCCAGGCGAATGCCATCGGACTCAGTCCTCAGGTCATATAGAATCTCAAGCGACGCGAATTGCAGCAATCTTATCAGTACCGGTGCTATCAAACGAGTGAGGGACTGGCTGAGAGTCGGGCATCACGGATGGGTATCTTTCCTGATTAAGACGTGGGTCGCGAGCTCCAACGGTGCTGGCGACAAATGCACACAGATTGAGGAGATTTACATGCCTCACCTAGCGACATTCCGAAAGGGGTGGGAAAATGAGAGACTAGCCGAATACCTTTTGTCCAGATTCAGCTTCGTCGCACAGCCCACGTCTTCCGCAGACGACCTTGGGTCAGATTTTTTCTGCACTATCTTCGAAATTCGAGAAGTATCCGGACAGGATGCCCTCATGCCGAGAATCTCGTTCGCAATACAGGTGAAGAGCTCGGTTGACGATGTGCCTGCAAACAACAAAATAGATTACCTGATGGGCTTGGAACTACCCTTCTTTATCGGTGTCGTTGGCCAGTCGCCACCTGAGATGAACATCTATTCGGCTGAATTACTTCCTCTACTTTTTTCAGAGTTAGGCAGACCGGAGAAGTTGTCGCTGGTCCCCGTCGACGCATTCGATCCAGATAAGTACCTCGACGGCAGTGGTATAGCAGACGCTCGAATGAGGTGCCACTTGGTTGCCACCTTAAGCGTCAAAGATGATCGCTCAACACTGGCTCCAAAGGTCGAGGAATTGATTCGCATCTGTGTCAGAGCTCGCAACAACATTGCCACAAGAGTTAACGAAGAGCACATCTATGACTTAGACGGCAAGGGCCTCCACAAGATCGTTGCTGGTTCGGGCTCAGCTCTTCACTTCAGGGCCAATTTCGTTAAGCGCCTCGGGGAGGTTTTCTACAATCTGTACTACATTGTCGGGCAGGCGCCTCCAGATGAGTTCCTGATTGCTGAATTTAGTGCGTTCGAAACCTTGTATCATCAGCTTGAGGCCAGCCAAGGTCCGATGCCACCGTTTGTCCGGATTCCTTACAATGCGTGTAAAGAAAAGATGCTCCTGCTTTGAAAGGCTCCATTACACTGGGGTGTTTGTATAACATTTTCTTCTATGACGAGCGATTTGTTAAGTGGGGACTAAGGCCACTGAATGTACGAGTTAAACGCAAGTCATTCCCAGTGAGGATGTGCTCCTTTCCATCGAACCCGGGGAGCTGGGCGCAAAGTTACTCTTCCTCTTGCGGAGGCGAACATTTCAGCTAAACATGTTCTTACCCTTCAGCCTGACAGCCGAACTGTCGCCGCTTGCGATGGTACCCGGGCAGCAGCCGCCTTATGATCCAAACCGACGTGCCGAAATCGAGACTGCATTGACGGAAGCGTGGGCTTGGTTAGAAGCACAAGGTCTGATCGTTCCCGCTGCCGACATGAATGGGAGGAACGGTTGGCGGATCCTGAGCCGGAGGGCAAAGCGTTTTGCTAGCGAGACGGAGTTCGCACAGTTTGCAGTGGCGCGGATGTTTCCGAGAGAAGCGCTGCATGCGAAGATTGCAGACAAAGTATGGATGGCACTGATGCGAGGCGAATTTGATGTTGCTGCCTTCCTGGCGATGAAGGCAGTTGAGGTATCAGTGCGAGATGCGACTGGGTTCGGCAACAACCTCATCGGGGTGCCCTTGATGCGCGAGGCTTTCTCTCCAGGGAAGGGGCCGCTGACCGACCCAAACGCTGAAGGAGGCGAGCAAGTTGCCCGAATGGAACTCTTCGCCGGAACCATTGGGTCATACAAGAATCCGCATTCGCACCGTGACGTGAATCTGAATGATCCGGCTGAAGCAATTGAAATCATTCTGCTCGCCAACCATCTGTTACGGATTGTCGATGCCCGCACGAAAGCCAGTAACCGTTCATGAAGTGCCCTTTTTAGAGCAGCCTTCCACTCACACCCTCGCCCGCCGCACCTCCGCTCGTCGCTCGTCTGATATTTCTTCATATTGGTACAATCCGTTGCATTCGGAGTGTGGTTGACGACTCGCCTGACAAATTCCGGCACGCGTAAGAAGGAGGACTCGTGGTTTATCGTCCTAATATCGACAATCAGCGTTGCTTTGTTTTGCTGCCATTGAGGAGCCCGTTTCTTGGATACTTCGAAAAACTCATTAAGCCCGCCGCATTAGAAGCCGGCCTCACTGCGGTCAAGGCGGACGACATATACGGAACACGAGCTGTCATTCGCGACATCTGGGAACTCATTTGGACGTCTAGGCTTGCCGTGGCGATTGTCACTGACCAGAATCCGAACGTCAATTACGAATTGGGCATGTGTCATACACTCGGTGTGCCTACAATTCTTGTTACTGAAAAGTCAGAGGATGTGCCCTTTGACTATCGTCATCGACGATACGTACGCTATGCGCCACGAGAAGCTGGGTGGGAACAGAAGCTATTGGAAGACTTGAGGAACAACATCCGAGCAGTCCTGTCTTCTCCAAGCATAGAAGAAGAACTTCCCTGGCCATACGACACGTTCGACCTACATGCGCAGAGGAGGACCGGGCACTTGGTGCCGGCCGCTGACTCGCTCGACTTAGTGGTTAGGGGGACGCAGTTGGTTCAACACTCGATCGCGCCGGCTTTCGGTCCCCAGGGGCGACTTGTATCGGTAACACTGCCACCTCACGATACACAGACGTCCTTTCGTAGAGGGTACAGAATACTCCAGGGGGTCAGGGGAAGCGATCCGCTGGAGGAACAAGGCATCGACCAAATGAGAAAACTGGCGAGCGAGATTTTCGGCTCCGTTGGTGACGCGACTAAGACTGGCCTCTTTCTGTCGTGCGGCATGATTGAGGCCGGCGCCCGAGCCTTGCGAGGCGGTTCCGTTCCGAAATCTCTCGTAGCGGGAATGCAAAAGGCCATAGATGTGGCAGTAGCGCACGTGGTGACAGAAGCGAGGAGCGTGGACACAGAGCACTTGAAGGCAATAGCGCAGACGGCAGCGTATTCTGATGTGGGAGCAGCCACGATTGTTGTCGAGGCTCTGAAGAGGGTGGGCAGAGACGGAGTCGTCGAGGTTCTGGATGGGACCGGTACAGAGGCTCAACTAGAAATTCAAGAAGGTATGCAGTTTGATCAGGGCCTTCTCTCTCAGTCCTTCATCACCGATACCGAACGCCAAGACTGCGTTCTCGAGGACTGTTTCTTGCTCCTGTACGAAGGACAAGTGCGTTCGATGTTTGCGTTGCTGCCTATCCTGGAACGTGTCGCGAAAGCACAGAAACCTATATTAGTTATTGCCTCCGACTTTGCACAAGAGGCTCTCGCCACCCTAATTGTAAACGCGGAGAAAGGGACACTATCCTGTGCGGCAGTGAAGGCTCCTGGCCATGGAGACCGTCGCAAGGCTCTCCTTCAGGACATGTCAGTCTTGACGGGGGGAAGGGCGTTCCTAGAAGAACGCATGCGGCCTCTTGAGGACGCGACGCTGCACGACCTCGGTCGCGCGAAGAAGGTTATTGTTACGCGCTCTGACACGACGATTATAGGCGGTGGGGGCAATCCTGATGAGATCACATCCCGGATTCAGGGCCTTCGTCGTCAAATCGGAACCACATTCGATCCGTATGAAAATGCGAAATTGAGAGAGAGGCTTGCAAAGCTAGTGGGCGCCATCGGAGTTATCAGATCTGGTGGACATACAGACGCCGACCGTATAGACAGCCGCTATAGGCTGGAAAGTGCTCTGTTTTCCTGTCGATCCGCAATGGAGAATGGTTACGTAGTCGGCGGGGGTGTTTGCTATTATCGGGCCAAGCGACTAGTTGAGAAGCTGATTGCTGCGAATGAGTCGGAGCAGAGCGGCATAGGGGCCGTGTCACTCGCCCTTGAAGTACCTCTGCGGCAGCTGATCCAGAATGCGAGTGTCTACAACAAGGCGAAGCTGCTCAGTGAAACCGCGGGGGGTAGTCCTGACTCCGTAGGCTTCAATGGCGAAACAGAGAAAATCGAGGACCTTGCTCAGGCTGGGATCTTCGATTCGGCAAAGGCGCTGACGGAAGCCCTTGTCCTTGCTTTCGCGTACGCAAGAGGTGTTCTAACAACTGGAGCATGGGACGTGGCACCTCGGGCCACGCACGATTCCCAGAAGGAACTATAGGGAAGGGTGGGAGGAGAGTCCCGCCCGTCCTCCGCTCGTTCGCCCGTCCGCACGCCACATCCGCGCCCCTAGAATGCACCGAATCGTCTACACGGTGGGTCGTCCCGATAAAAAGCACCTTTAACGAGATCACTTAAGAACGCAGATTCACCTGCCCAACACTGCTCGGGATGCTATCAAGAAAGCGCGTTTCACCGCAGGTGGCTTAATCACACACATACGGTACGGGTGTCACATCGAAACCGGACCGAAAAGTGAAATGCTTCTTCAATCGTGAACGCCCGCACGAGTCTTCGATCACCGAGGCCCAGTTCCGCGAAGCTTGGAAGAGTGCACCGCGATTTCGTCAAGGATGCTATGGCGGCTTCGCATGACATTCAGAGGCGGCGATGATCCGAGCAGAGATAGCAGAAACGGCGGGACGGTGGGCTTACATCTGTTGTGAATGTATCGTGAAGATTCACACGGGCGGGGGTGTTACTTGCAGCGCCGTGCCTGAGTGCATGGCGTGTAGAAACACCAATATGCGTTACGAGCATACGTTGAAAAACATGGATGACGGCAGGCAGATCCAAGTCGGAATCGACTGCGCCCGTGCTCTGATTGCGTCGGAGGATGCAGACCTGCCGAGACTCGCGGAGAACGAGACGAAGCGGAAAGAGCGTTGGCGGCGGGAGCGATACTTCAAGCCGGGACGGTGCGTAACCACTGTGGAAGACCTGGAGACGAGGGGCAAGCTGTGACCGTAGACGACCTTAAGGCGCAACGCCGGTGGGTGCTGTGGCAATACGAGACAGTGAGCGGTAGGGAGACAAAAGTCCCCTATCAAGCCAACGGACGGCACGCTTCCAGCACTGAGCCACGGACCTGGAGCGCGTGGGCTGATCTGCAGCCGTATGTCGCACAGTACAGCGGCGTAGGGATCATGTTGGGGGATCCGTTGGGCGGCGCGGACCTGGACCATTGCATAGAAGACGGCGTGATTAAGCCGTGGGCACAAGAAATCATTGGTCGTCTGAGAAGCTATGCGGAAATCAGCCCGAGCGGGACCGGCATACGCATCCTGGTTGTGGGCAGTCACGGGCAGGATAGGGGCCGCAAGGTAAAGAGGCAGGAGACCGAGGAAGCGGCAGAGGTTTACGACGATAGGCGGTTTCTGACCTTCACCGCAAATCATGTGGCGGGCTCACCCGGTGAACTGTGCGAGCGAAGCGCGGAGCTGGCTTGGTTGTGGGAACAGATAGACGGAGGGACCTACCCACCCGACCCGGTTCACGGGATCAAAGTGCAAGTAAGCCGTGCGGACTTCGAGAAGTTGAACGCGGGGGATTGGAGTGCTTACGGCTCACAGAGTGATGCCGTCGCGGCATTCGTGTATTTGCTGTGCAAGCGATACGAGAATGACGAGGACGTGGACCGGGCCTTCCGTGAAAGTGGGATGTTTTCGGAGAGGTGGGAAGACGAGAAATGGGACCGGCTAGGGGCAACGGAGATTAAGCGGGCACGGGCCTTTATTCAACAGGCAACGCCACTCCCACGGATGACGCACGGCAGTCTGGCCGAGTCGTTTTTGCGTGACAATCGGGACTTTCTGTACGTCTACGATACGGGCCAGCTCGCGCAGTGGGTTGGAACTCGTTGGGACTTAGGAGACCGCCACGATGACCGGCTACTGTTTAGGGCGGTCGGTGAGTACCTAAGGTCGCTGTGGGAGCGGTATCCCGAACCAGAAGAGGGCAGGCAAGATCCCCGCCGCAAGCTAGAAGACGCCAACATGGTGCAAGGCGTGGTACGCATGGTGAAAGTGCACATCCCTCCGATCCTCAGCGAGAAGTTTGACTCCGATGCGCACTTGCTCGGACTTCCAGGTGCGCGGCTCGTGGACTTGCGAACCTCCGCAATAAAAGACATGCAGCGTGACGATTACATCACACAACGCGCGTATGTCTCGCCGGATGCCAATTGTCCAACGCCCGTGTTTAACAGCTTCCTCGCGGACATCACACTCAATGACACCGCGCTTGCCGATTTCCTTGTGCGCCTCGGGGCCTTGTGCCTCACGGCGCTACCCTCGCAAAACCTGTTTTTTCTCATCGGAAGTGGAAGAAACGGCAAAGGCGTCTATGGTCGGCTGCTCACAAAGATCTTAGGCCGGATGTCTTGGTCTTTACGTCCGGCGCAACTTACCGCGAGCCACTTTAATTTCGATGACAGTAAGCGGATGCTTGTCAACTTTAAGAGTAAGCGGCTGATTACCTGTAACGAGAGCATCGGCGGCAATCTGAATCTACCCTTGCTGAAGATGATAAGCGGCGGTGATGAACTGACGGGCGCGAAGATGCGGCAAGATGAAGTCCAGTTTAAGCCAACGCACAAGGTCCTGTTGCCGACCAACGAAAAGCCACAGCTACCGGCTGATAACGCATTCTTGGGTCGCACGCGAATGGTCCCGTTTCCGGCCAGCTTTGTGGGCCGCGAAGACCGCACTTTAGAGGACCGCCTAGCGCGTGAGTTGCCCGGCATCCTCCACAAGTTCATCGTGACGTGCCCGGACGTGATAGCTAACGGTCTCCAAGAGCCGGGCATCGTTTTGGAGCACACATCGGATTACTTCCAAGAGCGGGACATCGCCAAGCAGTTTGCAGACGATTGCCTAACTGTTTGCGGCAGGCGCGTGCGAGCCGTGGACCTGGAGGAAGCCGTTGGGAAGTGGTTGTTCGACCAACGACGGTCCGGGGTGGTGGCAGCTACCGAGAGCCACGACACACAACTTGAAACGATCCTTCGTGCCTTGGCCCAGCGGTTTCCTAAGGCTCGGGCGCGTGATGCGGCATCGGGTAAAGACTCAACCAAAGGCAACGCGGTTGTCACGTGGTACACGGGGTGCGAACTGAGGCGCACGGAGGAGTAGGTGTACAGGTGTACACAACTTTATCTACTGTCACCTATAAAAGTTCATCTCTTTTGTATGTAAGTAGTTAGTGTGGATGATAGTAGGAAAAGGGGGCTGTACACCATGCACACCCTGTACACCTAGGGCGGCAACTCGATGAACGGCGACACAGTGAAGAAGGTACCGGCATCCTCAGTGCGCTACGGCGAGGACATCAGTACCACGGGTAAGTGGGTGTACTGTGCCTACGATGGGGATGAGTTGGTAGCAGTGGGAGCCACGGCAGGCGAGGCACGCCAACGATACCGCAAGGCGTGGTCGCGGTGGTGCACAGGGCGAAAGGAATGAGAATCATTGTGACCCCGGGGCCCGGTAAATTGTTGCCAGCAAAGGCCCTACCAAGCCCGCAGTTTGGTAACTTTACACAAACAAAGAATATCCCAATTTTGGAATCATATGGAAAATAATAGACTTATGTGCCAAAATGGACACGCTCAGCCGTAATACGCTGTAAATAAGTTGTTTAGCTCTTGTTTGGCTGAGGTTGGCCGGGGGTTGGCCCTCGGGTGAGGGGAGCTTAGCTGTCACATGGGTAAAGTCAGCACGCCGTACACAGTTGCCGAAGTATCCAAGATGATGCACCTTTCCCCGCGTGTCGTGACCACCCTGTTTGAACGCGAGCCGGGCGTCATCATTTTTGAGACTCCGAATCCACGGCGGAAGCGGCAGGGATACAGGAGCATCAGAATCCCGAAGCCCGTTTATGAGCGCGTCATCCGGCGTTACACTGTGGGTTAAGGACCGAGATATTTTGTGTTAATTTGTGCTACCAATTCGCGCTTACCTAATTTCTCACCGTTCTTGCCTGTTATAGAATCAGTAAGTTACGTGGAATCAGCGCGGCAAGTGGTGCAAATCCCACCCTCTCCGCCATTCCTACCGTGTCCTGGGCGCCACGCGCCTTCAGTTGACAGTCAAGCACGAATTACTCGGAGAGTCGATGAACAAACTGCAAGTCGGGAATGCGCCGTGTTCCTGGGGCACCCTTGAATTCGAAGGCGTGAAATCTGACCAGATCGCGTTCGGCCGTATGCTGGATGAATTGGCCGAGACGGGATACACCGGGACGGAGCTGGGCGACTGGGGCTACATGCCCACCGAACCGGAAGCACTGAAGCAGGAACTCGGGCGTCGCCGAGTTGTAATGCTGGGAGCTTTTGTACCCGTCGCCCTGAAAGATCGTTCCGCCCACGCTGCCGGTATCGCTACCGCGCTCAGGACCGCGCGCCTGTTAGCGTCGGTGGCCAGCAGCCCGCAGCCGTTTCTCGTGCTCGCCGACAACAATGGCAGCGTGCCAGAGCGCACCTTGAACGCGGGGCGAATCCAGCCGAATCAAGGCCTGAGCGCAGCGGAGTGGAAAATCTTTGCTGAGGGTGCAAACGGAGTAGCCACGGCTGTATTTGACGCCACCGGGCTGCGCACGGTGTTTCATCACCACTGCGCCGGTTATGTCGAGACGCCCGATGAGATTTCGCGATTCCTCGAATTGACCGATCCCAAGGTGGTTGGACTGGTGTTTGATACGGGTCACTACGTCTTTGGCTCGGGGAACTGCGATGTCGTTGCAGGTTTGGAGCGCTTCAAGGATCGCATCTGGTATATCCACTTGAAAGATTGCCGGCCCGATGTTGCAGCCAAGTCCCGGGAGCAGAGCTGGGACTATTTCCAGTCGTTGCGACACGGGATCTTTTGTGAATTAGGAAAGGGCTGCGTCGAATTTCCAAAAGTGCTGCATTGGCTGAAGGGACACAACTATCACGGGTATGTTCTGGTGGAACAGGACGTGCTGCCCGGCATGGGGGCACCCAGAGATAGCGCATTGCGCAATCGCCAGTATCTAAGCTCGATCGAACAGCATTTTGCTTAGAACCCATCTACCCATCTCATAAATGGTTTGGGAAGGGAACGCTTCCCCGCCCGCTAAAAAAGACTGTAGCGCCGGCGTCCCGCAGGCTGTCGTGAGGGCATCTTGCCCTCGCCTTCCGCAGTTGCGGGAAGGGCACGCCTCAGATGTGCTGCCAAGGGCTCATAAACACTGGGGTTTCAAGCCCTTCAGATCAGCTCCTTTGCGGACCTTCCCGGCCATCTGGTACAACTACCTGTCCCTGGGGAAGTTACGCTCGTGTGATTACCGAAGAATCGCCGCTTGCCACAATCCAGCGTGGTGCGAGGGCCGTACTTAGAAAGGAAGAGAGAGCGTTTTGTCCAGCGCCGACTTCAAAGCGGCTTCCCCTGATACCGCGTTGGTTTCGGCGATTCGCGCCGGTGATCAGAACGCGATGGCCACGTTGTACGACCGCTACTCTTCCATCGTGTACAGCGTAGCGCTGCGAGTGTTGGGCAACACCGGCGCGGCTGAGGACGTGCAACAAGACGTATTCATGCAGTTGTGGAGAAATCCCGGGGCCTTTGACGCGAGTCGCGGCAATCTCGGCGCATGGCTGGCGGTCATCGCGCGCAATCGTGCGATCGATGCTCTCAGGAAGCGCAAACCGGAGGACGACGTCGAGGATGTTGTGCTCTCCGTTGTTCCCGACATGGCAGCGGAAGCCGACCGCTCCCGCATTGCGGTCAAGGTCCGGGAAGCGTTAGCGGCGATGCCAGCGGCGCAGCGAGCGGCCCTCGAGATGGCGTACTACGAAGGTCTGACTCATACCGAAATCGCAGCGAAAACGGGGGAGCCGTTAGGCACCATCAAGACCAGGATTCGCGCAGGGTTGATCGCCCTGCGCAAGGTATTTCAGAAATGAGCGCGCACGAACAATACGCTGACGATCTCGCACTGCACGCTTTGGGCACGCTCGAGGGCGAAGAGCGCGCGGCGCTCGAGAAGCACCTCAAGACCTGCCCCGAATGTCGTCTGGAGTTGGATCAGCTTCGTGGAGACATGGCGCTGATCGCGATGGCGACCACGGGGCCGAAGCCGCCACAGCGCTCCCGGCAACGCCTGCTCGATGCGATCGCAAAGGAGCCCCGAGCGTCGGGAGCACAACCGGTTCGCGCCTCGCGATTCAATTGGTGGGCGGCCTTGGGATGGGCAGCCGCCGTGGCGATGTTCGTGGTCGTCGTTCAACTGCGCCGCGAGAATTCCTTCCTGCACGATTCGATGAATTCCCTCGCCTCGCTCACCGGCCAGCAGACCGTGGAAATGGCCAATATGAAGCGCACGATCGAAGCGCTGACGTCTCCCGATTCCCAAGCCATCGTCCTTGTCGCCGCAAAGACGTCCCCCCAGCCGCAAGGCAAAGCGTTTTATTTGCGAAACAAAAGCAGCCTGGTATTCCTTGCCAGCAACCTGGCGCCGTTGCCGCCGGACAAGATCTACGAACTGTGGCTCTTCCCTCCAACCGGGGCGCCCATTCCGGCGGGATTGTTCAAACCGGACGCTAAAGGCAACGCAACGGTAGTGAATCCTCCCGGCTTACCCGCGGGAGTCGAGGCGAAGGCCTTCGCGGTTACGCTCGAACCCGCAAGCGGCCCGCATGACTCACCCCGCGGCACCGGCGTCATGCAGGGCGGAGCTTAGGGGATTGCGGATTTTAGATTTTAGATTTCAGATTTTGATCTTAGCTTGCGGATTTACCAGCGAACCAGGCCTGCAATCTGCACCCTTCAATCTGAACTCTGAAATCTTCAATCTGCAATCTTGAATTTCCCCTATCCTTCCATCGTTGAGACGTCGCCAGCATCCTTGCCGGTTTCTTTTGCTTTCAGGAATCGACGCAGGATTTTCCCGCTGCGCGTTTTCGGCAGCGCGGTCACAAATTCCAGCGCCGAGGGCGTAGCAATCGGACCCAGTTCCCTTCTGACGTGCTCGATCAACGTCGCGGCAAGCGCTTCGGACGGAACGTGATCGGCGCGCGTTTGTACGAAAACCTTGATCGCCTCCCCCTTCAGCGCATCGGGAATGCCGATCGCAGCCGCCTCGGCGACTGCGGGATGCGACACCAGCGCGCTCTCCACTTCGGCGGTGCCGATGCGGTGTCCGGCGACGTTCAGCACATCATCGGCACGGCCAAGCACGGTGATGTAGCCATCCCTGTCTTTCACGGCCACGTCGCCGGTCACATAGCAACCGGGAATCTGTTGCCAGTCGCGCTCGTAGCGGGCGGGATCACGCCATACCGTGCGCAGCATATAGGGGAAAGGACGCTTGAGGACCAGTCGTCCGCCGGCGCCCGAGGGCAAAGACTTCCCTTCCTCATCGACCACGTCCGCTTCGCAGCCCGGGACTGCCACGCCGGCCTTTCCCGGGCGCATTGCCATCGAAGGTGGCGTACCGATGGCGGGCGCACCGAGTTCGGTTTGCCACCAGTTGTCGATCACGTATCCCCACTTGCCATCGCCCGCGAGATGGGTCTGGGCCCAACGCCAGGCTTCCGGATTCAGCGGCTCGCCCGCGCAGGCGATCACCTTGAGACTGGTGAGGTCATACTTCGCCGGATACTGCTCTCCGTAGCGCATGAACATTCGCAACGCGGTCGGCGCAGTGAACATCTTCGTGACCCCATAGCGCTCGACGATCTCCCACGCGATTCCGGGATGCGGGTAATCAATCGCGCCTTCGCGGAACAGGGTAGTTACACCCGCGCACAGCGTCGCATACACGATGTAGGAGTGACCCACGACCCACCCGATATCGGAGGTGCACCAGAAAATGTCGCGCTCGCCGATATCGTAGAAATTCTCCAGGTGATACGTCGTCCCCACCATGTAGCCGCCGTGCACGTGCAGCACGCCCTTCGGCTTGCCCGTCGAGCCTGAGGTGTAGAGCAGAAACAGCGGATCTTCCGCATCCATTTCTTCCACCGGGCAGTCGGGAGGGAATTTCAGCAGTTCCGCGTAACCGATCTCGCGGCCGCTTGTGGCTTCGGCGGCGTGGCGTGAGTACACGACCACCTTCTCCACGAAATCGATCGTGTCGAGGGCCTCGTCGACGATTGGCTTCAGGCCAACGGTTTTGCCGCGCCGGAATCCAACATCGCCGGCAATCACGACCTTCGCCTGGGCATCAACAATGCGGTCACGCAGAGCGGTGTGGCCAAGTCCGGCGTACACGACCGAGTGGATTGCACCAATGCGTGCACAGGCCAGCATGGCGATGACGCCTTCGATCGTCAGCGGCATGTAAATGACAACCCGATCGCCCTTGCGCACGTTCAGCGACTTCAACCCATTGGCGAAGCGGCAAACCTCACGATAGAGCTGCCCGTAGGTGATGATGCGTTCCGTGCCATCCTCACCGAGCCAGATGTAGGCAGCGCGGTTGCGGCGCTCGGAGTTGGCATGCCGGTCGAGTGCGTTTACGGTGATGTTCGTCTTCGCGCCCAGAAACCATACGTGGTGCACGCCGTCCCATTTCAGCACCTTCGTCCAGGGCTTGCTCCACAGGAAGCGCAAAGCATAATCCCCCCAGAATTCCTCGGGGTCGGCAATTGACCGGGCGTACTCGCCAGCAAAGTCTTGTTGAAGACAATTCTCGGCAACGCACTTCGGTGAAGGATATTTCTCATCAATCGCGAGCAGGTTCGAGATGCCGGCCTGTTGCAGGTCTTTCACGGAACTCATGGCGGGAACCTCCCGGACGTGAGATGGGCCACCCAACGCGAAACGGGGCTGGGTGATTCTTGAGCGAGCGGACACAGGCCGCAGTGATCGGGATCACAACAGAGTGTCCACCTGGTTCAAGTCATCCTACTGCGGCCAAGAGAGTTGAGCGAGGGCGCATCGTGTAGGCTACTGCAAAAGGCAAATGCGCGTCTTTCTGTGTGGCGGAGAACTCGGACTCGGCTTCGTCGTAGCCCGCCGGCTGTTGGCGGAAGGGCACACAATCATCATGCTGACAAGTCACGAAGACCTTATGCCGAATCTAACCAAGAACAAGTTGAACCCGGTTTTGGGACAAATCCAGGACGCTGCGGTTCAACGTCAACTTACGAAAGCCGACGCCGTAATTGACGTTGAACTTCCCAATACCGTCTTACTCAAGAGGGTTCATATCGCTCACCTTCGCCCACATCTTCTCGCGCGAGCGCTCCAAGGCTCGGGCCGGGCTCTGATTGTCACCAGCAGTGCCGCAGTTTTGGGGGACACCGGACCCATTGCTTTAGACGAGACCGCAAGACCGCGTCCACTGCCCGGCTACGCTTGGCTGCCTCGGTTGGAGAGTAAGGTCCTTCAATCTTCGGGTCTGCGGACGGTCGTGGTGCGTCCGGCTTGGGAAGTGCACGGCAGCCGGCCGCCAAACTGGGCCATCGCCATTGGAAACTTGATCAGACTCGCGAGACGCTTCAGACGTGGAAAGTACATTGGATCAGGCGAGAACTGCTGCTCCGCGGTACATTTCGACGACCTCGCCGACCTGTATTGCGTCGCATTGGAGCGAGCGAGTGGTGGAATGATACTGCACGCCGCCAGCGAGAACTTTTCTATGAAGGAGGCGGCCACCGCAATTCACAAGGGCCTAAGGTTTAAAGGCGAACCTTCCAGTTTGTCCCTCAAGGACGCTAAACGATTCAGCCCAATCGCCGATGCCTTGACCCGGAGCCATGCCCTTTCTGGCAACCTGGCGCGCACGCTGGGGTGGAAGCCCTCCCGCGAATCAATACTGAAGGAGATCGAGCAACGCGCATTCGAGAGCAAGCTGGGGTCTACGCTTCTTCGCTCTCCTTCAGCTTAGCGATCACGCCGAAATCTTCCAAGGTGGTGGTGTCGCCCTTCACGTCCCCGCTCGTCGCCAGTTCCCGCAACAAGCGCCGCATGATCTTGCCGCTCCGTGTTTTTGGCAGCATGTCGGTGAAGCGGATGTCGTCGGGCTTGGCGAGCGAACCGATTTCCTTGGCGACCCACTTCCGAAGTTCTTCCTTCAACTCAGGGGAAGGTATCCTGCCCTTTTCCAGAGTGACGAAGGCAGAGATCGCCTGCCCCTTCAGATCGTCCGGACGCCCAACCACGGCGGCCTCGGCGACGGCCTCGTGCGCCACCAGCGCGCTTTCGACTTCCATCGTGCTCAGCCGATGCCCGCTGACGTTAAGCACGTCATCGACGCGGCCCATGATCCAGAAATAACCGTCCTTGTCTTTGCGCGCCCCGTCGCCGGTGAAGTACACGCCGGGAATCTGCGACCAGTACTGCCGCACGTAACGGTCGGGATCGCCGTAAATGGTGCGCAGCATCCCTGGCCAGGGCTTGCTGATGACGAGGAAGCCGCCCGAGCCGGCGGGAACCGGCTTGCCGTCCATGGTGACGATCTCGGGGACAACTCCAGGAATCGGCCGCGTCGCCGAACCCGGCTTGGTCGCGATCGCACCAGGAATCGGGGAGATCATGATATGGCCCGTCTCGGTTTGCCACCATGTGTCGACGATCGGGCAGCGGTTGTGGCCGATGACTTCACGGTACCACATCCACGCCTCGGGATTGATGGGCTCGCCTACCGTGCCCAGCACCCGCAGGCTATCCATCTTGTGCTTGTTCGGCCACTCGTCGCCCCACTTGATAAAGGTGCGGATGGCTGTCGGCGCCGTATAGAAGACGTTGACCTGGTGCCGATCGATGATCGACCAGAAACGGTCAGGTTCGGGGAAGTTGGGGGCGCCCTCATACATCAAGCTGGTGGCGCCATTCTGCAGCGGCCCGTAGACGATGTAGCTGTGTCCGGTCACCCAGCCGATATCGGCGGTACACCAGTAGGTGTCCTCTTCTTTCAAATCGAAAACGAGTTTGGTGGTGTAGTAGGTTCCGACGGAATATCCCCCCGTGGTGTGCACGACGCCCTTGGGCTTGCCGGTGGTTCCGGAGGTGTACAGGATGTAGAGCGGATGCTCGGCGTCGAGCGGCTCGGCCGGGCACTCGTCGGAGGCTTTCGCCATGAGCTCATGCCACCATTGGTCGCGACCCGGCGTCATGTTGATGGGCGTTCCGGTCCGTTTGTAGACGACCACATGCTTCACGCTCGGGCAGGATTTCAGGGCCTCTTCCACGGCCGGAAAGAGTTTCACCTCGGAGCCTCGCCGATAGGAACCATCCTGCGTGATGACCGCGACGGCCTGCGAGTCGTGAATGCGATCGACCAGCGCGTGAGACGAGAAGCCTCCGAACACAATCGAATGCGGCGCCCCGATGCGCGCGCAGGCCAGCATGGCAACGGGCAACTCGGGCGTCATGCCCATGTAAATGGCAACGCGATCGCCTTTTTTCACGCCCAGCGATTTCAGGACGTTCGCAAACTTCTGCACTTCCTTCCAAAGCTGCTGATACGTGAGGGTGCGAATTTCGCCAGGCTCGCTCTCCCAGACGAGGGCAGCCTTGTTCTTGCGCCAGGTCTTCACGTGCCGGTCGAGGCAGTTATAGGAGAGGTTGATCTGGCCGCCGCTGAACCACTTTGCCCAGGGAACGTTCCACTCGAGCACTCGGTCCCACTTCTTGAACCAGTGCAGGTCCTCGGCAATGCGTGCCCAAAATTTTTCAGGATGCTCCACCGACTCGCGATAAAGACTTTCGTATTCCTGAACCGACTTTACGTGTGCCTTCTCGGCGAACTGTGGAGGACACTCAAACCTGCGGTCCTCCTGGAGGATGGAATCAATATTTTCAGTGGGAAGAGTTGCCTTATCTGCCATGAGACTTCCTCTTTTGAGATCGGGCTGGAGTGTCTTTCAAAATTCTACTGCGGTGGGCAGAGAATGTCTCGCCGGACCGCAACCCGCATTCGCGAACGCGCAGTTATACCGCGACTTGCGCGGAATTGCCATCTCTTCGACGCTTACGGACCGAATTGTCGCGTATTGTTCCGGCCGATCGACAAGCAGGCAGTGACCTGGATCACTGGCGCGAGTGACCAAATACCTGAAATGTTCTACCCGTCCAGAAATCTGTGCCGGTACCGCGGATCAGGCAGTGGACACTGGTCGAATTTTCCGAACACGCGATAGCGGTTCCGCGCAATGAGGTTGTAAACGGCGTCCCGGATGAAACGAGGCAGAAGACGAACAACCCCAGCCATGGGTTTCCAGAACCCGCCAAGCCGGTCCAGCACCACGATCGCCGCATCGGAACGCGCCCATAGGCGCTCTTTGGCTTCCTCCGCGTTGGTCACGACATAGAAAGTGTTGAGGACGTCGGTCGAGGCGTCGTGACGCGCGAGGATCTGTGCCGCGACCGACCCTTGCAGCGTGGCGAAACGGAATCGATCTTTGTGGTCATGTCGCAGCGTGAACTGCACGAGCCGGTTGCACAGCCCGCAGACGCCGTCATAGAGCAGGATGGGATGCTCGCCTGCATCCACGCGTGAAGTCATTGAGTTCATCCTAAATCAGCAGGCGATTTCCGGTTGCTCGGTTGTTCAGGGCATTTGCGCATCGCTCCGGGGCCTGCCGGGCGCAAACGAGACCCCAATGTGATCGACATCACAACCTTCTGTGATCGATGTACACGACGCCAGCGCTCCCTTGCCTTCATGCTGTTAGCTACCGGGTGGCTTCGGCCATCCCGACCGGGGTCGGTTCCCACACAGCCAGGCCCGGCACGATGAGGCGAGGGGATCACTATGAAGCGCAAATTCAAGACCATGGACGCGAACGAGGCGGTCGCCTATGTCGCGTATCGCCTGAACGAGGTCATCGCCATCTACCCCATTACGCCGTCGTCGGCGATGGGCGAGTGGGCGGATCAGTGGGCGTCGGAGGCCATCCCCAACATCTGGGGAACGGTGCCGCACGTGGCTGAAATGCAGAGTGAAGGTGGCGCCGCCGGGGCCGTGCACGGGGCTCTGCAGACCGGGGCGCTGTCCACCACGTTTACCGCATCCCAGGGCCTGCTCCTGATGATCCCCAACATGAACAAAATTGCCGGAGAGTTGACGCCCGCGGTGTTCCACGTTTCCGCGCGAACCCTGGCCACCCATGCGCTTTCCATTTTTGGCGATCACAGCGATGTCATGTTTTGCCGCGCAACCGGCTGGGCAATGCTCTGCTCCAACTCGGTACAGGAAGCCATGGATCTTGCGCTCATTGCTCAAGCCGCTTCCCTGGAATCGCGAATTCCCTTCCTCCATTTCTTTGACGGCTTCCGTACCTCGCACGAGGTGAACAAGATCGAGATGCTGACCGAAGACGACATGCATGCCCTGATCAATATGGACCGCGTCTTCGAGCACAGAGGACGGGCACTCTCCCCCGATCATCCCGTGATTCGGGGCACGGCACAGAATCCTGACGTTTTCTTCCAGATTCGTGAAACGGCGAACGCCTACTACGATAGTTGCCCCGCCACGGTCCAAGCCGCCATGGATAAGTTTGCCCAGGTTGTAGGGCGGCAATACCGTTTGTTCGACTACGTCGGAGCGCCAGACGCCGAGCGCGTCATCGTGATGATGGGCTCGGGCGCCGAAGCCGCCGGGGAAGCGGTCGATGCTCTGAATGCCCGCGGAGAGAAAGTGGGACTCGTGAAGGTGCGGCTGTACCGGCCGTTCTCGGTCAAGCACCTCTATGAAGCGCTGCCGGTCACGGTTCGCAACATTGCCGTGCTGGATCGCACCAAGGAAGCCGGCGCTGCCGGCGAGCCGCTTTATCTCGACGTGGTCAACGCAATTCAGGAAGGTCAACGGCAGGGTTACGGTTCCGTGAAGCTCTGGCCCATGGTCATCGGGGGACGTTATGGTCTCTCTTCGAAGGAATTCACGCCCGCGATGGTCAAGGCGGTTTACGACAACCTCAATCTCGCGAAGCCCAAAGAGCACTTTACGGTGGGTATCAACGATGACTTAAACCATACCAGCCTCGACTACGACACCGAGTTCTCCACCGAGCCTGACAGCGTGGTGCGCGCCTTGTTCTACGGCCTCGGCGCCGACGGAACCGTGGGAGCCAACAAGAACTCCATCAAGATCATCGGAGAAAACACCGCCAACTATGCCCAGGGATACTTTGTCTACGACTCGAAGAAGTCGGGTGCGATGACGGTTTCCCATCTGCGCTTCGGTCCCAAGCCGATTCGCTCGACCTACCTCGTTTCGAAAGCCAACTTCGTCGCCTGTCACCAGTGGATTTTCCTCGAGCGCTACGACATGTTGAGCTCGCTGGTAACGGGCGGAACGTTTCTGCTCAATAGCCCCTTCGGGCCCGAAGAGGTTTGGGATAACCTGCCGCGCGTCGTACAGGAGCAGCTTGTCGCCAAAAAGGCCAGCCTGTTTGTGATCGATGCTTACCAGGTCGCGCGCGATACAGGCATGGGCAGCCGCATGAACACGATTCTGCAGACCTGCTTCTTCGCCATATCCAAGGTGCTGCCGCGGGAAGAGGCCATCGAGGCGATTCGCAAGTCGATTCGCGACACCTACGGCCGCAAAGGGGAAGACATCGTTCAAAAGAACATGAAGGCCGTGGACGAGACCCTGGCGCATCTGTTTGAAGTCAAGGTGCCGGAAAAGATCACCAGCACCATCGAGATGCCGCCGCCATTCGCGGCAAGTGCCCCCAGGTTCGAGCGTGAAGTGCTAGGCGTTATCTACGAGGGGCGAGGCGACGAGTTGCCGGTGAGCGCCTTCCCCTGCGACGGAACCTTCCCCACGGGCACGGCAAAGTGGGAGAAGCGCAACCTCGCTCTGGAAATTCCTGTCTGGGACACCAAGATATGCATCCAGTGCGGCAAGTGCGCGATGGTCTGCCCGCACGCCGTCATCCGCATCAAGGTATATGACTCGAGCGAACTGGAAAACGCGCCTGCGACGTTCAAGTCAACGGAAGTTCGCGACAAAGAATGGGCGGGCATGAACTACAGCATCCAGGTTGCGCCGGAAGACTGCACGGGGTGCGGAATCTGCGTCGAAATTTGTCCGGCCAAGAACAAGGCAGAGACCCGGCTCAAGGCGCTCAATATGGCGCCGCAGCCGCCGCTTCGCGTGCTCGAGGCGGACAATTGGGAATTCTTCCTCAAGATTCCGGAACTCGACCGACGCATGATCAAGACCGGCACGATCCGCCAGCAACAGGTACAGGAACCGCTGTTCGAGTTCTCGGGCGCCTGTTCAGGCTGCGGGGAAACCCCGTATCTGAAGCTGCTATCGCAGTTATTCGGCGATCGCGCCCTGATCGCCAACGCTACGGGATGCTCTTCCATTTACGGTGGAAACTTGCCAACGACGCCCTGGGCGAAGAACGCGGAAGGCCGCGGACCGGCATGGTGCAACTCGCTGTTCGAAGACAATGCCGAATTCGGCCTGGGGTTCCGCCTTTCCATTGACAAGCAGACCGAGTTCGCACGCGAACTGCTGCTGCAACTCGGAAGCCAGGTCGGCGACGATCTTGCCGCCGCGATTCTTGCGGCCCCTCAAAAGAATGAAGCGGACATCTACGAGCAGCGCCAACGCGTGAGTCTGCTGAAAGAGCGCTTGCAGGGGAACACGTCGCCGCAAGCTCGCCAGTTGATGGCTCTGGCCGATCTGCTGGTGAAGAAGAGTGTATGGATTGTGGGCGGGGACGGCTGGGCTTATGACATCGGTTATGGCGGGCTTGATCACGTGATCGCCAGCGGCAAGAACGTGAACCTTCTGGTGCTCGACACCGAGGTGTACTCCAATACCGGCGGACAGGCGTCCAAGTCCACGCCGCGCGCCGCCGTCGCCAAATTCGCGGCCGGTGGCAAGCCCGGACCCAAAAAGGATCTCGGCCTGATCGCCATGAGCTACGGCACCGTCTACGTTGCTAGCGTGGCCATGGGGGCCAAGGACGAGCACACGTTGAAAGCCTTCCTCGAAGCGGAAGCCTACGACGGACCCAGCATCATCATCGCCTACGCACACTGCATTGCGCATGGCATCGATATGACAACGGGAATGTCGAACCAGAAAGCCGCGGTCGACAGCGGACAGTGGCTGCTCTATCGCTATCACCCCGAGCGGGCCTTGGCCGGCGAGAACCCACTCATCCTTGATTCGCGCATGCCTACGCGCAAGGTGCAGGACTTCATGCTGATGGAAACGCGCTTCAAGATGCTGACCAAGAGCAAGCCGGAAGACGCGAAGCGCTTGTGGCAAGAGGCGCAGCATGACGTTGAGGCGCGGTATCGCCTGTACGAATACCTGGCTCAACGCAAGATAGTCCCGGAGCCGAGCGCGGCTGATTAGCCCGTGAAGTCAAACAGGACCGATTCCGGTATGGTCGAGGAAATATGATGATCGATTTAGAAACAGACT
>Ga0307478_10000818_pt1 | contig 29632 bp, 26 predicted proteins | sample atmos_gasesECM4C_2_FD_203713 | JGI IMG/M metagenome (GOLD analysis project Ga0307478, IMG submission 203713) | Hardwood forest soil microbial communities from Morgan-Monroe State Forest, Indiana, United States - atmos_gasesECM4C_05 | ecosystem: Environmental > Terrestrial > Soil > Temperate...
ATTCCCGCCGCTCTCGCGCTGCGTGCGACACATCCGGATTTCCGCACCGCCTTTCGAATTAAATACGTCGCCGCCGGAGCTGCTTATCTGGATGGTGGCCGCGGCGCCGGCTTGGCCGAAGGGATGAAGCTGGTCGTACGGGACACACCCACCGGCTCCGTCGTTGCTGCCGCCGACGGGAACGCTGACGATGTGGTGGCCGAATTGGAAGTCACTTCGGTTGCCGAAGCATCTGCGGTCAGCGACATTCATACCCCTAAGCGCGACGTAAAACCCGGCGACCTCGCCTATCTCTCTGCGCAAGACGAACAGTCTCTCGTTCAGCAGAGCACCTTGAGCGCTACGCGCAAGTACCCGACGGTCATCTCGTTTACTGAGGGGGACACACTCGACGAGGAAGCTCGCGTTCAGGTTCCCCGTCCCCCGATGCCTTCCGTTAACCGCGCCCGGGGCCGCTTCGGCTTCGATTACATGGGCACGCAATTCCACGGTGCAGCGGGAGGAACCAACACCAGCCTCGGCCTGGTCGCGCGCATCGACATGACGCGCATTGGCGGGACCTACTGGAATGCGACCGGATATTGGCGCGGCAGCCTGACGGCAAACAACTATACGGGCGAATCGACACTGCAGGATTTGATCAACCGCACTTACCACATTGGGATGACTTACGACAATCCCAACTCCCCGTGGGTCGCGGGCTTTGGCCGCATGTTTCTGCCTTGGGCGACCAGTCTCGATACGATCGATGGTGGGTATTTCGGCCGCCGCATGGGACATGGTTCGACTGTCGGAATCTTCGCCGGTTCTACTCCCGACCCAACTTCCTGGAGTTACAGTCCCAACCGCCGGATCGCTGGATCGTTCGTCAACTTTGAAGGCGGCAGCTACGACGACTTCCGCTACTCCTCCACCTCGGGAGTGGCGCTGAGCACGTTGAATTGGAAAATCGATCGGCCCTTCGTCTTCTTCGAGAACTCGATCTCCTACAAGCGATATGTGTCGCTTTACGACTCAATGCAGATAGATAGCCCCGTTGGAACGACCGCGGGCAGCTCGCCGGGACCAGGGATCGGGCAGAATTTCCTTACTCTCCGGATTCAGCCCCATGAGCGCATCGAATTTGACGCCAACTACAGCTCTTTCAGGGATTTACCCACGTTCGACACCACTCTGATCCAAACTGGCCTGCTCGATAAGTACCTCTTCCAGGGCCTTAGCGGTGGGGTGCGACTGGAAGTGCTGAAGCAGGTGTGGCTCTACACCAACCTAGGCAAGAGCAACAGCTCCGGCGACAGCAAGAGCTCGCTGAACGAACTGTATGGCATTACCTTTAGCCGACTGCCTTGGGTCCACATTCGGGCAGATGGGCACTATGCACACTTTAACAGCTCGTTTGGCAGCGGAGACTATAAGGCGGTTTCGCTTTCGCGCAGTTTGAACGATAATTTCCGGCTCGAATTGCTGGGCGGTGAGCAGGACTTCGTCTCAACGCTTTCCAACAATACCAAGTCGAAGTTCATCACCAGCAATCTCGAGATGAATTTCGGCGCCCACTATTTCTTGCAGGGAGGATTTACCGTCAGCCGGGGTGTTTCTCAGGACTATGATCAGTGGCTCTTTACCATGGGCTATCGCTTCGATACAAGGAGGGCCCGCGGTCAATGAAATGGCACCCTAAATGCAACATGGGGGTTATGAAGGCCCTCCTCGCCAGCCTGTTCCTGCTGTCTGCCCTTGCCATTCCCTCTTTGTTGCCCGCCGAAACAACGCCCCTGCAGGAAATGATCGGGCGCGCCAACGACCAGGTATCCAAGTTCGTCGAGCAGTTCTCAGACGTAAAGTGCACCGAGCATGTGGTGCAGGAGAAATTCAAGACCGACGGCAAAGTCGAACTCAAGGAAGAATCGACGTACGACTATCTTGTCATTCTCACCAATGCAGGTGGCGAAATCAGCCTCGACGAGTCACGCCTGGCAGTGCACGAGCAGAAAAAAGACCAGAAAAAAAACGTCTCCATGCTCGTCAGCAACGGCTTTGCTACCCTGTTCCTGGTCTTCCATCCGTACTATTCCTCCGGGTTCGAGTTCACCGACCTTGGCGAAGATACGGTGAACGGTCATAAGTTTCACAAGGTCCAGTTCAAGCACATTGCCGGCATGCGTTCTCCTGCTGCGCTGGCACTGCGCGGCCGCGAATATCCCCTGGATTTAGCGGGCGTGGCCTGGATCGATCCAGAAACCGGAGTTATTGGTAAAATTGACGCCGGCCTCGGCACCAGCATGGAAGATATTGGTCTCAAGTCCATGCATTCGGAAGTGCAGTTCCAGCCGGTGCCGTTCAAGAACGTGAAAGACGTATACTGGTTCCCCGCTCAGGCCAGTGTCGAAGTTGAAACTCCGCGCCAGCATTGGCGCAACACCCATAACTTCACGGACTACAAACAGTTTTCTGTAAGTACGGAAGAGAAAGTTGCTTCGAAATGAGTGCAAATGCTTCAGTCGCCACTGCGGTTACCCCAGTTCGGGACAATGAGCGTAGTCATCGCTCCCGTGTGGCTGCGGGATATTTCCTTTTTGCGACCCTGATTGTTGCCCTGACGGTCTACGGCTTTGATTACTACACTCTGGGTTCAGCAGACCGTCCGTTTTCGCCCAAACACATCGCTCTGAAACCCAGCGGCACCATCGGCATCAAGCTGGGCTTCCTCGGCGTAGCGATGTTCCTGGTGATCTTCCTTTATCCGTTGCGCAAACACTGGTCCTGGCTGATGAAGAAGGGTAATTCCCGTCACTGGCTGGACTATCACGTCATTCTGGGGATCGCCGCTCCCTTCGTCATCGCGTTCCATTCCGCTTTCAAGTTTCGCGGATTTGCGGGCATGGCGTTCTGGATCATGTTCGCCGTCTCGGTTAGCGGCATCATTGGCCGCTACCTGTACGGACAAATACCCCGCAACCTGAAAGCGGCGGAAATGACGCAAAGGGAATTGCAGGAATTCCATCAGCAGCTTGCCGGACAACTGCAGCAGCAGCGGCTCGTATCCGAACGTGATCTGCGGGCGCTTCTGAGCTTGCCCAGCCCTGATCGCGTCCGTCAGATGTCGATGATTTCGGCACTCGTCTACATGTTTGCACTCGACATCGCTCGCACCTTCCGTGTGGCCCGGCTTCGCCGTCACGCTTTGAGCTTTGGAGACAAAGTCCGGACCCTCGGTGGCTTGCTGAAGACCTCAAACCACGAAGTAGAAAAGGCAGTTGGTGTAGCTCGCGAGGACGCCGCTCTCTCCAAGCGGATCCTCTTCCTCAAGCGCTCCGAACAGGTGTTTCATCTGTGGCACGTGGTACATAAGCCGTTCAGCTACACCTTCGCTCTGCTGGCGATGATCCATATTGGCGTGGTCTTCTGGATGGGCTACCGGTGGTAAAGTAGTAACGCTGTATGGATACACTGATAGCCTTTATCGTTGCTGCGGCACTGACCCTTTTCTTCCTTCGAAACTACTTCAAAGGCTTAAAGGACAGGGACGCCAAAGCCCGCGCTGCCGCGGAGAAGGGCAAGCTCTTCTCTGAAGGGCCCAAGGCCCAGCATCCCCACATCGACAATACCTACTGCATCGGTTGCGCGACCTGCACCACCGTTTGCCCGGAAGGCGACGTTCTGGCCATGCTGGGCGGCAAAGCGGTCATCGTGAACGGCTACAAGTGCATCGGCCACAGCCTCTGCGCCGATGCCTGTCCGGTAGGTGCCATCACGATGGTCATGGCTAGCCCCAGCATGGGGGCTGATATGCCCACGCTGAGCGGCGAATTCGAGACGACCGTCCCCAACCTGTTCATCGTTGGCGAATTGGGTGGTTTGGCGCTGATCAAGAATGCCGTCAACCAGGGCCGAGATTGTGTCGACACCATTCTGAACCGTTTCACTGCGCGCGGGACTGCCAGAACGATGCCCGACGTCCACGACATTCTGATCATCGGCGCCGGTCCCGCAGGTATCGCTGCCTCGCTGCGCGCCATTCAGCACAAGCTCAAGTACCTCACCCTCGAACGCGATGAGATCGGTGGCACGGTTGCCAAGTATCCTCGTCAAAAGCTGGTCATGACCAGCCCGGTGGAATTTCCCATGTATGGCAAGTTCAAGAAGACCGAACTTTCCAAGGAAAATCTGCTTGCCTTCTGGGACAAGGTACTCCACCGCTCCGACTTCAAGGTTCGCACCGGCCAACGCGTCGAGGACATCAAGCGTGGTCCCGATGGGATCTTTACCGTCAGCTCGCAGGACGCGCAGTATCGCTCGCACGCCGTCATCCTGGCTTTGGGACGAACGGGCACACCCAGAAAGCTTGGCGTCAAAGGCGAAGACCTTCCCAAGGTGATGTACCGGCTGATCGAAGCAGACCATTACATCAATAAGCGGATCTTCGTGGTAGGCGGCGGCGACAGCGCAGTGGAAGCCGCCATGGGATTGGCCCATCAGGTAGGCAACAAGGTGACGCTGTCTTACCGGCAACCGCAGTTCAGCCGTATCAAGGAGCGAAACTCGACTCGTATTGCAGACTGCATGAAATCAGGCAAGGTCGAAGTGATCTTTAACTCCAATCCGGTCGAGTTCAAGGAGGAGTCCGTACTCCTCGAGGTGGAAGGAACAACACGGGAGATTCCCAATGATTTCGTTTGGATCTTTGCCGGCGGCACCCCTCCCAACGATTTCCTTAAGAAGATAGGAGTCGGGTTCGGTGCCCGCGACATGACCATGGATGCCAGCCAGGAAGCCAAGGACGCCGCCGTTGCTAAACAGGCTCCCCGCCTACAGCCAAAACCGGCGCCGGCCGTGCCCGTCTCAAAGAAACCGGAGGTCGCGCCAGTGTCGCAGCTCGGTATTCCGGGCGAAGAACTGCCCAAGGTCGCGTATCAGCTGGACGATGCCGCCAAGTATCAGGATCGCGACATTCTGATCGTGGGCGGTGGAGACACCGCGATTCACGCCGCAATCGCACTAAGCCATGCCTCGAGAAACCGCGTTACCCTCAGCTACCGCGGCGACCATTTCCAGCGCGGCCCAGAACGCAATCGCGAGTTCATCGAAACCGCTGAGCGCGAAAAGAAAGTCCGCATCTTGCGTCACTGCGCGGTGGCCGCGATTACTCCCGACTCTGTCATCTTGGATGTCAACGGAAACCCGGCAGAGATTCCAAATGATCAGGTCTTCATCTTGCTCGATGATGACGCGTCGGTCGAGTTCATGCCGGACACTGCCGAAAGTAACGCCAGTCCCGCCGTGACGCTCTCCTGAGCCTTATGTAGGCCCCCCATGACTCAGGCTCGCCGGCTGAGGATTCCTTGCCGTTACAACTCTGCTACTTAATGACGGCCATCGCTGTAGGTGCGTTTCCCGTAGTGGTAGTCGAGACCAGCGTCAGAACGCCGCTCGATGGTGTAATCGTGAAACCTGATAGCGTGTTCGACGTTTGATTGCCCACGAAAATGAGCTTCCCGGTGGTGTCGGTCACGATGAACCCAGCCGAATTTCCAGCTGCGACGCCGGGCATACTGATGGCTGCATTCGGAATTCCCGTTGTGCCGTCGATGGTGAAGCCAAAGAGATTGGAGCCTGAACCCAGACTGACCAGGTAGAGATACTTTCCCGAACCGTCCACCACCAGTGAGCTCAGCGGAATTATGATGCTGTTATTCGTACTCACAGCAAATGGAGAACCACCCATCGCTGTGAGTGCGCCCGTGCCGGAATCGATGGTAAACCCCGAAAACGTCCCATCCTGGGTGTTCGCGACGTAAAGAAACTTTCCGGATGGATCGATCGCAACCCAGTTAGGTCCGTTCCCCACAAGTGTAGGCGGGTTGGTGATTGCTGTTAAACCGCCGGACGACTCAATTGCATACCCCGTCAGCGACGCGCTGTTCGAGTTTGCTATATAGAGAAACTTGCCTGACGGAGTGATGGCGCCGCGCACTGGCGTAAATCCGGCCGTCGGAAATGGCGACGTGCTCATCTCCGCCAGTGCGCCTGAACTTCCACTGATCGAGTAAACGCCGACCGTGTTCGAAGCGCTATTGATCGCGTAAAGAAAAGCTCCAGCCGGATCCATGATGAGCGACGATGGCTGCATGCCGGTAATTGCGCGTGGTAGCACCTCGGTTAACGCCCCATCGCTGCTCACCTTAAACAGGGAAATGGTGTTCTCCCCCGCGTTTGAAACGTAAGCGAATCTTCTGGATGGGTGTACCACAATCGATGTGGGCGAGATGCCGGTCTGATACGGAGAGCCCAGTATCTGGCTCAAAGTCCCGGTATGGCTGTTCAGACGGAACGCAGTGACGCCGGCATTGAAGGGCGTGGTCACATAGGCGATCTGATGACTGCTGCTGCACGAAGCGAACGTCCCTACCAGGACTAGAACGAGAACCGTGAGGCTTACTCTGCTGAACACCGTTTCGGGCTCCTTTGCGCCGGGCGATCGACTCCTCCAACCGGGCGTAAGTTTGCAAATGAATTGAAAACAGGATCGAGCTATTCTATTCCATCCCCCCGACGGATGGTGGCCGCAAGTTCCCGAGGCCATCGCCGGAAGAAATCCGCAAAAGTGCTTAGACGATCGTTTCGGCGGCCACGTTGCCCTGGGCAGTACACCCTTTGCTCGAAGCAGTAAAAACCGGGTTAATATGCAGATGGTATACGGGCGCTTCTTTTTCAGATGCTCTTCAGACCCTCGGTTTAGAAAAGGGGATGCGCCGTTGAGGTGATCGTGAAGTTGCTGGTAGTCGAGGACGAAACACGCATGGTCGAACTCCTTCGCCGGGGCCTCAGCGAAGAAGGCCACACCGTGGTCTGTGCCTCCGACGGGCGCGAAGGCCTGGAGTACGCGCGCCATTACGAGTTCGACGCCATCATCCTCGACATCATGATTCCCAAGCTCAACGGCTACGAAGTGGCCCAACACCTGCGCCGGGAAAAGATCGCCACCCCCGTGCTCATGCTCACGGCGAAGGACTCAGTTCCGGACCTGGTGCGCGGCCTCGATGCCGGTGCCGATGACTACCTGACGAAACCATTCGCCTTCGAGGAACTGCTCGCCCGCCTCCGGGCCGTCAAGCGTCGCGCCCCGGTTCCTCAACCCACCCGGCTGCAGGTCGGAGATCTCGTCCTTGATCCCGCAACGCGCGAGGTCTCGCGCGGCGGCGCCGACATCTTCCTCACCCGCACCGAGTACAACCTGCTCGAGCGCCTGATGTACCGCGCCGGCAAAGTTGTTCCCCGGCGCTCACTGATCGAAGCCGTATGGGGATTTGACCGCGAAATCGAGGAGAACACACTCGACGCCTTTGTCCGCCTGCTGCGCACCAAGATCGACGGCGATCATCAGCCGAAGCTGATTCACACCGTGCGCGGCGTCGGCTACATGATTCGCTCGGAGGCCGCCTGATGCAGCGGCTGTCCATCGGACTGCGCCTGACCCTTTGGTATCTGGCCATCTTTGCCCTGGCCCAGCTCATCTTCGGAGTCGGGATGTGGTTCATCCTGCGAAAAAATCTTCATGACGTCGTCGATACCACTCTGACCGGCCAGGTGGAGGACGTTCGCCGCTTCCTGGAGAGCCAGAGCACTACCCAGACTCGGTCCGATCTCAGCCGTGAAGTCACCGAAGAATACAGCGCGGAAACTGGGGGAGATTACCTCCAGATCGTCGATGCCGAGGGCAATTGGATTTACCGCGCTCCTGCCCTGGCCCAACGCGGCTTTCCGCCAGTCACTCCCGGTGCGCTGCGTAGGCCGATTCATCAGGACGAACGCTTCGGCAAGAAGCCCTTTCGCTTTGTGACTCAGCGTATTGACGTTCACGGTCACGCCTACACCGTGCAAGCTGGCACGCTCGCCGATGAAGAGGTGGAAACTCTCGAGCGCTTCCAGGACTACCTGCTCCTGTTCGCTCCCATCGTTCTGCTGGTCGCGGGCGTGGTTGGCTACTGGCTGAGCAGGCGGGCTCTTGCTCCGGTCGATGCCTTAACGCGCACCGCTCGGACGATCACAGGTAACACACTCAGCAGCCGGGTCGAACAGTTGCACACTGGCGACGAATTGCAGCGCCTTTCCGATACGCTGAACCAGATGCTCGGACGCATCGAAATCGCCTTTAACCGCGTTACCGAATTCACTGCCGATGCTTCTCACGAACTACGCACGCCGATTTCCCTGATCCGCACCGAAGCGGAACTGGCCCTCCGTCGATCGCGCGGAGAAGAGGAGTATCGCGAAGCACTGCGCCACATTCTGCTCGAGGCGGAACGAACCACCTCTCTGATTGAGGAATTGCTGGCGTTGGCGCGGGCCGATTCCGGCCGCCAGGAGTTGAACATCCAGTCGATCGACTTGCGGGGGACGCTGCAGGAGGTGGCCTCCGGCTGGCGTCAGGTCGCTAACGTCCGTGGTATCCAGTTCAACGAGCGGATCCTCGATGTCGAATTACGCGTTCTGGGCGACGCCACTGCCTTGCGCAGAGTGCTCGATGTCCTGCTTGATAATGCCTTCAAGTACACACCGCGCTCGGGCGGAATGGTAAGTCTGGGGGCAGAAGAAATCGGCGGAAGAGCTGTTATCAGTGTGCGCGACAACGGGATCGGTATCGCCGAGGAAGAACAGAAACGAATCTTCGAGCGTTTCTATCGCGTGGACAAGGCCCGCAGCCGCGAGATGGGCGGCGCGGGACTGGGCCTCTCCATCGCCCAATGGATCGTGCAGCAGCATCATGGCGAAATCGTGGTCGAGAGTGCCCTGGGCGCGGGGTCTATCTTCCGTGTAAAACTGCCGCTTGCCCCTGCGACTATCTCGCAAGAACTCCTTCTCCGTTAACAACCGCGGCCGCGACGTTACTCTGCCAGCAGCAAACTCTCCGCAAACCCCCATTCCTGGTCCACCCACTGCGCCTCGCAACAAAAACCTACATCCGCGGCCATTCCCCAGACCTCGTCTTTCGAATATTTATGGCTGCTCTCGGTCCAGATGGTTTCGCCTTCCGAAAAACGCACCGAAAAGCCGGCACCCGGAATGGTTACGGTCTGCGTGCGGCGCGACATCAGGTGCATTTCCACGCTGCGCGCCCGCGCATTAAACCGGGCTACGTGCTGAAACTGATCGAGCGCAAAATCTGCTGCCAGCTCACGGTTGATCCGGGCCAGAAGATTCTTGTTAAAGGCCGCCGTTACGCCTAATGGGTCTGCATAGGCTTCGAGTAGCTGCGGAATCGGCTTCAGGAGATCAGTTCCCAGAAGCAGCGCATCTCCTGGGAGAAGAGTCTCGCGAATACTCTTCAGAAACTCGGCACCAGCCGGGCGATCGAAGTTTCCAATCGTGCTCCCAAGGAAAAGCACCAGCAGATACTGTCCCTTCTTGCGGCGCTCGGCTACTTCTGCCAAGCCGTCTAGATACTCCCGCTCGAACCCCACGATGCTGATGCAATCGATATCCCCGAGTTCCCGCTTGCACATGGCAAGCGCGGTCGGCGAAATCTCGATCGGGCAATAGGCCGTGTGCTGACGGCGTGCCAGTGCCTTCAACAGCCACCGCGTCTTCTTACCACTGCCGCTCCCGAGTTCCGCCACCATCAGTGGCATTGGCAGTCGCTCAACAATGTCGTACGCATTGCGGCGCAAGACCCGCTCATCCGCACGTGTCAGCCCATACTCGGGCAGCACGCTGATCACCTCAAAAAGAGCAGATCCGACATCGTCATAAAGATACTTCGACAGCAGTTCCTTCTGCGGCTTGGTGAGACCCTCTCGCACATCGGCCGCGAACTCCAGGTCCGGCTGCGCAGTAATAGCGTGTGTCAGCATGCTTGCCTCCCTCGGGCCCGGCCCGGTTCAGTGGCTCACGCAACGAAAACCTGCGTATACGTATGGATAGTGAGGTTGAAACCAGTTACGGAACGAGCGGCGCATCATGCAGGCGGCGGTACGGGCAGATCCGCCCTTCATCACGAAGTGTTTTTGATCGAAGAAATCTGCCGAATATCCAAGATAAAACGGGAATGGCGCGAAGCCCGGGAACGGGCTAAAGAGTGTGGACGTCCACTCCCAGCCATTACCGAAAAGATCCATTGCACCGAAGGCGCTCTCGCTCTCGGGAAACGCTCCCACTGGCGTGGGATCCCAACGTTGGAAATTGAAGTTGCCGTACCGAGAATCGGGACTCTTAGTGCCCCAGGGAAGCATTCGCTCCTCGCGCCCTGGCGAGCCGAATGCCGCCCGGTGCCATTGCGATTCAGTTGGAAGCGACTTCCCTACCCAACGCGCGTAAGCGCTTGCCTCGGCGTGGCTCACATAGACAGGCCAGTCCAGCGGAAGCGGAGCCTCGTCGAACATGCCGCGGAGAAACCAATCGCCTCCGCGGCGAACCCAGAATCCGGGTTGTTCGACGTTTCTGGCGCTTCTCCAATTCCAATCGCGCTCGCTCCAAAGCTCCTGCTTCTCGTAGCCTCCGGCAGCTAGAAATTCGAGAAACTGACCATTTGTCACTTTGTAACGATCAATCCAAAACGCGGGCTCATGAACTCTGTGCTCTTCGAATTCGTTATCCCAGCCGAACGTGCCGCCGTCCCGCTGCAATCCCAAGGTTGCGAATCCCTCAGGAACCCTCACCATCTCCGGCGTCACCGAAGCGATGACCGGCTCTGGTTTCATCCCCGGTGGCACCTTGCGATCAAGGGGGAGCTGATGCAGCATGTAGGCAAGTGTCTCGGCGTGCATCAAGCGATGCTCGAGGGCGACTTCTAACAGCAGGTTTGGTGAAAAGTCCGTCTGCCCCCACTGCCCGGTAGAGAAGCGCGACTCGAGTGCTTCGTCCAGCGCTTGCCGCGTCCGCGCAACGTACTCTCGAACCGCGGTAATGTTCGGCCAGTCTTCGGCGCGATCAGTTGGCAAGCCGCCTCCGACCGGATCGATTCCAAACGCAAATAGCCGGTCCAGGTCGGGCTGAAATGCGCTTAAACCCAGGGTCCGCCCACTCAAGAGATTCCAGTCGAAGGCCTCAAGGTGGCCGATGTAAAACACGATCCTGTGCCGCTCGGGAATCGGGCGGTCGTAAAGCGCCTCCGGCTTCACGAGTGCAAACAGTTCATCGCTATTGGTTCGGGCATCTGCCAGGCGATCCAAAAGCTCCGGAGGAACCTCGACCTCGCGCTGCGCTACAGCCATCTCGTGACCCCCTCGGTTCCCGTTGCACGCCTACAAAGGCTCCCCGGTAAGATGCCTCCGTGGGGGAAAAGGCTCAAGCTTTTGCAACCTTCTCCAACCCCACAAGTTCGTCCTGTTTGACTCCGGAAGGAAACAGGGAGAGCGCTCACGAAACTACTGATTCAATGAGGCTTAATGAACATCCGACGTCGAATCGAACAATGTCATTCTCCATCCGAACCGCGCGCGACGTTAGCGGGGTTCAAGTCGAGTCAAGTTCGAAAACAGGCTCAGGAGGAAAAAGCTGTCGGACGGTAGGTGACCCTGCTGGCCAGACGAACAGAGGAGCAATTCCGAGGCGCAATTGGCAGATTTATTTTTCCTTGAAGGTCACCCAGCCTCGCGTCTTCCCGAAATCAATGTTGATCTCGCACTTCCTCTGCCCGGTGTGACCGAAGTACAGAGACAACTTTTCCGCCGGAGAGCTCAACTGGCCGATTTCCATCATGCCCCGGGCCAGGTCCTGCTTCTCATCGTACTTGGCATCGGGCGCAGTATTGCGACTCACGATGAGTGTCCACTCCTTCTTTGCAGGGATCACGTACATGGTGTAGCCGCCTGTCGGAATCAGACTGTCTCCGAGAATCAGGTCGGTCTCGGTGAAAAAGGTCATCGCTGAACCGCCAGGCATGAGCACCCTACCTGTAGGTGGGCCGTCGGTGTGTGTGGTCGCGACCGGCGTGTAATGCGCGGTAATCTGCTTGCCGTCCTCGTAGGCGCAGATCGCGCTTTCTGAGTCCGAGTCTTTGGACTGTTGGGCAACCGCAGAAGGGGCGAGCATCAATCCGCTCCAGAGCACCACACCGACGAGGACGGCATGCATATTGCTGCCTCCGCACACAAGTTGAGTGCCGCATATCATCGCAAAAACAGGCAGGAAAGAGAACACTTTATTGCGGGCTTATTTTGCGCCCAGTTGTCAGTTCGGGCTGGGCACCCAACCCCTCACCCCGCTCGTCGACTCCCCACGTGCGCGCCGACCTCATCAAAACGGATTACCATAGAAGTTTCCCTGGCCGCCGGAGGTCTTCCTTGCCGCAAAACGCCTGGCCCGAATTGCCCCACGATACGTGGAAGGACACCTACGCAACGCTCCATATGTGGACCCAGATCGTAGGAAAAGTACGCATGGCTCTGACTCCGCGTATCAACCACTGGTGGGAAGTTCCTCTGTATGTAAATTCGGTAGGTCTCACCACGTCTCCCATTCCATACCACGAGCGTGTTTTCGAGGTGCAGTTCAATTTCATCGATCACACCCTGGCGATTTTGACGAGCGAAGGCGGCCGCAAAGTTCTGCCTCTCAGACCGCAGTCGGTCGCCGCTTTTTACACCGAGTTCATGAGCGTGTTACACGCACTCGATATCGAGGTGCGTATCTGGCCGATGCCCGTCGAGATTCTGAACCCGATTCGCTTCGACCGTGATTACGAGCACGCCGCCTATGACCCCGAGTTTGTGCACCGGTTCTGGAAGGTCCTCACGCTAATCGAACCCGTTTTCCAGAATTTTCGCAGCCGCTTCATCGGCAAACACAGCCCCATCCATTTTTTCTGGGGAAGCTTCGACCTGGCGTCGACGCGCTTTTCCGGACGCCGCGCTCCTGAGCGCCCGGACGCCGACCGAGTCACCCGCGAGGCCTACTCGCATGAGGTCATCAGTGCCGGCTTTTGGCCAGGAGGCGGCGAAGTGAAGGGCGCCGCCTTCTACGCTTATGCCGCTCCCGAACCCCAGGGGTTCAAATCGTCGAGCGTCACTCCCCCGGCTGCCTTTTACTCGCCCCTAGGAGAGTTCCTGCTGATGTACGACGACATTCGCCAAACGGCGAACCCGGACTCGATGCTGTTGGATTTCCTGCAGAGCACCTACGATGCGGCTGCTACTCTCGCGAACTGGCCCCGCCGGGAGCTCGAGCGCCAGAGAGAAGCGGAAGCAACTGCTGGAAAAAAGTAAAAGGCACGACGTCCGTCGTGCCTTCAAATATGCGCCTGGGACAGAATCTTCCGGGCGCAAAATGGGCTTAGGGGTTCGTCTGCCTTGCCTTCATCCGCCGCAACGCCTCATCGTGCGCCTGCCGCGGATCACGCCCAGTAACCTCCTTGTACCACGCAGGATGGAACGTCCAGGCCCAGGCCTCACTCACCGCTCCGCGCGTCATTGCCTGGAAAGTCCCCGGCTCTCCGATCGTGCTCAAGTAGATGTGAATGAAAATCCCGCCCAGCATGATGAGCGCCGAGATATCGTGTAGAACGTAGCTCACCGCTACGGTAAGCCGCCCAAACGTGTCGGCGCCGACCCAAAGCACAATCCCCGTGACCAGGTAGACCCCACAGCCAACGACAATCTCCCAGAACTGCGCTTTCTGCCCAGCGTTAAAGAATCCCGTGTCAGGCGGCTCCAGCTTTTCTGATCCATTTACAACATTGCGGATGTTCCGCATCCAGCGCGAATCCGCCGCCGTCCACCGCATGGGAGATAGCCAGTTCAGTATCTGCAGGCCGAAGAAGACGACAAAGGCCAGCCCAAACCACGGATGCATCATACGGCTCAGCGGTCCCCCGCCAAAGATGGGAGTGAACCAGCGGAATAGCCACGGCAGGTAAATCCCGAATCCAGAAAACAGGGCGAGGAAAAAGAACAGCGCCACCATCCAGTGCAAAAAGCGCGTGTACACCGGATGCCGCAGGAGTTCTCCGGGAAATACCTCATTGCGGCCTACCGAATCGAAGGCTCGCCGGGCATCTTTGTCGAATCGCTCAACCGCGGTTCCCATGCGTGCCCTCCTCGTGCGCATCCGGCTGCGGACGCCGTGGCCCGACCATCACGTAGTGCAGGCCAACGCCCAGCAGGCCAAACAGTGCGAACGTGCCCAGCACCGGCTTCGCTAGCCATTTCCAGATCGTGTAGCTCCACGGAATCTGTGGATCCTTCGGCAGCCCGCCGTATCGCTCGGGATCGGTGGCATCATGCAGTACATAAATTACATGTGTACCGCCAATCGATTGCGGATCGTATACGCCTGCCTTGTCGAAGCCGAAGTTCTCGCGCAACTGCTTCGAGCGCTCCTCGGCAATAAACTTCATGTCGTCCTTCGAGCCGAACTTCAAGCACCCCGTCGGACAGGCCTTGATACATGCCGGCTCCAGCCCCTGCCCGACTCGATCCGAACAAAGCGTGCATTTGTAGACTTTCTTCGTCGTGTTGTTGAACCTCGGAATGTTAAAGGGGCAGCCCGACACGCAGAACTCGCAGCCGATGCAGTTCTCCTGCTGAAAATCTACGATGCCGTTCGTGTACTGCACGATGGCACCGTCCGCTGGACAGGCGCGCAGGCACCCTGGATCGGCGCAGTGCATGCACTGGTCCTTGCGCATCAGCCACTGGATCGTTCCGTCTTCCCGCTGGTGCTCGTTGAACTTGATGAGGTTCCAGAAGTTCCAACGCGTTTCCGGCATCGTCTGGTAGGTGTTGTCGAATGTAGTTGCCGCGAACGGCATGTCATTCCATTCGACGCACGCCACCTCGCACGCTTTGCAGCCAATGCATGTGGTTGTATCCACCAGTTTGCAGACGTCGTAATCCCGCTGCACCCCTTGCCCGGGTATGGGTCCCGGGTGGGCCGACATCTGTTTGATCTGTAGCGTTCTTCGATCGCTCATCTGTCTGCCCTCGCTACGCTTTCTCGAGCTTCACCAGGAAGCCCTTGAATTCCGGCGTGAATGCGTTGGGGTCGATGACGGTCGGCGTCAACTGATTCGTCAGCGTCTTCGCCGTCTTGCCCTCGTCCTCGGCAATTCCGCGGAAACCCCAATGAATCGGTATCCCGATCTGGAAGGTTTCCTTGCCGTCGATCTTCATCGGCTTGATGCGCCGTGTGACCATTGCCTTCGCGATGTAGTGACTGCGAATGCTGCTGACCTTCACCTTGTCGCCGCCACGGATGCTGAGTTTGTCTGCCAGTTCGACCGGGATCTCCACGAACGGCTCAGGGACCAACTGCACATTCATCGGATTGTTCTTGGTCCAGTAGTGGTAATGCTCGGTCAGACGGTAGGTCGTGCAGACGATGTTGTATTCCTGACTTCCGGCAGGCGCATACTTGTCCAGGTCGGTCTTAAATCGCTTTACCACCGGATTACTAGACTGGTTCGGGTGAAGCGGATTGACGATCGGGCTCTCAATGGGTTCGTAATATTCCGGGAACGGCCCGTCATTCATCGCGCCCAACGGCACGAACAAACGCCCGACCCCCTCCGGGTTCATGATGAATGGACCCATGTGATCCTTAGGTACCGAATCGGCCTTGAAGTCGGGAACATCGTTCCCGACCCAAGACTGCTTGCCCTCATCCCACCAGACTTGCCGACGTTTCGGATCCCACGGTTTTCCGTCGATATCGCACGAAGCCCGGTTATAGAGCACACGCCGGTTCGCCGGCCACGACCACGCCCAGTTCGGATAAATGCCCAGCCCCGACGGGTCTTCCGTGCCACGACGCTGGATCATGGCTCCAGCTTCTGTCCACGATCCGCAGTAGAGCCAGTTCCCCGAAAGCGTGGTGCCGTCATCCTTCAGCCATGCAAAACCGGGAAGTTGCTGACCCGCCTTGATCGTCTGATTGGTCTTGGGATCAGTCAGATCGGCCAATGCCTTACCGTTGAGTTCCTTCGCCACCTCAGCCAGCGACGGATTGTATGGATCCGTATATGGCATCCATGCATTCACGACTGGATCCGGGAATTTTCCCCCTTCTTTCTTGTACAGATCACGAACCTTCAGAAAGATTGTGGCCAAAATCTCCTGATCCAGCTTGGCCTGCCCTGGTGGCGGCAGGGCCACGTTCTTCCACTGCAGCCAGCGCGCCGAATTGACGAATGTCCCATCCTTCTCGGCAAAGCCCGCACCCGGCAGGCGGTACACCGTGGTGTTGATCTTTTTCTTCTCTTCGTCCGTGATTCCCGGTGCGTTCCAGAACTCGCTGGTTTCGTCAGGATAGATCTCGCACACGACCAGCCAGTCGGCTTTCTTCAGCGCTTCAATGTTCTTCAGCGAGTCCGGCCCGATCATGACGCCGTTCATTCCGAAGGCGAACAGACCTTTGACCTTGCCCTCGTACATGTCGTTCCAGATATTCACCCAGGAATAGTTGCGGTCAATTTTCGGGACGTAATGAAACGCAAAGTCATTCTCTTTCGTGGCTGCAGGGCCATACATCGCCTTCAGGAAGGAAACTGCGAATTTCGGCGTGTTCGACCAGTAGTTGAAGGAATCCCACGGATCTGGCTTCGCCGAAGTGGGCGTAATCCGCTTCAAATAGGTGGCAAGATCGGTATCTGCGGGATTCGGCACCTTCAAATAACCGGGGAGATTGTCGAAGATGCCTGCCATGTCGGTGGCGCCCTGAATGTTCGAGTGTCCACGGAGCGCGTTCACCCCGCCACCCGCCCGTCCCACGTTCCCCATGATCAACTGCACCATGGCAGCCGTGCGAATGATCTGCGTCCCGAAGCTGTGCTGCGTCCATCCGACGGCATAGATGATGGTTGCCACTTTCTTCATGTCGCCATCTTTGCGCACGGAGGTGAACAGGTCAGCCGCTTTCAGGAACTGGTCCTTCGGAATGCCTGTGATGCGCTCCACCATCTCCGGCGTGTAACGCTCGTATTGCTTTTTCAGGAGTTGGAACACGCAACGCGGATGCTGCAACGTGAGGTCGTAAGCCACTTTCGGAGGCAAAGCGGGAGGCGGAGCCGGTGTTCCTGGCTTTGCGGGTGCCGGAGCAGCAGCGTGATGCACTGCTTCCGCTTTGTTCCCTGACAAATCGCCGCCCTCTTCGTAGTTCCACGTAGCCTTGTCATAAACCTGTTTCGCCGGGTCAAAACCTGAGTAGAGTCCATCGTCAGGAAGCTTGAACCCTTCCTTGATGATAAAGGCAGCATTGGTGTAGTTGACGAGATAGTCCTTCGCGATGCGGTTGTTCTCAATCGCGTAGTGAATCAAGCCACCCAGAAACGCAATGTCGGCGCCGGCGCGGATCTGCAGATACATGTCCGCGTTGGCCGCAGTCCGCGTCAGGCGCGGATCAACGACGATCGTCTTCGCATTTCGGTGAACCTTTGCCTCAATTGCCCACTTGAAGCCGCAAGGATGGTTTTCTGCTGGATTCCCGCCCATGATCAACATCATGTCGGTGTTCTTGATGTCGATCCAGCCGTTGGTCATCGCCCCGCGTCCGAATGTTGGCCCCAAACTGGAGACCGTGGGGCCGTGTCAAACACGGGCCTGGTTTTCCAGGTAGCAGACCCCCAGGCTGCGCATGGTCTTGACGACCAGATAATTGAACTCGTTGGTGTCGGTGCAGCCGCCTGTGAACGCTATGCCCTCGCAGCGATTCACAGTGTGGTCCTGCGCATCTTTTTCCAGGAAGGTGTCGTCGCGCGTCTTCTTCACCTTCTGCGCGATTTCGTCGTAGGCCTGATCCCAGGAAATATCCTCCCAATGGTCCGATCCCGGGCGCCGCACCTGCGGTTTCAGTAAGCGGCGGTCGTTCAGAATGTCCTGTTCGAGCGACGATCCCTTAGGGCACAACGTGCCGCGATTAATCGGATGATCAGGATCGCCCTCGACGTGCACCACCTGCGGGATGGCATTCTTCGCCTTGTCCCCGAGCGTGTAAATAATGACGCCGCAGCTGACTGAACAATAAGGGCACGTGCTCCGCGTTTCGCTGGCGCGCGCAATCTTCAAACTTTGTGTTTGTGCGTAGGCGGGTGTGAGGTCAAACCCGAGTGCCGATACACCGACTCCTCCCACGAGTGTGCTCTTGAGGAAAGTTCTCCGGGAGAATTCCATGCCGGGCCTCCGTAACTGCGGTTGACAGCAACAACGGAGCGGGTCGCAGCCGGGGAATTCAGCCGCAGCCCAGGGCCAAAAAGTGAAGGAATACTACATCGCTGCTGAGGAAAGCGTCAATCGGGTTCTCCCCCGGCGGTTTGCGTAACCCTGGACCTGCGCTTAATAATGGACACCGTGCCGACAGACATCTGGCAAAAAAGAATTGCGCGAGCCAAGGAATTGGCTGAAACGCAAGCTTTCGCGGCCGAGATACTAAGCTTTTACCTACCGATCGCAGACTTTCAACGAACGCTGTACCAACGCCTAGAGCGAATCTCCGTGAAAAGTACTGCTACCGCACACACAGCAGGGCCTCCGGAGTTGCCCGAGCTGCTAGCCAGCTTCCCCGAGTTTCTGCGAGTTGTCGAGCAGCACGCGCCCCACCCTCTGGCCGAGTTCGCCCGCTCTCTAGGCTCGTCTTGTTCCAAAGTGCAAGCCACTCTGCTGAACGAGTTTTGGACAGAAAACCGTCCCGAGAACGCCGGCCCCGACCACTTTGTAGCTCGTGCCTTCCTTCAACCCTATGCCGAATTCGTGCGTATCCGGTCGGCCATACATTGGGACGGGTACACCCATTCAAGTTGTCCCTTCTGCCATCGCAAACCGGGGCTCGGCGTGCTGCGCCAACTTGGGGATGGGGGAAGTCGATCATTGATTTGTTCCTTCTGCCTCGCCGAGTGGCAATTCCGGCGTATCCTGTGCCCGTCCTGCGGCGAAGAGAACCATGCCAAGCTGCCGGTCTTTACGGCGGCAGAACTTGAACACGTGCGGGTTGAATGTTGTGACACCTGCAAACAATATCTCAAAACCGTCGACCTCACCCGCAACGGCCTGGCCGATCCCGTTATCGATGAAATGGCGGCTGTGCAACTCGATCTTTGGGCGCAAGAACATGGATACTCCAAATTGCAACCCAATTTGATGCAGATGTGAAATGAGTGTCGCAATGCGTCCCCTTGAGCAGCGCACGGGTTTCCCGGATGCCGGGTCAAAGGTATACTTGGGGGAGTGCTGTTACGCCAATTCCCAGAGGACTTCATGGATTCTTATCATCGTCAGCCCCGGCGTAAAGAGCAGCCCGGTGGACAAGATTGCAAATTCTGTGCCGCCCTTGATCCCAATTTCACGAAGCGCGATCCGATGGACCGTTGGGTTCAAGGAGTACCGCAAGACTCGGCGATCGCTCACGTATCCGAGAACGGACACGTCCTGCACTTGATCTTCGAAATCGAAAGAAAGCGCGCGCAGACCCCGTCGCGGAGCGCCACGTTGGTCAAGTCAGCCTGAGCATCGAGCCTCTCTTCTATCTGCGATTTCTTGGGACCGCGGCAACGAGGCGCTCGGCTTCACAAGGAGTTCCTTGCGCCAGACTCCGCCTCGGCTTTGATCTGCCTCAAGATTGCTTTGCGTATGAGTCCTGAAAAAGGAGCAATCACGCTCCAATATGTGCCGAATTTCCATAAGGCAGACCGCCCGAAGCATTCGACTCTGGTCTCGGTCGAAAGTACCGTGCCACAGTCTGACTCCGGGCGTAGTTTGAAGTTCCATACCGCTTTGGCGAAGCCGAGACGGGAAAAATCGGCAAACTGATCTTTTGAAAGATCCAGGTACCGGCCCCCATCCGGACGCCAGAATCGACCTGCAATCCCGATCACAATTTCCTCATTGGGAGCCTCGGCAAGCACCACGAAACCGGTGCCTTCCAGCTGTCGATGCAGTTTGAGCTGGCTGCCGCTCCGCTTGAGAACTTTGCCGCTACGCACGGACATCAACATCCTCACCAGCCAAAGATCGTGAAAATTCGTCTGCAACAAACACCCGTATACAACCGGCGGGCGGGCCTTCACTCCAACCTGATACGCGGCGTGAAACTGGTACCGTGGCAATGCTTCGTCGATCAGCGAACGATCTGAAACGCAGGTCTTCACTTACCAAGGATTCTTGCACGATGCGCTCGAGATCGCGAACCTTTCGCAATTAGGCGTCGCCCGAACTCGCCCGGCGGGACACATAAAATTCGGTTGACATGAACTAGTTTGAAGATTCGAAACGTCGAGTCTCCTAAGCGGCGGCGGCAACCCGTCGTACGCGTAGCTTCGCGTACAACTCCGTAATTTGTTCGTGTCGGTGTTCATATTCCTCTAGCTCGCGCTCAGGAAGGACACCGAATACCTGCTTCTCCAGAGCAGTCAACTGCAGGTCGAGAAGCTGGAGCAATTCGCTACGAAGACGAACCTCAAGATCCAGGGATGACATGGCGTTCACTCATGGAAAATCGAAATCCAGACCTTAGAGTAGCGCTGGAAACAAAAATTTCGATACCGCACATGCCTTACGAACGCTAGCGCACATTTCCTAGGGATTAATCGGGGCGGCGGTCTCATTTCTGGGACCTGTCAGGAGAAAGTGGGTCTGTCCTCAATGACTTACCTTGGCACTGGAGGCCGATCGGATTATCGCTCGTGGCCGGGTATGTAGGCATTGCCCTCATGATGTCGTTCGGAAAAACGGTCAAGGCACTCGGCAAGGCACTAACGCACGGCGAGTCCATGCACGCGGCGTAGTTGCTGGAGGGGATTCCCTAGTCGGCATGGAACCACCCAACCAACAGCAACGATGACGACGCCTCATCGTGTACGACGAGTTGCACCCCAGGCTACTAGCGCGCGCGTCTCCGACGAGGCTTGGGTTGCCCGGATAGTCGATCGTCGAATCGATCGGCTGAGCGTGTCTCTTGCCTCAGTTGCAAACATCCGGTTTGACGTTAGTGGCTATTTTGTTAGAGTGGCTATCACATTTATTATGGGCATCCACGCCCGTATCGCCAAGCGATTTGAAAGGAAAGTACCGATGGTTGGTGCACCCGTCACTCAGAGTGGAACTGCAGACACGACAGACAGAAGACCCCTCCTCGGGCTCCGGGAGCGTAAGAAAGCGCGATTGCGACAACAGATTATCGATACGTCGATCAAACTGTTTCGCAAGCACGGTTACGAAAGCACACGCATCGATGACATCGTGCAAGTGCTGGAAATCAGCCAGCCCACTTTCTTCCGCTATTTTCCCAGCAAGGATGCCGTCTTGCGCCAGGTGGGAGAACGGGGATATGCGTGTATACGTGAGCGGCTACATTCGGAACTCTCAAACAAAGCCACAACCGGCGAGCGTCTCAGGCGGCTCTACCTGACCATGGCGCGCGAGGTGGAAGCCGACCGGCAGTTGTGGAAGGCGGTCGTGTTGTCGGGCGCTATGGATCCAGTGCGATCGGCAGAGTTGCGCGAGCCCGAGGAAGCCGCAGCCAGGTTGCTGCGGGAGATTCTCACCCAAGGGCAGAAGCGTAACGAGGTAACGCGCGCATTCCCTGTTGTGCATATGGCGCAATTCATGGAAGGACTCTACAACACGGTGGTGCGGCAGTGGGCAGTAGATCTCACTGGGCCGCACAAGCTTACGGACAGGGTACGAAACGCTGTGGACCTCTTTTTGCGCGGCATCCAGCCGTAAAGTTTTCGGAATCAAGTCAGCGCCCTTTGTCACTAAGATCACCTCGCCTCGAAGGGAACGTGAATGAAAGCTGCCATTCTGCACGAATTCAAGAGACCATTAGCCATCGAAGAAGTCACCCCGCCGGAAGTTGGATCGGACGACGTCTTGATCGAGGTCGAAGTGTGTGGTGTCTGTCATTCCGATCTGCACCTGGCCGATGGCGATTGGACGCAACTCTCCCGCATCGTAAAGAAGCCACTGATTCTGGGACACGAAATCGTCGGCCGTGTGGTAAAACGCGGAGCCGAGGTGCAGGGTATCGAGATTGGCGATCGGGTAGGCGTACCCTGGCTGCAGTGGACCTGTGGCCAATGTGAGTTTTGCCGGGAGGGTAACGAGAATCTGTGCCTCAAGCAGCGCATCACCGGTGTGACGGTGGATGGCGGATACGCAGAGTTTGTCAAGGCTCCTGCAAGTCACGTTGTGAAAATCCCCGACGGGCTGCCCTCCGAACAAGCAGCGCCTCTGCTTTGCGCAGGCGTCACGGTTCACCGCGCACTCAAGCAAGCGAGGCTTCGCGCCGGACAGCGATTGGCAGTATTCGGAGTCGGCGGGCTTGGCCACCTTGCCATCCAGATTGGACAGGCGGCAGGGGCGGAAGTAACCGCGATCGATGTTTCCGAGGAAAAGCTCGCGCTCGCCGGGTCGGTGGGTGCTGCACGAACACTGAACACCACACAGTGTGATGTCGTAAAGGAAATCCGTGCGTCCGGCAGAGTTCACGTCGCCCTCGTCGCGTCGGCGGCCAAGAGCGCCTACGACATGGCCTTCTATTGTGTCCGGCCGACGGGGACACTGCTGGCGGTGGGATTGCCCGCTCAGGACATTTCCTTTCCGCCAATTTTGATGGCGGGCAGTGAAATTCACATCAAGGCTTCCAGCGTTGGTACTCGGGAAGATTTGCGCGAGGTTCTGGCGATGGGCGCCGCTGGAACCATTCACTGCCAGGTCGCGACGCGTGCGTTGACAGATATTCGGCAGGTTCTGGAGGAATTAAGCCGCGGCCAGATCAGCGGGCGGGCGGTGCTGCGCCTACGGTAAAGGCTTGCTGGACGAATTGGAGGCCCCACACGCCAAAGTTGTAACTTTTGCGGAGGCCACGTTGACGTTAGCGACTCTAATATGATATCAACTTTCACTTTTATGGAACTCTGGCTCCCGCCCGCGAAAAGGTGATTTCGGAGTGAATGTCAAGGCACTCTTCGATCTGACCGACCGCGTTGCCATCGTCTCCGGCGGGTCGATGGGGCTGGGCCGCCAGATGGCCGAAGGTCTGACCGAGATGGGGGCGAAACTGGTACTCTGCGCCCGCAAGAAGGAGCGCTGCGAGGCTGCGGCAGAGGAATTGCGCAGCCGTGGCGCGGAGACGCTTGCTCTCGCGTGCGACGTCAAGGATCGGACCGGGGTTCAGGGGGTTGTGGATGCGACGCTTGCGAAATTCGGCCGCATCGACATTCTCGTCAACAATGCTGGAACGTCATGGGGCGCTCCCGTCGAAGATATGACGCTCGAGCAGTGGAACAAAGTTCTCGACACTAATCTGACTGGCACCTTCCTCTTTTGTCAGGCGGTGGGCAAGCAAATGGCTGCCCAGGGATCCGGAAAGATCATCAATATCGCCTCGGTGGCGGGTTTGGGTGGAGCATCGGCCGAAATGCAGGCGATCGGCTACCACGCGAGCAAAGGTGGCGTCATTGCATTCACCAAAGATCTGGCCTGCAAGTGGGCACCGCATAACATCCAAGTGAATGCGATCGCTCCCGGATGGTTCCCCACCCACATGTCGCAATGGATCCTCGAGCACCACAAAGATTCGTTGCTGGCGAAAATTCCGGCTGGCCGCTTCGGCAGTCATTACGACTTGAAGGGTGCTGCGGTATTTCTGGCTTCGGATGCTTCCGCGTATGTGACCGGACACGTGCTGGTTGTCGATGGTGGTCAGACCGCCTGGTGACAAAGAGTTTTGTATGAACATTCCCCTCACACCGGTTCGGTTTCTTCGCTACCCAGTGCAGCAGTTTCCGAAAAAGACAGCGGTGGTTTGTCAGGATCAGCAGTTTACCTATGCTGAGTTTGGTGACCGGGTGTGGCGCCTGGCGGGTGCGTTGCGTGCCGCCGGACCGAAGGCCGATGATCGAATCGCGTTTCTCAGCCTGAACTGCCATCGACTGCTCGAGGCGTATTTCGGCGTCCTGGAAGCTGGCTATGTTTTGCTTCCTCTCAATATTCGCCTGGCGGGTCCGGAGCTTGCTTACATCCTGAACGATTCCGGCGCGACGATGCTGTTCCTGGAGCAGGAATTCGTTGGCCTCGTCGATGCATTTCGCAAAGACTTGCGCACCGTACGCTCGCTTCATCAACTCGACGGGACACCGCAAGCGGAGTGGCTCTCTGCCAACACCTATGAACAAATGCTGGCCTGCCCGCCGTACTACAGAGACGTCATGGAGTTCGATGAGAACTCGGTGGCCGAGATGTTCTACACCAGCGGGACCAGCGCCGCCCCCAAGGGCGTGATGCTCACACACCGGAACGTATACCTGCACGCGATGAATATGGCCGTGCACCATCACACCCGGTATGAGCACGTGCAGTTACACACGATCCCGCTATTCCACGCCAACGGTTGGGGCGCGGCCCACACCATCACCTTTCTGGGTGGGACGCACGTGATGCTTCCCCGCTTCCTGCCGGAGGAGGTATTCCGTTTGGTTGAGCGGGAGCGGGTTAGCTCCCTGAGCCTGGTGCCGATCATGGCCAGTGCGCTGCTCAATTCACCCGCGCGCTCCAAGTATGACCTGAGCAGCCTCGAGTGGATCACCATCGGAGGAGCGGCGTCTTCTCCCAGCCTGGTTCGCGACGTCGAGCAGAAGATGGGATGCAGATGTTATTCGGGATACGGACTCACGGAAACGTCGCCTGGATTAGCCAGCGCCGAACTGAAGCCCGACATGGAGTGTTCGCCCGAGGAGCGGTATATCGTCCAGGCGATGACCGGCTTTGCCTATCCGGGTGGCGAACTTCGGGTGGTCGACGCAGCCGACAAAGACGTTCCGCACGACGGGGTCACGATGGGAGAAGTCATCGCGCGCAGCGACGGAGTCATGGCCGGTTACTGGCAACAGCCCGAAGCTACTGCCGAAGCCTTACGTAACGACTGGTTTCGCACTGGCGACATGGCGGTAGTGGCAGAGAACGGATACATCCGGATCGTCGATCGCAAGAAGGATACGATCGTGAGCGGCGGCGAAAACATATCTTCGCTTGACGTGGAGAAAACGCTCCTCGCGCATCCTGAGGTCTGTGAGGCCGCGGTCATTCCCGTGGCGGATGAAAAATGGGGTGAGGCACCGCGAGCGGTAGTAGTCGCGAAGCCGGGGTCGAAAGTCAGCGAGCAGGAGCTGATTGAGTTTTGCCGATCACGAATGGCCCACTACAAGTGCCCGCGATCGGTTGTGTTTTGCGACAGCCTGCCGAAAACGGCGACGGGCAAGGTCCTGAAAAGGGTCTTGCGCCGGATGTATCAGGTTGATTCAGCTCCCGTGCGGTCGGACCAGTGAGAGACGGTAAAACGCATGGACTTGCGCGCGACCGCCAAGGTCGACAGTTTTGCAAGAGAACCTTATGAACAACCTCGTAAGAGTCAGTACAAACGACGACGTCACAGTCATTACCATCGACAACCCTCCGGTGAACGCGCTAAGTCCCGGCGTACCGGAAGGGATCCTCGCGGCGATCGATCAGATGAACGAGGATCCGGCGATTAAGGCGGCCGTGGTGATCGGCGCCGGCCGCACATTTGTTGCGGGTGCGGACATCAAGGAATTCGGCAAAATGACGTCAGGGGTCAGAAGTCGCGGGAGCTTGTTGCCGTTGCTCCTGCGTATTGAAGACAGCAGGAAGCCGGTGGTCATGGCGATTCACGGATCAGCTTTTGGGGGAGGACTGGAACTGGCGATGGCTGGCCATTACCGAGTCGCCTCGCCGACCGCGCAGGTAGGTCAGCCGGAAGTGAACCTCGGCATCATTCCCGGAGCCGGAGGAACCCAACGGTTGCCGCGCCTTATCGGTGTCGCCAAGGCAGTGGAGATGTGCGCCGGCGGCAAACCGGTCTCGACCCGCGAGGCTGCCGCTCTGGGGCTGATCGATGAGTTGATTGAGGGCGACCTTGCCGTCGGTGCCGTAGTGTTCGCGCGTTCAATCGCGGAGAAGCCCGTGAGCAAGACCCGGGACCGAAGCGAGAAGCTCGGCTCTGCAGCGGAGGGCGCTGCGATCTTTGCCACCGCGCGCGACACAGCCCGCAAGAAACAACGCGGCCTGCTCGCTCCGCTCGCGGCAATCGATGCAGTCGAGGCCGCGACCCAATTGCCATTTGAGGAAGGCTGCCAGACGGAAGCCAGGCTCTTCACAGAATGCCTTTTTTCCGACCAGTCCAAAGCCCTCATTCACGTGTTCTTCAGCGAGCGCGAGGTCGCGAAGATTCCCGACGTTCCCAAGGAGACGCCGGCGCTGCCCGTGCATCGTGTGGCTGTCGTCGGCTCTGGAACCATGGGCGGAGGCATCGCCATGGTGTTTGTCAATGCGGGCGTCCCGGTCGTGCTGAAAGATGTGGATCAGGCGGCGCTCGAAATGGGCCTGAACAGAATCAAGAGGAATTACGCCACTTCGGTGCAGCGGGGCCGTTTCACTCAGTCGTACGTGGACGAACGCCTCGAACTGATCAAGCCCGTACTCTCCTACGACGCATTTTCCGATGTGGATATGGCGGTGGAGGCGGTGTTCGAAGGCATGGCGCTCAAAAAGACCGTGTTTGCAGAGTTGGATCGCGCGTGCCGCCAGGGAGCGATTCTCGCCACTAACACTTCCACCCTCAATATCGATGAGGTCGCCGGGGCGACGTCACGGCCGGAGTCGGTGATCGGAACTCACTTCTTCAGCCCGGCAAATGTAATGCGTCTGCTCGAAATCGTCCGCGGAAAGAAAACGACCAAAGAAGTAATCGCCACCTGTATGCAGCTGTCGAAGAAGCTGGGCAAGATCGGAGTGCTGGTCGGGAATTGCCGCGGTTTTGTCGGCAATCGGATGTTTGGCCCGTACCGGCGCGAGGCACAGTTCCTTGTCGAAGAAGGCGCCGATGTGGCCGCTGTGGACGAGGCGCTCGTCGAATTCGGAAACGCCCTGGGGCCGCTGGCAACCGGTGACTTGGCGGGTTTGGACGTGGGCTGGCGCATTCGCAAGGAATACCGTCACTTGGAAAAGCCCGGAGTGCGTCAGCCCTTTGCCGAGGACCGTCTTTGCGAACTCGGACGCTATGGCCAGAAGACGATGAAGGGATGGTACCAATACGACGAGAACCGGCGTGCAAGCGCTGATCCCGAAGTGACCGCCCTGGTGCGGAAGTGGAGCGCGGAAGCGGGGATCCCCCAGCGGCAGATCTCTGCCAGTGAGATTGTCGATCGCTGCACCTACGCGCTGGTGAACGAAGGCGCGCGGATCCTTGAAGAGGGGTATGCACTGCGAGCCGCGGACATCGACATCATCTATCTCAATGGCTACGGCTTCCCTGCTTACCGCGGCGGGCCGATGTGGCATGCCGATACGGTCGGATTGCCAAAGGTGTATCAGCGCATCTGCGAGCTTCAACTGCAGCACGGAGAACTTTGGACGCCGGCGCCTTTGCTGAAGCGGCTCGCGGAAGAGGGCAAGACATTCGCTGAGTACGATAAGCAACAGCTCGCAGCCGCGTGAGCTCTGAAGGTGTAAGCGGGAACTCGGCGAATGTAAATGGCTCGCCGTTCCAGAACGAACTATGAGCCAGATCATCCTGGTGCGTCACGGGCAGGCATCGTTTCTAGTGGGCGACTACGACAAACTCTGCGCTAACGGTCAAGTTCAATCGCGGCTGCTCGGCGAGTATTGGTCGCGGCGCGGCGTGCTTTTCAGTGGCGCCTATTCCGGCCCGCGCGCCCGACACCTCGAAACAGCCCGAATTGTGGCGGAAGCGTATCGCGGCAGTGGCGTAGTTTTCCCGGAAGTGACTGTGATGGATGAATTCGACGAATACCATGCGGAACCGGTGATGCAGGCATGCCTCACACAACTGCTGCCACGGAATGCTGAGATCAACGCGTTGCATCGTGCGTACACGGAGGCTGCCGAGCCCGCAGAACAACACAGGACGTTTCAGAAACTGTTTGAGGCGGTTATCACGAAATGGGTTGCGGGAGAAGTGGCAGCCGACGGCATTCCAACCTGGGATGAATTTTGTTTGCGAGTGGGGCAGGGTGTGACGCAAGTTGTACGTAGTACCCCTTCGGCGGCGAGCGCGGTCGTGTTCACTTCGGCCGGCCCCATCGGCGCGGCGATGCGGCGGGCTCTGCACTTGTCCGCCTCCGACACGCTGCAGCTTACGTGGATGTCGCGCAATGCATCGTTCAGCACGTTTCTGGCTTCGGGCGAGCGCTTCACGCTCAGCGCGTTCAACGCGCACCCGCATCTCGACGGAGACGGACTGCTGACGTACCGGTAACGCATAGGGGACCCGAGCATGGTGGCAGCTTGCGATCAGGCCGGAGCGGTAAGAGCAGGCGAAGAGCTCGATCTCACGCGGTTGCAGCCATTTCTCCGGGAGCATTTCGGCGACGATGGACCGCTGTCGATTGACCAATTCCCGAGCGGCCACTCGAATCTCACCTATCTCGTTCGACTGGGGAGGCGCGAGGTCGTGTTGCGGCGCCCACCTTACGGCAGCAAGGTCAAGTCGGCGCATGACATGGCCCGGGAGTTTCGTGTGCTCTCGAGGCTTTACGCAGTGTATCCCGTCGCGCCAAGGGCGCTTCTTTACTGCGACGATCTGTCGATTCTGGGCGCACCCTTCTACCTGATGGAGCCGATCCGAGGCGTGATCCTGCGCCGTGACCTTCCGCCCGGCATGCCCTTTCCACCAGCGACAGCGCGGCGATTGAGCGAAGCCTTTGTCGACAACCTCGCGTGTCTCCACAGGTTGGACTATGCCGCCATCGGTCTGAGCGATTTGGGCAAGCCGCAGGGCTATCTGAAACGCCAGGTAAAGGGATGGATCGAGCGCTACCACAACTCGAAAACAGACGACCTGCCGGTCGTCGAATTCATCTCCGACTGGCTCCTCCAACGAATGCCGGCCAGCCACGCAACCACCCTCATTCACAACGACTACAAATACGACAACGTCGTGCTCGACCCCGATGACCTGCCCAGGATTGTCGGTGTTTTGGATTGGGAAATGTGCACGCTGGGGGATCCACTGACAGATCTGGGGACCGCTTTGGCGTACTGGGCCGACCCCAACGACTCGGAGGAATTCAAGGAGATTCGCTCAGTGCCAACTACCCTGCCCGGCACGTTGACCCGCGCAGAGTTGGTCGAGCGCTATGCAGCCGTGACCGGGCGCGATACCGGCGACATCGTTTTTTATCTTGCGTTCGCTCGTTTCAAAGTCGCCGTCATCATCCAGCAGATTTACTACCGGTACGCTCAGGGCCTGACGCACGACGCACGCTTCGCCTGCTTGCCGAAGCGGTTCCATGTACTCCTGCGTGCGGCGTGGCAGTGTGCAGAGAGCGGAATCGTATGAGCGACTTTTGCGGCACATCGACAACCGAGTCCGGAATTAGCGCAGGGGGCGAGTCATCGCGGGTAATAACGCACCAGCCACTCGGCCACGCAGCAGGGCTTCTCCGAAGCCTGCCCTTCGATATGGATGACAAATGTGGCATCGACAAACTCAGCCGATTCCTTCGCCAAAAGCAGACGCACCCGGGCGCGCACCGCCGAACCCGCGCGCACCGCCGACGGAAAGCGCACTTTGTTCAGACCGTAGTTGATGCTCATCGCGACGCCCGAGCGCACCTGGACCGCCTGCCTCAGAAAATGACTCAGAAGCGAAAGCGTCAGAAAACCATGAG
>Ga0307478_10000820_pt1 | contig 29573 bp, 22 predicted proteins | sample atmos_gasesECM4C_2_FD_203713 | JGI IMG/M metagenome (GOLD analysis project Ga0307478, IMG submission 203713) | Hardwood forest soil microbial communities from Morgan-Monroe State Forest, Indiana, United States - atmos_gasesECM4C_05 | ecosystem: Environmental > Terrestrial > Soil > Temperate...
GCCATCGTGTTTGACTTTGCTGTCATCGGGCTGTGCGACGACCGGCGGCAGACTCTTTGAGGCATCGTCTTTCGAGTCGGCTTTTGGATCCGAATCGGACGGCTTGGTGGTCGTCGGCGGAAGTGTGGGCGGCGTCGAACCTTGAGGCGCGGCGGTGCCGGAATCGGCGGGCGTCGAACTTGGCGGCTGGGCGGAAGGGGTTTGCTGGTCCTGCGGAGTCTTGGTGTCTGTCTTATCGGTTTGTTGGGCAAGGACAGGCGAGCCGAACAATAACGCCGATAGAGCGACCGTTCCCAACGCGAGGCGAAACTTCATAACCGACTCCTGCCCTGAACCCCGGGCCCCACACACGAAAATTATACGCCCGGGTGGAACTGGAACCACCAATGATTCTCTATGGCTTGGACGCCGAAAGGGCAGGAAGGGTTATCTGTGAAGGTAAGTTAAGCCGGTGGATTTCTTGGTAGTTGCAGATGAAGTCGTAGCTCTTTGGGCTAGCGTGCTGTAAAACTCCGCATAATGCGATCGAAAGCTGGACGCAACTTGTCGAAATCGGCGTCAGGAGCAACGAACGCCATGTATAGAACAAGATTGCCTCGGCCCCGCAGGGCGACCAGTCGAATGCGCTCCGGAATGGGCTGGTCATTCTCGCGGATGGCGGAATTCCCTAACATTTCAACGCTTTTTGCGGCCTTTCCGCCGACCGTGATGTTGACCGGGTTGCCGGCGGCCCGTAATCCGGGGTTCGTATCGCGAACGGAGGACATCAGCTGGCGCATCGCGTCGTCGAGTTCTTTCCCGCCGCTGCTGGGGGTGAAGCCGCTGATGATGGCACCGTAGGCGACGGTCTCGAGGTCAGCGCCCCCCTTGGGATACATGGTGAGGGCGGAGTTGAGATTGCTCGTAACCTGCCAGTTCCCCGGATAAGAAACCTGGAAGGCTCCGTGGCTATAGGACTGGAAATCGGCGGCAGAAAATTCAGCCGTAGAGAGTCGGCGCAAGCCCAGGACCGGGAGCCGGCCGGCAGCCGGCGCGGCGTTGCCGGCGTTCATAGCGGTTAAAGTGTACTTGGCGACGTCGAACTCATCGCTATCCCCCTCCTGAAACTTCTTGGCGGGAAATCTCGAGAGGATGCTGGCCACGTTGCTGGCGCGATTTCCGGGGTCGGGGTGCGATGCGAGGAAGCTGGGCCCGCCGCCTCCACCTTGCTGCTCCTTGAGCTTCTCAAAGAACGTGACCATGGCGCGCGGGTCATATCCGGCGTCGTAGATGATCTGCGCGCCCACCATGTCGGCTTCCGTTTCGGCGTCGCGAGAGTACTTCGTGAACACCGAACCGGCACCGATAGAAATTCCCATTTGGGCGAGGGATCCGGCCCAGCCACCGACGCTAGCACCGAGTACGCCGCTCAGAATCGCAAGAGGAATCGCCGCTTTAGTCTGTCGCGACGCCTGGCGGGTGGAGTGGCGCATGACGACGTGGGAAATCTCGTGGCCGATGACGCCGGCGAGCTCCGCCTCGTTGGCTGCCGCAATTGTGCCGGTGTTTATATAAATCGGTCCCCCGGGGAGGGCGAACGCATTGATTTCCTTCTGGTCGACTACGCGAAAGGTGTAGGGAAATTTGTAGCCGGGTGCCTTGGCCGCGAGTCTCTGGCCAAGCCAGTCGATGTACTTGGAGACTGGATTCTCCACTGGGAGCAGACGCAGCTGTTTTTCGACCTCAGGAACGGCCTTACGGCCGAGTTCGACTTCCTGCTCGATGGTGTAACTATTGCCGCTGGTGGGATTTTCAGTGACGCGGCCATTCTTCGGGTCGACGTTGGCACACACATAGGCGGCTGCGAGAACAACGGTCAATGCTGCGACAGGCCGAAGCAGGGAACATCTTCGAGAAGCTCGCATAGAACACTTATGTCGGAAAGAAATTTGAATTCTTGAGGATTACCGGAGACTCGTAACGGCCGCGCCCGGCAGTGTAAACCTCCGGGAGGAATCATCCAAGAGGCAGGTTTGCGGAAACAGCTTTAATCATCGTCGGAACGCGAGCTTGCCGGGATGACGCTGTGCTTCGCCGCCGGCATCGGAGTATTTCCCTTGCGGTCGCGCCACAAGACGGCATTTAGCAGGCGGGCGTCGGCCGCATCAGGACGCGAGAAATCTATACGCTCCGATTCTTTGGCACCCGGCGCGCCCTGCGGATTGGCTCGATAGATCAGGCCGTTCTCACGGTTGCGTACGTCGGCGGTGAATGCGGGCTGGTTTCCTGCCCCGGAGAACTCCGCAGCCATCACCGGCGCATAGCCGTCGTTCAAATTCATTGGCGGCAGGCCAAGCAGGGTTTCCATGGTGCGAATGAGGCTGACGGTGGTGTGAAAATCGTGATCGAGAAACGGGCGATCGTTTTTCCCGGGGGCATATTTGCTGATGACCAAGGCCAGGGAGCGGTGCGCATCGACGTGATCGGCGCCGTCCTGGGCGTCGTCTTCGAGGACAAAGATGGCCGTGTCGTCCCAGTAAGGGCTATGGGAGACGGCTTCGACGATTCGTCCGAGCGCAAGATCGTTATCGGCCACCGAGGCCGCGGGTGACGGTTTGCCCGGGCGCGTTCCGCCGGTGTGATCGTTGGGAAGATGCATGATGATGAGGTTGGGTAGTGCGTTGTCCTTGCCATTTCGCCGAGCTTCGACGAAGCCTGCGAACTCGCTGAGGAATTCGTCGGCACGCAATTGATCGGGATAGTCCACTTCAAAGGCGGCAAAGTTCAGATCGGAGTGTTCGCGCAACTCTGGCATAGTCGGCACGCTGCGCTTGATGAGAGGGATCTCCCACGGATAGGGGCTGGCTTCGGGCTCCTTTCCGTTGACCGCGGGCAGAGGTTCGCCCTTCGTCACGGTTTTTGGCTCGCACGTGCGTCCGGGAGGAGCCGGAGTTCCTTCTTTCGGAGAGGACTGTTCGGCGGGGTGGCCGACGCAAAATTCCGTGGCAACGAATTCTCCGTAATTGCGATGGCTGAGGCCGTGGGTGGCAGCATTGGCCCAGAGGTAGCCAGTCTGGGGTGAATCGACGTTGGCGATGCCCTCTTCAAGCGGATACTCATCCGCTACCATGCCCTCGAAGTCGTAGGTCCGCTCGTGGCTCCGGTAACCGATGGGCCAGGTCTTTTCGTTGTAATCGCTGGTGATGGCGGCGGTCGACCAGACGTGGCCGTCTCCGGAGACTTCGCCACTGTCATAGAAATTGTCGAGCACGCCGAACTGCAATGCCAGCTTGTGCTGGTTAGGAGTGATGTCCCGGCCGTAGAGGGTGAGCGAGCGGTCCCCGTTGCCGACTTTCAGGTCACCGAAGATCTGATCGTACGTGCGATTTTCCTTGATGATGTAGATGACGTGCTTGATGGGATTAGCGCCGGCCTGGAATCGAATGGTTTGCGCTTCTTCGTGGAGTCGGTTGCTTTGTTCCACCTGGCGAGTCAGGCTCGCAAGCCGGGTCTCGGCCTCTTTGTAGTTGATGCGCGCGAGGGATCCGTACATCAGTGTGGGAATGTAGGGATGCTCCCGATGCCACCGGGTTGAGGCGATGGTGTCCCAGCCGTTGTTAGGGCCGCTGCCGGGGCCCTTGGCGGTCGCCACCAGGAGATCGTCTCCATGGACCGCGACGGCGCTCGGATACCAGTCGGTGGGAATGAAACCCAACGGAGCGCGTTCTTTCTCTTGTTCTTCGGTCCATGCGCTCGTATCAAAGACCGCGACCGCATTGAGGTTGGCATTTGCAACAAAAAGGCGGGGGGCGTCCGCCGGCTGGGCCAATGCCAGAGGCGCGGTTCCTCCGTATCTCTGTCCTCGCAACCCTGTGGAGAACCAGTGCTCGACGTTTCCTGTGGTGGTGGACACAGCGGCCACGACATCGGCATTCGCAAGAGCTACGTAGAGAGTCTTTTCGTCCGCGCTGAGCAGGAGGGCAGTGGGATGCGAACCGGGGGCGGTCGGCGAGTCGGGCTCGCGCAAGGCGATCCATCGGGTGACTTTCCCTGCTTCCAGGTCAAGCTCGGCGACCTTCGAGGCGTTCCACAAGCTGCACCAGGCTCTCTTGGCATCACGTGAGACAACCACGGCATAGGGATAGGACGCGGGTACAAATTTGCTCGTGCTCAAGTCGAATTGTTCGAGGATCTCTCCGCTGCCCGTGTCGAGGAGGATGACATTGTCGGAGAGATTGTTAGCGACAAGAAGCCGCTCGTGATTGCCACCGGGAACGATGGCTAATCCGGCAGGGTATGGGATCGCAGTGCCTTTCGGTGTTTTGAATACGCCACGCGCCACCCACTTGCCGGGCGCCAGGTCCTGCGGCGGGATCTTGATGAGCCGTTCGCGATTGATTTTTCCGGCGTCAAACGCATACACGGCAATGGCATTGCCGGTATCACCGGCTCTGCTTCCCGTGGGGTCGGTAATCGAGCCTAGCGAAGCATACGCATGTCTGCCATCAGCGCTGAATGCGAGGCCGAGAAAATAGCTCTGGTGCGCATCTTCACAGAGTCGGTCGTCGGGAAAATCGGTGATCTTGCCGGCCCGGAGGTCGAAAACCGAGATGGACTGGCAGCCGCGAGTCTTCTGCGTGCCATAGCCGGAATGCAGCATGGCGGCAAATTCGCCGTCGGGACTGAGGGCAATTGTGGAGGGGAAACTATTGAGAGGCGCAATTACGCCAGGCGCTGGTGCAAGCGACTTACTTGTAGGCAGGTTGATCGGGGAAGGCTTGCTGGCTTCCTGGCCCGCCAGCGGCAGGACCGCAATGAGTATGGTGGCAAGGTGACGGGTTGCGCGTCGCAAGATTCCTCCGGAGTGATCCAGCAGATCGGTTCGAGACGGCGCAAAAAGAAAGCCGGTCAGGATATCGACCGGCTTCGATCCTCGGCATAAATGGCCAAGCGTTTAGTGCGTTTCGGTGGCGGCACGCTGGGCGGGCGGCTCCTGAACAACACCCTCCTGCGGCGCGTTGTGGCGGACGTCGGCTCCGCGCACCCAGAAGATCACGTCTTCGGCGATGTTGGTGGCATGGTCAGCCACGCGCTCGAGATTACGGGCCACCAAGAGCGCGTCCAAGGCTTGGCGGGTTGTCTCGGGACGCTCGTTCATGGTCTTGACAAGCACGATGAACGCCTCGTCGCGCATGCGATCGACGACATTGTCCATTTCGAGAACGGCCTGGGCGAGTTCGGCCTTGGCTTCGATGAAAGATTCCAGTGCGCGGCGCACCATGGCGCTCACCGCGGCCGACATGCGGGCGATATCGACGGGTAAGTCGACGGCCGGCAAGCTGACCATATCCATGACGCGCTCGGCAATGTTGACCGCCTGGTCGCCGACGCGTTCGAGATCGGCGTTGATCTTGGTGACGGCAAGGATGAAGCGCAGATCGACGGCCATGGGCTGCTGCATCGCGAGCAGGTCAAACGCGAGCTCGTCGATTTGGCGCTCGGAGAGATTGATCTGGGTCTCGCCCTCGAGCACCATCTGGCAGCGGTTCAAATCCCGGTCCAGGTAGGCCTGGCAGGCACGATCGACGGCCTGCTCGGCAAGTCCGCCCATTCGAAGCAGCTTCTGGCGCAATTCATCGAGCCCCTGCTGAAATCGCGTACGCATTATCCGAACCTGCCTGTGATGTAGTCTTCGGTGCGCTTGTCCGAGGGATTGGTGAAGATTTTTTCGGTCTTGTCGTATTCGATCATGCGCCCCAAAAGGAAGAACCCCGTGTACTCGGCCACTCGCGCGGCCTGTTGCATGTTGTGCGTCACAATCACAATAGTGTACTGCGCTTTGAGCTCGAAAATCAGTTCTTCGATTTTCCCGGTCGAGATCGGGTCAAGCGCGGAACAAGGCTCGTCCATGAGCAGGACTTCGGGCTCGACGGCAAGAGCGCGCGCGATGCATAAGCGCTGTTGCTGGCCTCCCGACAGGCTGGCACCCGATTTCTTGTGGATGGAGTCCTTGACTTCGTCCCAGAGCGCCGAAGATGCCAGCGACTTTTCGACGACTTCGTCGAGATGCTTTTTGTCGCGATAGCCATTCAGCTTGAGCCCAGCCGCAACGTTGTCGTAGATGGACATGGTTGGAAACGGGTTGGGTTTCTGAAAAACCATGCCGATGCGACGGCGCAACTGCGTGGCCGACGTGCCCTGGTACGCGTCGTAGTCCCCGATCTTGATCGTGCCCTCAACCCGCGCCTCGGGCGTGGTCTCGTGCATGCGGTTCAGGCAACGGATGAAGGTCGATTTGCCGCAACCTGACGGCCCAATCAGGGCAGTCGCGTGGTTGGCCTGCACCTTCAGGTTGATGTCGTGCAAGGCCTGGGTTCTGCCGTACCAGGCATTCAATTTTTCGACCTGGATTCCAACACCCATGCTAGGCAACTCCTCCCAGGGTGCCGCGGCGTACAACGTAGCGGACCGCTGCCACCGCACTTACGATCAGGATGATCAGCACCAGCGCACCAGCCCAGGCTTGCCGATGCCAGTCGTCGTAAGGCGAGATGGCGTAGGTAAAGATCTGGAGGGGCAGAGCCGCGGTAGGCTGGTCGAGCCGCCAATTCCAGAACTGATTGCCGAAAGCGGTAAACAAAAGCGGCGCCGTTTCCCCGGCGACGCGGGCAAAGGCCAGCATCACCCCGGTGATTACGCCGGAAGTTGCGGTACGCAGGACGATGGACAAGGTCGTGCGCCAGCGCGGAACCCCTAAACCGTAAGCCGCTTCCCGCAACGTGTTCGGAACCAGGAGCAGCATCTCTTCGGTGGTGCGGGTAATAGTGGGGATCATCATGATGGCGAGAGCCGTGCCGCCCGCCAACGCCGAGAAATGCTTCTGGCGCAGGACCACGATGGCGTAGGCCACGATGCCAATCACGATGGATGGCACGCCGTTGAGCACGTCAGAGACGAACCGCACCGCATTGCCAAAGCGGTTTTGTCCGAACTCCGCAAGATAGATCCCGGCGCCAATTCCCAACGGCACGCCCAGCAGGCTTCCGATGGTGAGAATAAGCACCGAGCCGGCGATCGCATTGGCCATGCCTCCGCCGATTTCCCCAGGCGGTTTGGGGGTTTGCGTGAGGAAGGCGAGATTCAACGACCCGACGCCCTTGATGACCAGGTAGGCAAAGATCGCGACCAGCGGTGCAAGCACGATGACGACGGTGGAGACGGCAAACGCCGTCGCCAGATGATTGGTCAATTTGCGCCAAAGGCTGATTTCGAGTTTCTGAGGAGGTGCAGCCTTGGAATCAGGCACGGGCCCTCACAGGCTGGCCACGGGTCACGCTCCATACCAGGAACCGGGCCAAGGCATTCACGATGATGGTGACCAGGAACAACGCTAGTCCGATTTCAATCAAGGCGGAAAGATAGAGATCGCCCGCGGCTTCGCTGAACTCATTCGCCAGGACGCTGGCCATGGTGTATCCGGGAGCAAACAGCGACTTGGCAATCTCAGGCCGGTTGCCGATCACCATGGTGACCGCCATGGTTTCCCCGAGTGCTCGTCCGAGGCCGAGAATGATTCCGCCCACGATGCCGGCGCGCGCATTGCGCAGAACGGCCAGCCGAATCATTTCCCAGCGAGTGGCGCCCAGTGCCAAGGCAGCTTCGCGCTGGTGCTGTGGCACGACCGCCAGGACCTCGCGGGTGATCGAAGAGATGATCGGGATGATCATGATGGCCAGGATGATGCCGGCGGCCAGCATTCCAATTCCGTAAGGTGGTCCTTCAAAAAGACCGGTCCAGCCGAGAGTTTTTGCAAGAAGAGGCTGGACATAGCTGCGCAAGATCGGAACGAGCACGAAGATTGCCCACAGGCCGTAGATCACACTAGGGATGGCTGCCAGCAGTTCGGTGGTAAAGGAAAGCGGTCCGCGGAGCCACTTGGGGCACATCTCGGTGGTGAACACGCCCACGCCGACTGAAAGTGGTATCGCGATAACCAGTGCCAATACTGACGAAACGATGGTGCCGTAAACAAAGGCCAGAGCGCCGTAGTGATCGTTCACCGGGTCCCAATCCTGGCCCCAGAAGAATTTCCAGCCGAATGCATGCCAGGAAAGCTGAGATCGACTGACCAGTTGCCAAACGATAAGAGCAAGAATGACAAGCACGATCAGGGCGCAGCCGAAAATGATCCAGCTGAACAGGCGATCCGCCAGGACGCCATCCGAGGCTCGAACCAGCAGACTCTCGCGTCTTTTAACTCCATCTTTTAGAACAGGTTGTGGCCCCGTCATTTGTGGGCGATACAGGGCTCGATTAGCCATACTGACGCGACGGTATCAGAAACTTGTTACAGCAATGTTAAAAGCCGTGGGGGCAAGCGGCGTGGGCGGAATGTAAGCGCGGCGGCGCGAGCACGCTCTGGGATTGAAGTGGCAGCAAGGCGGGCGTGAGCCAGCGCGCGGATTGGGGAAATCCTGCACGCTTTTCCGGTTGCTTTGCTACTTTGATTTGTGAGATGAACGATGGTTGACAACAGAACCACCGCGCACTTCATCACCATCGCATGCCGGTTTTCGCCGCCGTTGACATCGGCTCCAACTCGGTTCGTTTGAAGATTGCCCGTCTGCGTGGGCACCGTCTCCATGCCATTCACGAAGATCGCGAGGTAACGCGGCTTGGCGAAGGCGTTTTCCGATCAAACTTCCTGTCTCCGGAGTCGATGGCGGAAACAGTGAAGGTGCTTCGCCGTTTTCACCGCACCGTACAGCGGCTGGGCACGGATTCGGTGCGGGTGGTGGCCACCAGCGCCCTTCGCGATGCGCGCAACTCCCAGGCGTTCCTGGAGTGGGTTCGTTCAGCGACGGGCTGGACGGTTGAGATTATCTCGGGACTGGAAGAAGCTCGCCTGATTCACCTGGGGCTGGTTTCGAATCTTCGTCTGAGCAACTCGACGGTGCTGATGATCGATCTGGGCGGCGGCAGCTGCGAGCTCACCGTCTCACGCAAGGGACACATTCGAGAAACCGTCAGCCTGCCTCTTGGGGCCGTGCGTCTTACCAACGAATTCCTCTCTCATGATCCGCCGCGCAAGGGGGAACTGCAGCGGTTGCGGGGTTTTGTGGCGCGGGAGGTGAGTCGCGTGTCGGGACGCATCGTTGGGTCGCGGGTTCAAATTGCGATCGCGACGTCGGGGACCGCGGCCGCGCTGGCCGCAGCGGCTGGCCATTTGATCCGGTCGTCACGCAGGCCCCGGACCCCGCTCGTGTCGCGCACCGAGATCCGGCAAATCGCGAAGCGAATCAGCCGTCTGTCGCTGGAGGAGCGGAAGAAAATCCAAGGCATTGGGCCGCGCCGCGCCGAGATCATCGTTGCCGGGGCCCTGGTGTATCACGAACTGGTCGAGCGCTGTCAGCTGCGCGCCTTCCGTTACTCGCCCCTCGGGTTGCGCGATGGACTGTTGGCGCAGATGGCGGCCGAATACGACCGCGGCACACGCTCGGGCAAGCAGATCGAATCAGAGCGCTGGGATTCCATTCAACACGCCGTGCGCCATTATCGAATTGATTTGCCGCATGCGCTGCAGGTGCGGGCCTCGGCGATGGAGCTATTCACGGCGCTGCGGCCGCTGCATCATCTGCCGCCCGAGTATCGGGAGTGGCTATCGGCTGCTGCCATGCTCTACGAGGTCGGCGATTTTGTGAACCGCAACGGGCGCCACCGCCACGCCCACTACATCATTTCGAACTCCGAGATACTGGGCTACACGCCGGAACAGCGGCGCATCATTGCGGGGATCGCACGTTATCTCGGCAAGTCGCGGCCGACTCCGGGAGACGGTCCGATGAAGGGACTGCAACCGATCGAGCAGGAACAGGTCGCCAAAGCGTCGATGCTGCTGCGGCTGGCCCGGGCGATGAACCTTGGCCGCAGCCGCGCCGTCGAGAAGGCTCGCGTTTCTCTGCGCAACGGCTCAGTCCAAATGAAGTTGATTTCGCGGCGCAGGGTGGGAGTCGAGCTGGAGCTTTGGGCGATTGAGCGCGATCGCGATTACTTCCGTGAAGTCTTCGGCCGCGAGCTTTCGGCCGCGGCAGCGTAAAGGGTACGCAGAATTTTCGGAGTCAGGCACCAGGAGAGCGATCCCGAACTCCGCCGCAGTTCCACCTTTGCGACCGCTCCCTTGCGTAGTTCGATGGCGGCCTCGCATCCCGCGGGGCTGATGATCTGGCCCAGAAATTCACTGAGGTTGGGATTGTGGCCGACGACCATGATCGCCTCCATGCGGGCGTACTTGTCGAGCAGCTTGCGAAAATCGGCGAAGGTCGCCTGGGGGCGCAGGGCCGGTTCAATTTGCAGCTTGCCCTCGAATCCCATTTCGTTTCCGACGAGCGCCGCGGTCTGCGTAGAGCGTTTCAAGGGACTGGAAATGACGGCGTCGACTTGCACATCGAGAGCGGCCAGCGCCCGGCCGACGTAGCCGCATTGCTCGATCCCCTCTTTATCGAGGCCGCGCTTCTCGTCCTTCTTCGGCGAGAGCATTCTTTCGCCGGCATTGGCGTGGCGAAGGAAGTAGACAATCATCGTTTACGCTTCCCTTCCCACGCTGCTTCTGCGGCGTGCGCGGACCGGGGCCGGCGGCATCGACTGAAGCGACTGCTTCCCTTCCGCCAGAGCGATCAGGAACTCCTGGGCATTGAAGGCCGACGCACCAGAAGGCGGGCGTGCTCCCCGCCGGCCTGGCGTCTGCCAGGTGTGATGGTAGGTGCCGTCCCTGGCGAGAATTCGCGCTTTCATATTGTCGGCGAGGTAGGCTTCCAGAATTTCCTGACGAACGCGTTCGCGTGCCATGGTGTCTTTCAGCGGTGTGAGGACTTCGACTCGCTCGTATAAGTTTCGCGGCATCCAGTCGGCGCTTCCGATGTAGACCTCTTCCTCGCCGCCATTTTCGAAGAAGTAAATTCGACTGTGCTCAAGGAAACGTCCGACGATGCTGCGCACGCGAATCCGGTCGCTGACTCCCCGCACTCCAGGACGCAAGGCGCAGATGCCGCGCACGAGCAGGTCGATTTCTACGCCGGCTTGCGACGCTGCATACAGAGCGGTGATGACTTTCTTGTCGAGCAAGGCATTCATCTTGGCGATGATGCGAGCGGAGTTTCCTTGCCGGGCGTGGTCTGCCTCGCGCGCGATCAAAGCCAACAACTTCTCGGCCAGATCGAGCGGCGCGACCAGCAGGGGCCGGTAGCTCGGGTTCTCGGCGTAGGCGGTGAGGAAACCGAAAACATCGTGCGCGGCCCCCGTAATCTCCGGGTCGGCGGTCAGCAGGCTGAGGTCGGTATAGATGCGGGCGGTGGTCGCGTTATAGTTGCCGGTGCCGATGTGGACGTAGCGGCGGGTGATGCCGTCGGGATCGCGCCGCGCCAGCAGCGACAGCTTGCAGTGGGTCTTCAGTCCGACCAGCCCGTGGAAGACCTGCACCCCCGCATCCTCGAGATCACGCGCCCAGCGGATGTTCGAGGCTTCGTCGAAGCGCGCCTTCAACTCGACGACGGCAGTGACTTCTTTTTTAGCTGCGGCGGCAATCAGCGCCGGAACGATCAGCGAGTGCTCGTTGGTCCGATAGAGCGTTTGCTTAATGGAAAGGACGCGATCGTCCTCAGCCGCCGATTCGATAAACGAAATCACGGCATCGTAGGAATCGTAAGGGTGGTGCAGCAGGACATCGTGGCGGCGGAGTTCCTCGAACAAATCTTGTGATTTCGCGGTCAGACGCAGTTCGCGCGGCACGAACGTTTTGAATTTCAATTCCGGATGCTTGGTCTGCTCGTAGACGTTGAACAGACGCGAGAGATTCACCGGGCCGTTGACGGGAAAGACTTGCCAGGGATCCAGTTCGAAGACGCCGCGCAGCCGCTCGATGATCTCGGGATCGGCGTCGGCCTCGATTTCCATGCGGACGGCATCCCCTTTGCGCCGATTGTGCAGCTCGGCACGCACGGACTCGAGCAGGCTACGCGCCTCTTCTTCGGCAAGATACAGGTTGCTGTTGCGGGTGACGCGAAACGCGGCGGAGGAGACGATGTCGTAGCCGTGATACATGCGAGCGGCGTGGAACGCGACCAGGTCGGCGAGGAAGATGAAGTCGTCGGTGTCTTCCGAGGGCAGGCGGATGAGCCGGGGCAGAGCGCGCGGCACCGTCACGACGCCGGTATAGGTCATCGCCGAACGACGGCGGCGGCGCAAAAGGAACGCCACGCACAACGCCTTGTTGATCACGCGCGGAAAAGGATGGGCCGGGTCCACGGTGACGGGCGTGAGGAGAGGATCGAGCTCGCGCTCGCAATACTCTTCCACGAACGATTTCGCCGATGCATCGAGCTCGTGCAGTCCGAGTACGCGAATAGCGTTCTCGGCCAGACGCGGCCGCAGGTGCTGGTTCCAGCAGTCATACTGCTCATCGACAAAGTCGTGGGTTTCCAGGCTGATCTTGTCGCGTTCCTCGACCAGTGTCAGCCCATCGGCAGCGCCCTCGTTGTATCCATCCTCGATCTGCTGAACGAGCGACGCGACCCGCACTTCGAAGAATTCGTCGAGGTTACTGGCCGAGATGGATAGGAACTTGAGGCGTTCGAGAAGAGGGTTGTTGGAATCGAAAGCTTCTTCCAGAACGCGCCGGTTAAACGCGAGCCAGGACAGTTCCCGGTTGATGAAGTTCGACGGACTGTCGAGCGAAGGGCGCGCCATGGTTCAGAGGGGTTTGGGGGAAGGGCGCTCGAAGGATTTACTCCCCCCGGCGCCGCCCGCACGGCACGACGCAAAGCGCAGCCGCATAGAAATGATCAGAGCCGCCATAAAGAACTACTAGTATAGAACAGCCCTCGTAATCGCGGCATCCGGAGGGCTTTTTGCATGTATCTTCGAAATCAATCTGCCGTATAGAAGGCGGGCTGTCGCGCAGGATCGATCGGAGAGGTTTGTCTGAAAGCGGGTACCTGCCACTTTCAGGGTAACAGCAAAAAAGGACCCGGGGGGGCCGGGTCCTTTGCGTTCGCCAGGGCAGAAAGACTCGTTTACCGGACTTGCTTGATTTCCGCTTTCACCGCCTGTGCCACGTTCTGGGGCAACGGGGCATAGGTAAGGGCCGCGGTCATTTTCTGGCCGTCGTCGACCATCCAGTTCAGGAAATCGACGATGATCTTGCCTCTCGCCGAGTCCTTGGACTGGCTTGGAATGAGCAGCCAGGTGAAGCTCGAGATCGGATATGCGTCCTTTCCCGGAGCATTGGTGATGGAGACGCGGAAATCAGCGGGCATGTTCTTTACCGATCCTGCGGCTGCAGTCACGCTGTCGAGTGAGGCCTTAACGAAACTGCCGGAGGAGTTTTTGACGCTGCCGAAGGCGATCTTGTTTTGCACAGCATAGATCAACTCGACGTAGCCGATGGCGCCCGACATCTGCCGGACGACGCCCGCCACGCCTTCATTTCCCTTGCCGCCAAGACCGACCGGCCACTTGATCGAGGTGCCTTTGCCGGGGCCGCCCGCCCACTCGGAGCTGATCTTGGAGAGGTAGTCGGTAAAGATGTAAGTGGTGCCGCTGCCGTCAGACCGGTGCACGACAATGATGGGCTGGTCGGGAAATTTGAGCTCCGGGTTGGCAGACGCAATGGCCTTGTCGTTCCAGTTGGTGATCTTTCCCAGGAAAATCCCCGACAGAACTTCGGGAGTGAATTTCACTTCGCCGGTGACTCCCGGGACATTGTAGGCAGGGACAACTGCGCCCAGTACCGTGGGTACGTGCAGGATCTTCACTTTCGACTGCGAGAGTTGTTCGTCGGTCATTGGGCCGTCGCTGGCTCCAAAATCGACCGTGCCTGCCAGCACTTGACGGATTCCTCCACCGCTGCCGATTGACTGGTAGTTGATCTGAATGTCAGGATGCGAGTTGTGGTACTCGTTGAACCATTTCGAGTACATGGGATAAGGGAATGTGGCTCCCGCGCCGTTCAAAGTCGTTTGCGCCACAGCCGTTACTGCCAGAGCGGAGCAGAGAACAAGCAGTGCGATGCGACGGATCACGCGATCAGTCCTCCATAATAGATTTTGATATTCCTAACCCTTGTATGTGGGCGGTGTTACAGTACGGTTACAAATTGATGAATTTCTTATGAAACGGCCCGCATTTTTCAGCATCTTGCTGGGCAAACGCTGACCAATTTCTTTACGGACAACTGAGTTTGACCTCCTCCAACGACCGTTTCGCGCCCGGCTGGCCGGGCATTGCGCCGCGCTGGACGTCCAGCGTGAAGTCGGGTATCGGTACCGCACTCAACCCGCACAGCCGTGTGTGGTACACCGTCAGCCACGGCATTCTGAATGAAGTGTATTTTCCGCGGGTGGATCAGGCGTGCACCCGTGACCTCGGCCTGATCATCACCGATGGGCACAGTTATTTCTCCGAGGAAAAGCGGCACTGCCGCTTCGAGAACAAACCTTTCGAGCCGGGCATCCCGGTTTACCAGCTGACGAACACTTCCCTCGATGGCCGCTACCGCATTCACAAGGAGGTGTTTAGCGATCCTTACCGGCATGTCGTGCTGCAACGCGTTCGCTTCGAGCCTCTTCAGGGAAGGCTGCAAGACTACCGTTGCTATGCGCTTTTGGCGCCGCACCTGGGGAATTGGGGGTACGGCAATACGGGCTGGATTAATGACTACAAGGGCCATCCCATGCTGTATGCGCAGCGGGAACACCTCACACTTGCGTTTGCCTGCTCCACTCCATGGCTGGAACGGTCGGTCGGCTTCGTCGGATATTCGGACGGATGGCAGGATCTCTCGCAGAATTTTCGGATGACGTGGCATTACACTCGCGCGGAAAACGGTAATCTTGCGCTTACCGGGGAAATCGATCTGGCGGCCTGCGAAGGCAAGTTCGTGCTGGCCCTCGGATTCGGGCGGAACTGCTGGGAATCAGGGCAGCAGGTTCTGTCTTCCCTGCTGGAGGATGGCGACGAAATTCGAAAGCACTTCGTGCAGCAGTGGAAAACCTGGCACGACAGCCTGATGCCGATTGACCAACCGGCTCGCGAATACGACCTGTACCGAACCAGCATGGCCGTCCTTCGTTCGCACGAGTCTAAAGATTTCGTCGGCGGCGTCATCGCCAGCCTCTCGATTCCGTGGGGCTTTAACAAAGGCGACGAAGATCTGGGAGGCTATCACCTGGTTTGGCCTCGGGATCTGGTGGAAACGGCGGGAGCGCTGGTAGCGGGAGAAGCCATCGTCGATGCCCTGCGCGTGCTGCGCTACCTGGAGTCCACACAAGAAGGCGACGGCCATTGGGCACAGAATCTGTGGCTGGATGGACGACCTTACTGGGCCGGCATCCAGATGGACGAGACGGCGTTCCCAATATTGTTGCTGGATTTGCTGCGGCGAGAGGCCGACGACTCGTTGGGCGACTTGCACCGGTGGTGGCCCATGGTGCGCGGCGCCGCCAGTTTCATTGTCCAGAATGGTCCGGTGACGCAGCAGGACCGATGGGAGGAGGATGGCGGCTACTCGCCCTTCACGCTGGCGGTCGAGGTGGCTGCGTTGCTGGCTGCCGCAGACGTTGCTGAGGCTGTGGGCAATCCCGTCGCTGCCGCCTATCTGCGCGAAACTGCAGACGCCTGGAACGACAACATCGAGCGCTGGACCTACGCCATTGACGGAGAACTAGCCCGCCGGGTTGGTGTGGAAGGGTACTACGTGCGCATTGCACCTGAGACCGACGGCGCAGCCTCACCGTTGCAGGGTTACGTGCCGATTAAAAACCGCGCGCCCAACGAGAGTTCGGCACAAGCGACACAGGTGATCAGTCCGGACTCTCTGGCATTAGTGCGCTTTGGTTTACGCGCGCCAGACGATCCCAAAATTTTGAACACGATCAAGGTGATCGACCAAGTGTTGCGGGCAACGCTTCCTCAGGGGCCTTGCTGGTTTCGCTACAACGGCGATGGCTATGGAGAACACGAAAACGGCGCGCCTTTCGACGGCACCGGTATTGGCCGTCCCTGGCCGTTACTGGCAGGTGAGAGGGCGCATTATGAATTGGCGGCGGGGCGTCCTGATGTTGCGGACGCCCTCATGCGGGTAATGGAAGCTTCGACCGCGGGGGCGAGCCGACTGATTCCCGAGCAGGTATGGGATAGCGTGGATCTCCTCGAACTGGAATTGTTCAAAGGCAAACCCACCGGCTCAGCCTGTCCTTTGGTGTGGGCGCATGCGGAGTACATCAAATTACGCCGCTCTCTCCGAGAAGGGCGCATTTTCGACCAGCCCCGACAAACCGTGCAGCGCTACCTCGTCGAGAAAAGGCGCTGCCAGCATTTTCTGTGGATCTTCAACAACAAGGTGCGAACTCTCCCTTGCGGCAAGATTCTGCGCATTGCGCTGCTTTCGCCGGCCGTCGTCCATTGGAGCCCCGATAACTGGAGAACGGCATTCGACACTCATACGCGCGACACGAGTCTAGGCGTGCATGTGGTGGATCTCCCAACGGAAACGATGCCGACGAACAGTCCGCTTGTGTTTACATTCCGGTGGGAACCTGAGGGCCGCTGGGAAGGCGTCGATTACAGCGTGGTGGTGGAATAGAAACCGAGCGACGGAAACCGGGCTTTTCTTAGCCGGTGTATTGCAACTCCACCACAGTGCAATCGTCGCCCAGTGGCGTTCCCGCGCAGAACTCCGCGACTGACGCAAAAATATCTTCCAATGTGGGCGACTTGGCGGCAACAGCTTCGAGGCGTTCGTTGTCGTAAAAATCGCCAATCGCATTCTCTGCTTCGGTAACGCCGTCAGTGACCAGGATGAACCGGTCGCCGGTCCTCATACGCACGTGGTCGCTTTCGTAGGTCGCGTCGGAAAGCAACCCCACCGGAAGGTTGCCATGCGACGGTCGGCTGACCTGCGTGCCCGAGACCAGCAGCGGCGGCACATGCCCGCAGTTCACATATTCCAGTTCGCCGTCTTTGTGGATGCGCGCGATGATAACGGTCGCGTATTTCTCGCCCAGGTGTTTCTGCGTGAAGAACCGGTTCACTGACGCCACGATGTCAGGCAACGGCATGCGGGCACTCAAGTGGGCATACACCATCCCCTGCAAGGTGGACGCCAGCACTGCCGCCGATACCCCTTTTCCGCTGACATCTGCCAGCACCACCGACAGTCCATCTTCGGTATTCACGACGTCGAAGAAATCACCGCCGATCTCTTTACATGACAGATTCCGTCCGCGCATCCTGGCGTACGGGACTTCCGGAATGGTCACCGCCATCAGGCGCTGCTGAATGGAGGCAGCGATGGACAATTCCTGCTGATAACGCCGCGAGGCTTCCTCGGCCTGTACCAGACGCGCGTTCTCGATCAGAGATGCGGCTTCGGTGGCAATGACACGCAGGATATCGTGACTCACGCTGGAGATGTCTCGCGAGGCAAAGCGTGAATCAAGATACAGCGCTCCCATCACTTCGGCCTCGGCAGGATTGTTGGCATCGCGCGTGGTCTGCACCTGCGGCTTCCGTAATGGCATGCAGATCACGGTGCGCAAGTCGTAGGCGACGATACTCTGACGGACGGCCAAGTCGAGCGATTGGCTGGTGTCGGTAAACAGAAATTCCGAGTTGGATTTCAACGCCTCATCGAGAATTGAATGTGAGATCGTCTTATCGTCAAGCAGTGCCTCGCCCTTCGAGTTCCGCCCCGCTGCCAGCCGCAGGTTCCCTTCCTCGTCCACCAGGAAAACGTAGCCGCGTTCTGCGCGGATCAATTTGAGGGTAGTGTCGACCAGGGTCACGAGGATCTCATCGAGCACGCCCACCGTGTTGAGCTTGCGGGCGGCTTCGAGAAACAGCGTCAGTTTCTCGAGGTCGGTGGTATCGGTTGAAATCTGGATTCCCGAAATCTGGCTGAGAAATTCGCGCGCGGTGTTCGAGGTGGCGTGCTGCGGGCTGAAGATGACATAAGCGACGTCGCGAACGCCGAACTCGACGCGGTCGTTGCGCTGCAAACGCTGGCGTTGCACACGCTCGCCGTTGACATAGGTCCCGTGCTTGCTGCCCTGGTCAACGACGAAGAAGTCCCCGTTTTCTGCGACGATCAGGGCATGGTCGCGCGACACCCGGGGATCGGGAATCACCAGATCCTTGTCGACCTTGCGGCCGACAGAGAAGGGTGTGCGATTCATCACGATGGAGCGCTGCTCGTTTCCCTGCACGAAAATCAGCGAGGGAAATACCCCGGAACCGGGGTCGGACGTGATGCCGGAAATAGGATGAAACCCCATAGGGCGCGATCAGACAGACGTGTTGTTACAAGATAATGACAGGAATGATGCCCAGCGGAAAGGGGGCAACATCCACTGACTAAACAAGGCCCGACCCTGGGACCCCTGAAGGCCGAGACCGTCGACCGATCGAATCGTGCGAGTTGCCGCTCAGGAATGGCCGGCTTTGAAGGCGGCGATGGCCTCCTGGTCGGTGTCATACACTTCGAAAACGGTGGCCAGCTTGGTGATGGCGAGCACGTCGCGGAGGCGCTGACCCAATCCCGTGAGCTTGATGTCGGCGCCGGCAGCCCGCGCGGACGAATAAACTCCCACCAAGGTGCCCAGCCCGCCGCTATCGATGTAGCTCACGCCGCTCAAGTTCAGGACAATCTTTTTTGTGCCGTTGAGCAGATTTTTTAGGCTCTCGCGTAATCCGCTGGACTCCTCGCCAAACACGATCCTGCCCGAGCAGGCGACAATCGTCACGCCGTCGGCCAACAGCGTATCCATCTTCAGCGTCATTCCCGTCCCCCAGCCTTGCTATCGTCGATAAATGCTTGGGAAGCCTACAACTTGCGGTGATTGATTGCAAGCAAAGGTCAAACGGCTTGGGGTCAGTTTGCGGGTTTGGATGGGGGAAGAAGGCGGCCCCGGGCAAGCGCCTGCGCGACAAGAATGCTCAAAGGCAGGAGACAAACGAGTGGGATCGGAACTTTCGCGCTGGTGTAGAGCGGCAGCCACCATCCGCGCTGGACAATCTCGGGCGCCAGAAACAGCGACGCCACGGACAATCCGATTGTGGCCACCCAGGGCCATGCCACCGCCGCTGCGGCGAGATAGAGGGCGCTTCGCGATGGCGCGCTTCGGTTCGAGAGCGTTTGCCAATTCCGCGCGATCACCAGGACGGCCGGCACCAGCAGCAAGTAGTTGTACGGGGCAAACATGGGAATGACAATCACCGTTACCGCAAGCACGAGAGCGATGGCCAAGGCGAATTGTGGAGACTCATTCGGCTCTTTCCGCAGACGCCAGCAGACGACAGCCGTGACTGCGATGGCGATCGTGGCTGCGATCCTCCCCCACAGCGGCGTAAGCAATACGTCGAGCATGGACATTCCGCCGGCGTAGCGGCGGTACTCCTGGGTCGCGACGAAGAAGTTTCCGGTCCAGCCGGGGAGGAGAATCTCGGAAGCCGCGAGCAGCAACGCCATCGTCGCGGCGCATCCCCAGAAGAAGCGCTGTCGCGTCGGCCAGTCGCTCAGCGTCCACAAGAGCAAGAACAGCGCGATGGGCAAAGTGAGCTGTGGCTTGATCGTAGCCAGGGCCAGCACAACTCCACTGGAAACGAGATGCCCTTGCGCGAGAAGGGCGCAGGCCATCGCAATGAAAGCTGCGACAACCAGGCTGAGTTGCTGCAACTTGAAACCTTGAACGGCTGGAAAACTCCCCAGTGTCAGAAGAAGGGCGATCAAGACTCCTGCGAGGGAAAGACACCATCCGACCACGCGCAGCCAGAGAAGCACGCTGGCAGCGGTAATGACTACGAGGAACCAGGCGAAGCCGGTTCGCACCTCGTCGAATGGGAATCTAATCGTCGGCGCCAGAAGAAAAGTCACATAGACCGGATAGGCGAACCCTTGCTCGTCCTTCGGATCGCCGGTCCGCTGCGAATCGAGTTCACGCCCGTAGTAGCCCGCCTGGATCTCGCGGGTGATGTCCCGGTTATAGGGGTTGCGCCGATGCACGAGCAGTTCGCGCGCGCCCAGCCAGCGCGGATATAGATCAGAGAGATTCCCGCGCGGACGCTGGTGCGCGGCGGCGTCGGCCCGCTGGTAGGGGACGAGAACACGATCCACGTAAAACCACATGGATGCTGCGCACACCACTGCCAGCAGCACTCCGGATTTTGTGTTCATCCCCAAAGGTTCGAAGGCCGGCGCCTGCTGGCCGGGCGCCTCATGTTACAACTTTATGCGGAATCAAACCTGTGAGATGGCGCGTCTTCATCTCTTTGTTCATTGGAGCGGCGACTGGGGGCGCTTGCTGGTTTTTTCAGCGGCACTTCCACCAGAACGCCGCCGATTTCAACTGGGCGTTGTGGGCGGCACGCGATGTCCTTGGCCATCGCAATCCGTATGATCGCGTCCTGCAACTCTATCCGTTGCCCACAGCGTTCTTTGGATTGCCGTTCGTGCGTCTTCGTATGGACGTCGCGGCGGGCGCCTTCTACGGCATCAGCTCATTCCTGATGGCTCTCGGGCTCTCGCGCCACGGTTATCATCGTCTGCTTGTATTTTTCGCCTATCCCTATTGGGTCGCGCTGGTTGCGGCGCAATGGTCTCCGCTGATTCTCGCCAGCGCTTTCTTTCCGCTGCTGTTGCCCGTGACCTTGGTTAAGCCGCAGCTCGGATTGCCGATCGCGTTGACCTTTCCGAGCAAGCGTGGCTACCTGGCTTGCGTTGTAATCCTTCTCGTGTCGTTTGCGGTGCTGCCGCAATGGCCATCGCTGTGGCTCGCGAACTTGCATGACTACGTGCGATTCATCCCCTTGTTCGTCCTACCCGGTCCCTTGCTGGCTCTGGCGCTGTTTCGCTATCGCGACCGCGACGCGCGGCTGTTGTTCCTGATGGCCCTGATGCCACAGCGCTGGTTTTACGACGCTCTCGCGCTGTGGCTGATCCCGAAATCGCGCCGGGAGACTACGGCGACAGTCGGGTGCAGCTGGATTCTGGGAATCTGGCGCTGGTACCACTATCCTCGCGACCATGTTCAAGTAGGCCACTGGATGGTCGTCTGGTTTTATCTCCCGATGCTGGCGATTGTGCTCTTCCGGCCTCGCGCCTTTCCCGAAGATCTCACCGTTGCAGACGAGGATGCCTCAGCGCGCATGGCGATTGCTGAGGACGTTTAGGGGAGGACTCCGACGAACGAACGGTCCGATCGGTCGACTTGTGGCAGGGAGACGCCCGGCCGCGCGTACAGTTCAAATTGGCGGTCGCGGTAAACGGTATGCCATCCCGATTCAGCGATCTTCGACGAAATGGCTGAGTCCACCGGCACCAGGACCACGTCGGTCGGATAGGCGGCGAGAGTCTCGCGCCAGTCATTACGCGCGTCGTAGAAATCGAAAACCGCTCGCACCACCTGGTTGGGATACACCTCTTCGTAACGGTTATCGAGAGAGACCTTCACGGATGGATAGAGCTTCCAGGAGACGTAGGCTCCCAGGCGAAACGGGACCATCACGTTCCCCTGGAACTTCTGCTGCCCGAGATATTCGACCGGGCCCACGGGATAGAGGGGCTGGGGCACTGCCAGGTCCCAGGGTTTTTGCCGCAGCGCTGCAATGGCTGAGGCGAAGGCCAGCACGGCCCATGCGGCGAAGACAAATGTTCTTCTCCGCTGCATGAAACCTAAGAGCCAGGGGCCCACGCCAGTTTGTTCCAAGTAGAACGGCGCATAGCAAACCCAGGTGATTGCGAATAGCGGCAACAGCTTGCGGTGCAAAGCCGCCTCCATAGCCGTGGCTGCGAGCGGGGCGAGTCCAGGGGCGTTTCGAATTCCGGTTGCAACGATCGCGTACAGAGCCACTGCGATGGCGATGAAGAAGCAGCCCATCCACAGCGGCCCAAGGTGCCAGATCGACTCCCATTCGGGGGCATAGGGTCGCGCCATCAGCAACGCGCGCCGCAAGTACGAAAAATACGAGAGCCCGTAGGGGGTCAGGAACGTTTCCAGAAACATGACGCCGAGCACGGCGAGCCATCGACGAACGTCGTGTCCGCGCAGCCATTCTTCGGCACAGTAAAGCGCGGTCAGCCCGATTCCAACGACGAAGCCGCCATGCAGGTTCACCCATAAAGGAAACAAAAACAGCCAGGCGCGAGTTCCCGCGCGACTGAGCTGCCAGCAAAAAATGAGCAGTGCCGTAAAGAGGAACGTGTAAGCCTGCGCGCGCACCGCCGAGAAAAACCCCAGGTGGGCAAGAAAGATCGCCAACGGCGCGCAAACCGCGAACAGGCGCGCATCGACACCAAGCTGCTTCGAAGTACGGAGACACAGCCAGCCCGTGCCAAATGCCAGCAGCCACTTGAGAACCGCGATGGCGTAGCCCCCGAACCACCGCGTCAGAAACCAGGCGAATGCCCCCGCTCCCCATTCATGATCAATCCAAGGCTGAAGGGTTGGCGTGTAGGCGAACGGATCGCTACGCAAGAGGTGTCCCGCCCGGAGACTCTCGCGAATGAGCGCCAACTGGTGCCAGAGATCGATGTCGACAAAGTTGTAGGCGATCAAGGCGAAAAGGAAGCAAGCCAAGGCGACCAGGGCTGTGACGGACAGCCAGCCATCAAACTGGTGCGGGCGACCGAGAGCCTGACTGGCTTGAGTCGCCGGCGAAATCCGTAGATCGCCAGTGTCCACCGAAGTTATTCGCACCCGATGCTCTCGATTGCCGTGGCGTTCGTTCGTCTAGCTCTGGCGCTTCCGCGCCAGGATCTGATATTGCCCTCCCAGCGGAATTTTTGCGAGTGCCGGCTCCAACGACCGCAGCCACGAGAGCGTTCGCGGGAAGAAGAATCGGTAGTCGGTTCGAAGAATTTCGAATCCGCCGGAGCGCAACATTCGAACGGCCCCCGGAGGCGAGATCTTCACCGCGTCGCGGTCAAAATCGCAACGATGCATCACATACTGCGTCCCTGGGTTCCACGGGTTGTTCTCCCATAAGGCAAATATCCCCCCCGGACGGAGGCAGCGCAGGATGTAGTTGACGGAGCCGGCTCTTTCGACAGGGGGGATGTGGTGAAACACGCCGTTGCAATAGACCAGGTCCACGGATCCATCCGGCTGAAATTCAGGAAACGTCAGAAACCGACAGGTCGCGCAGCCGTAGTCGCGCTTGGCGCGCTCCAGTTCAAGTTCGGAAATCTCAAGGCCCAGAACGGACCTACAGGGCAACAGATTACGTAGAAAAACTGTGGTTCCACCCACTCCACAGCCATAGTCAATTGCGCAATGAACGCTCACCGAGATTTCGCGGAGGCACTTCGCCAGCCACTCCACGCGGCCGCGAGCAAAGAAATCCTTGGTTTCGCCGCTGGCGCTGAGCGCGTTGTTCAGACGCTCGTCGTAGTTCTCGGCAAACTGATCGAACTCCGCGGGTCCGGTCATCGACGCGGCAGCCCCAGCACGCTCAAAAAGAAGCTGGCGAACACCGCTTGCGCACCCATGATCAAGAGTAGAACGCCCGGAATGACGATGCGCATGGTGTGCGAATAATCCAGTGGACCGAAATGCTGCGTACCCCATCCTGCCACCGCCACGATCGACGCTCCCAAACCTGCCAGAGTGAGTACTGCTCCGATGGCGAGGCCAATCTCGAGCGTGACATAACGAAACACCCGGTCGAGCAGCGGGTCGGGCGGATGCAACTCCTCCGAGATGGCGAATAATTTGGTAAACACCGCGAATGCGATGCCCTGAAATCCCAGCAGAACAAATGCCGCCGCGTACAACAACGTGTGTACGTCGAAGGTGACGGCTCCCACGATGCGAGGCGCAGGCAGCAGCCAGGCGCCGAGCACCACTCCCACCAGCATCAGGGCGATGCCCGGGTACAGGAACAACCAGCGCGGGCTGTAGAGCAGAAAGAAACGGAGTGTGCGCCAGCCGTCGCGCCAGGTCCTCAGGTGTGGTGGACGGCTGCGCCCATCGGGAGACAGCGTCGTCGGCACCTCGGTTACCTGCATACGCAACAGGGTGGACTTCACTACCATCTCGGTGGCGAACTCCATGCCGGTGGTGCGCAGGCCCATGCGCTCGTAAGCCTCTTTGCGGAAGCCGCGCAGGCCGCAATAGAAATCTCCTACGGCGCGGTTGCGAAAGAATAAGCGGCCGATCCAGGTCAGGGCGGGATTGCCGAAATATTGGTGCAGTGGAGGCATCGCACCCTTTTCGATGCCTCCACGAAAGCGATTGCCTATCACCAGGTCTACGCCTTTTCGCAGCGGCTCGAGAAATCGCGGGATGTGGCCGAAGTCGTAGCTCGCGTCGGCATCGCCCATAACGATGTACTTGCCGGCGGCAGCCTCGATTCCGCCCATCAAGGCGCTCCCGTATCCGCGCGCTTTCACACGCACGACCCGGGCTCCCAACCGCTCGGCGATCTCAATCGAGCCGTCGCGGCTTCCGTTGTCAGCGATAATGACTTCTCCAGCGATGCTGGCGCTGCGAATGGTGTCCTGCACCTTGCGGATGCAGTGTTCGAGCGTCTCGGCCTCGTTCAGGCAGGGCATGACGACAGACAACTCGACGTCAGACCGCTCAACTGCAGGTGTCTGATCAGTTGGCGAATCAGGCTTAGGGGAGGGACCCACCAAGGCTCCTTGGGTGCGCGGGAACAACGAAAACCGCCAAGTGCTCCAGCTGGATTTCTGCTACAACTGACTGGTTCGGCGGATCAAAGCATCCTCAGTCTGCCCGAGTTTACCAAAGACCTCTCACCGGAGGCGGCTTGTCGCTCCTGTTCGACTCATTTGTGGCGCTGTTGACCGTGGGCATCTGCTTCGCCGCATTTCTTGGGCAACGTTGGCTGGCACAATTTGAGCGCGCAGCAACTCGATTTTCGCGAAGAACGACGGTCACGGTCGTGTGTCTTGGGCTGGTGACGATTCTCTCGCGCCTGGCGCTGTTGCCAGTGCTGCCGGTGCCGCTGCCGGCGATCCACGACGAGTTCAGTTACCTGCTCGCAGCCGACACCTTCGCGCACGGTCGCCTGGCGAACCCTCCCCACCCGATGTGGATTTTCTTCGACACCTTTCACGTTCTGCAGCACCCGACCTACGCCTCAAAGTATCCACCTGCGCCCGGGCTTCTCATGGCGCTGGGACAATTGCTGGGACATCCATGGATCGGGGTACTAATCACAACTGCTCTTATGGTCATGGCGATGACCTGGATGCTGCAAGGATGGTTTCCTCCACCATGGGCGCTGCTGGGCGGCAGCCTGGTTTTCCTGCGCTTTGGTCTATTCAACTTCTGGGTGGACAGCTATTACAACGGCGCGGTGGCAACCGTCGGGGCGGCATTGGTGCTTGGAGCGCTCCCGCGAATACAGAAACGACCTCGGCCAAGATATGCCGCCGCTATGGGGTTGGGAGCCATCATTCTGGCGTGCAGCCGTCCGGTGGAAGGATTTATTTTTTGCATTCCCGTGGCGATTGCACTGGCCGTGCGCCTAGTTGGGAAGATCCGGTCCGATGCGACAAATACATTCCGCCAGACACTTCTCCCGCTGGCCGCGACCCTGCTGGCCGGCCTGGCGGGGATGGCTTACTACAATTTCAGGGTTGCTCGCAACCCTTTGGAATTACCTTATCTCGTCTACCATCACCAGTACTTTGCGTATCCGGCATTTATCTGGCAAACGCCGCGCCCTGCACTTCATTACGACAACCCGCAGTTTGAAGCGTTCTTCAACGTGTGGCAGCGCGCCTGCTATCCGAGGTCCTGGCGCATCTGGCTGGAAAACACACCGGAGGTTTTCTGGGCCTGGTGGACGGTTTACCTAGGTCCCCTACTCACGATTCCCTTCCTGATGCTGCCCCGCCTGTTGCGCAATCGAAAAATGCTGGTTCCGCTCGCTCAATTTGCGCTTTGCCTCATGGGTTTGCTTCTCGTCGTCTGGTATCAGCCTCACTATGGAGCGCCGCTCGCGGCCGCAGTATTCGTACTCCTAGTGCAGGCCATGCGCCATTTGCGGAGGGTCAAGAGGAAAGACTGGGCGTTCGGCGTACTGCTGATCCGGATCCTGGTTTTATTCACCATCTCGTGGATATTTGTTGAGACGGTGCATGCCGTGAGCAATCCCCTATCGAGTTGGTACGCGCGGAAGGCGCAAGTCAACAGAACGCTCTCTTCCCAGCCGGGAAACCACCTGGTGCTTGTCCGGTACTTGCCGTCACACAATGTCCACCAGGAGTGGGTCTACAACGAGGCCGAGATCGACCGCGCCAGGGTGGTTTGGGCCCGCGAAATTCCCGGGGTGGACCTGAATCCCCTGCTCGCCTATTTCAAGGATCGAGATGTTTGGGTGGTGGACGCCGACCTGTCGCCTCCGCGCCTTCAGCCGTACGGCAAGGCGACGGCGCCCTGATCCTCTGCCAGCGCGATCGGAACCATAGGGGTAATTGCTTATCTGAGCATCTGGAGTAGGGCTTGAGAGCAATAAATTCGCTTCCCCAGCGGCCCGGTCGGGGTATGATAGTCGCGACCGGGTGGCATGCGGCCTCGCCGGGTTCCTCAAATCCTTGATTTGATTGAGAGATCGTGGCCATCTCGGTTCTCAGGGCGATCTTCGCGGTTCGCGCCCGCAAGTGCCCGAGTGCGCAGGTGCTAGTGTGTCATCGGGAGGAATGAACAGATGAGTCAGACTATTCGCAGGTTATGGCAAGACGACCGAGGACAGGACATCGCCGAGTACGCGGTGATGCTGGCTGTCATTCTCGTGATTGTGGTAGGCACCATCCGATTGATCGGATCCAACGCAAACAACGTCTTCTCGCAGGTCGCCAGTTCGATTCAATAACGAGTCGCGTTGGCCGCTTGCCCCGGAGTGTGCGAGCGGTGGGTGTGGTCATGGATCTTCGGCCGGTCCTGGTGAGGTGGGCCGCCGCCAAACTTGGCATCCGCAGTTGTGGCAAAACGTGCGACCCTCCGTCGCACCTTCGCAGTTTTGGGCAGTGTTTCGGGGTTAAGGAGTTGGCATGAACCGTTCAAGGCTCCTGTTCATTGGATTCGTGGCCATCGCGCTTGGGGCTTTCGTCAGTTTTGTGGTGTACAAGAATCTCCGGGCGAAATCCAGCGGAGGCAATGAACCGGGGGTCGATGTCATCGTCGCGGCCAATGACATACAGGTCGGCGCCAAAGTGGAAGACAGGGACGTGCGCAGCGTCAAGGTTCCGACCTCGGTTGCTCCGCCCAATTACTTTCGCTCGAAGTCCCAGATCATCAGTCGAGGCGTGATCCTGCCCATTCAGAAGGGCGAATTCATCCTGCCCAGCAAGCTGGCCGCGGAGAACGCCGGCTCCGGACTCCCTGCCCTGATTCCACCAGGCATGCGTGCGGTCTCGGTCCGCGTGAATGAGGTCGTTGCAGTTGCCGGTTTTGTTGTTCCGGGAACGCGGGTGGATGTGCTTCTTACCGGCAATCCTGCGGGACTGAACGAGGCGCAGACGACCACGGTTCTCGAGAACGTCGCGGTCATCGCGGCTGGCACCAAGCTTGAGCGCAGTGCGAGTGGAGAGGCACAAAGCACGCCCGTGATTACGCTGCTGGTATCCCCGGATGATGCGCAGAAGCTCACGCTGGCCAGTACCCAGGGGCACATCCAACTCGCCTTGCGGAATCCCGTGGATACGCGAAAAGAAGATCTGGCAGCGATGAAGGCTACCGGGCTTTATAAGAACCTTACGCCGCCACCTGCTGCCCCACATCCCAAGTCCGTGAAGAAAGGTCCAGTGGCTGCGCCACCCCCGCCGCCGGGCGCGTACCAAGTCGAGGTCATCCGCGGTAACAAGGTCGACGAAACCAAGTTCCCAGATCAGACAGGCGCTCACTAGGAATGGACTTCTCTCGGATTCACCAAATTCAGCAGCCGCTTTGCCGCAAGAAGGTTCCGTATACAGCGCTTGCGAGCACTTTGGCAGGAACATTGGTCGCCATCGTCCTGCTTTCGCTAAGCGCTGGCGCAGAAACGTTTCAGGAAACCACTCCTCCTGCACCGCCTACCCAGCAGCCCGCTCAAGTGCCTGTAGAGCACCCGGCCTCTGCTTCAATCCCGGGTCCTGCCGAAGCCACGGGAGCCGCTCCTTTGCGAGTTATGGTGGGAAAGTCGCTTCTGATTAACACGAGCGAGCGCCTGAAGCGCGTTTCCGTCACGGACCCTGGGGTCGCCGATATTGACGTCGTGACGCCCACGCAAGTTCTGGTTCATGGCCGCTCGGCGGGCGAAGTCTCTTTGCTGATCTGGGACGAACTCGAACGCTCGCGCAGCTTCGATCTGCGGGTCGATGTCGATGTAACCGCCGCCGCCGAAGAAGAAAAAAGTGTTTTCCCCGATGAGCAGATTATCGTGACGCCGTCGCGATCGGCCATCGTGCTCTCTGGTCATGTTTCCGACGAAAGCGTGGCACAACGGGCAGGCAGAATCGCCGAAGCGTATTCCAAGAACGTCGTGAATGTGCTGACCTATGGCCCCAAGGGGGCTCAGGAAGTACTCCTGGAAGTGAAGTTCGCCGAGGTCGACCGCTCGGCTCTGACCCAACTCGGTTTCAACGTATTTTCCACGGGCGCCACCAATACGATTGGCACGGTGTCCACCGGCCAGTATGGCGGTTTCGGGCCGCAAAGAATCACCGACGTCACCGGCGCACCCGGACCTTTCCAGACGAACACGACCATCAGCGATGTTCTGAATCTGTTTTTCTTTCGCCCGGACATCCACCTCGGTGCGGTGATCAAAGACCTGGAAACGAAGAATCTTCTTCAGATTCTGGCTGAGCCAAACCTCATCGCAGTAAACGGCAAAGAGGCCAGCTTCCTCGCAGGTGGTGAGTTTCCCTTTCCGATCGTGCAGCCCGGACAGGGCTTTACGGCAGTGACGATTCAATTCAAGGAATTCGGAGTCAAGTTGAAGTTCAAGCCGGTCATCATGCCCAGCGGCAACATTCATCTCAATGTGACGCCGGAGGTGAGCACGCTGGACTTCGCGAACGCGCTTACGATTTCCGGATTCACCGTACCCGCGCTGAGCACGCGCCGCGCTGAGACCGAGTTCGAACTGCAGGATGGACAAAGCTTCGTGATCGCGGGCCTCATGGACAACCGCGTCACCAGTATCGTGAACAAGATCCCCGGACTGGGCGACATTCCGATCCTGGGGAATTTCTTCAAGAGCAAGAGCCTGCAGAAGAGCAACGCGGAACTGATGGTATTGTGCACCGTGAAGAAAGTCGCTCCCGAGATGAAGTCGCCAGCGGGGCCGGCCGATCCGCAGCCCTTTATGGATAAGAGCAAGTTCGATGGCAAGAAATCGCAGACGGGGAAGTAGTTGATGTTATGGCTGAGCTTTCGGTAGTCATTGTCGCGGCCGACAGTGAGCAACGCGCTGTGTTGCAGGTATTGGTGGACGGAACCAGTGTAGCCCGCGCGGCACATTCGGCAGTGAGTTATCCGGCGACCGCCACCGATCCCCTGATCCCGCGCATTCATGCGTTGAATCCCGACGTC
>Ga0307478_10000821_pt1 | contig 29547 bp, 31 predicted proteins | sample atmos_gasesECM4C_2_FD_203713 | JGI IMG/M metagenome (GOLD analysis project Ga0307478, IMG submission 203713) | Hardwood forest soil microbial communities from Morgan-Monroe State Forest, Indiana, United States - atmos_gasesECM4C_05 | ecosystem: Environmental > Terrestrial > Soil > Temperate...
GCCATTCAGATTTAAACCGTCGCCCGCGTCGAAATGAAGAGTTTGGCCGGCTGCGTTGGTCACTTCCTGAATGGCGTTGCCCTTGGTGTTGCTGAACATGATCAGATCCCCGGAGTTGATCTGCACCCCGGTGGGGGAAAATTGGATACAATTGGGATCAAAGACCACGACTTTTCCGTTATTCGCGATGTTTCCAGCCGGGCAGCCTGGATTCGCGCCCAGGGGAGGCTCATTGATCATCCGGGAATTGAGCGCGAGCGTGTTGTCCGCGTAGAGAATGGTGATGAGGTCGGTATTTGCTCCCGCTGCCGAATCCGGGCTTGTGATTGGCGGCCCGAGTTCCCAACCGGGTTGAATGGCATTCAAGCTGACGTTGCACACGGGGAAAGTCAGTCCACCTGTCAGATTGGGCCGGTTAATCGGCGCGCCCCCACTGCCAAGACAATTCGGGGGCCCCGCCGTATACGGAACCGGGATGCCTCCGGTGGGGATTCCCGTGCCGGCCTGGATGAGATCCTGCTCGATGAGATTTACACCGGCGCGGAGATTGTCTGAAAGATCAGACTTAAGAGAGACGCTCTGATTCGTATTCGTAGCGTCTTTGAATGCGAGCATGGTGGCAGCTAAGACCAGAAGCGTGATGCCCGTGGCGACTATGAACTCGATAAGCGTGAATCCCGATTGTTTCTTCATCGTTAGTTCTCTCCCGCCATCCTTAGGCAAACGCCGAGATATAGCTGATGAGCGTATAAGTGCGTTGAAGGCCGCAAATCGTGTAGTTAATGGTGATGGTGATCTGCCGGAGATTTGCTTCAGCCGTAACCGGTGTAATGTTGATCGTCCTGGTCATCCACGGATTTAGGTTGGCGACTTGGTCGTCGGCGGTGCCCAGGATTCCGTCTGGACCAGGCCCGAGGATGATGACATCAGGAAGATTGGGGTTGTCATCTGCGGTTCCCACGAGCCCATCTGGACCCGGGTCGAGCAAGGGTTGGGGACCGTCCAGAAACACGCCGTTCCCTGAGACGTTCTGAATTTGCGACCAGGTTAAGAGCTTGGTATCGCGCGCGGTGAAGATCGTTTCCACGGCTTCTTCAGCCTTCTTTTCCGCGATGTAGTCGTACTGCGTAAGGGTGGCATACACGACGCCTTGCGCGTAGACGACCGACAGAGAAAGTACGCCGAACGAAAGAATGACGATGGAAATCATCGCCTCGAGCAACGTGAAGCCGGAAGGATAACGAGAGATTTTGCGCGGTCTTTTCATTGAACTTGTCCCCCTATTCCAGCCAGGCAGAGCCGTTCCAGTAATAGGAACGAACCCGGCCCGTCGCGCCAAAAACCGTTACCGCGCGCGCCGTGTTCGGCTTTCCCGGGATACCCAAAAAGAGGGAAGCGTTGACAGGGTTGTTATTCGTTGTCTGATAGAGAGTTGCCGCCGACTGCGCTGTGCCGACGAATGCACCTGAAGTTGAAAACATGCAGGTCCAGGTTCCGCCGCCTGTAGGCTGCTGCAAATTGATCGCGGCCCCGTTGCCGAAACCCATGGGCGTGTCCGGAATGGCGGGGAACACATAGAAACTCAAACCGCCGCCAACGTTGTCGTTTAGATAGGAGGTAGGAATAGGCGCCGGAATCGGCTCTCCTGGCAATGTCAGCAGAGTGAGCTGGATTTGGTTGGGTGCCGTGAACTGTACTTGAACGTTTCGGCGTTTGGCGATGGCCATCTCGCGCGCTTGTCGAAGCTGCGAGATAAGACCGTCCATCGCGGAATTGGCTCGGGCATTTTGCGTGCTGCTCATCGTGTTTATGACCGCGAAGGCCATCACCACCATCGCAAGCCCCACGACCACCACCATCTCTAAAAGGGAGAATCCTTGTTGGGCCCTGTCCGTGCGCTTCCTCATTCGGGTACTCCTGGGATTTCATCCAATCTGGTACTCCAGTACTTGTTAACGAATAGGGTGCATGTGCCAGGCCAGGCATCTAGGAAAGTAATCTCATTATTTTCAGTATTTTATGAAGATTGTAAGGCTTAAGAAGGACCACTCAGTCTGGGGATGGTAACAAAACGTTACAGATTGCCACCTTTGAAACCTGAGTGCGATACACTAAGGCTTAGCTGAAAACCAGCCACCCACCGCCGAAAAGCAAACCAGGGCCGAGCGATGCCAGAAATATCGGGCCAGGCTGGCTGAGCTTGCCGTTCCGCGCCGATTGCAAAATCGCGTCAAGCGCCACTCCACAGGTGGAAGAGCCGAGATTGCCGAGGGTTCTGGCTATGGAAGGAAACTTGTCCGGAGCGAGATCTAATTGTTTCGCGAGGAGCGTGACGAGACGGGGATTGGGTTGATGTGTCGCCAAGCCTTGTACTGTGGATCGCGCTAGGCCACTGCGCAGTTCGACGTCGAGGATCACTTTCTCCATGCGTGTGATGGCCGCACGGGAGAGCGCCTCGCCATCAAAATGCACGTCGAGGTCCCCATTCGAGGCATCCGCCACGCGAATCGCTCCAGCGTACTGCCCGGCACAACCGAAGAAAAAGTCTCCAAGGGCGTAGCCGGCTTGCGACGCGGACCCGCTTTTCGCGCGCAGGAGGAATGCGCTGGCGCCGTCGCCAAACAAGCCGCCGAATTCTCCCGCCACGCGACCTGGCCGGAAGATGCAGCTGTGGACGTCGGAGGTGATGACAGCGATGGTGTGGGCTTGCCCCGAAGCGATGAGACTTTGCGCCACAGCCAGCCCGTTTAGCAAGCCAAGGCAGGCGCCGCCGACGTCGAGCGCTCCGCAGTTTTCGCGAGCGAGCAATTGAGAGTGAAGCCGCGCTGCGAGAGAGGGATAGCCGCGATGCGTTTCGCTCGTGGCGATGATCCAGTCGAGCTCTTGCGCTCCGCAAGCCGCGGCATGGAGCGTTTGCTGCGCGGCGCGCACACCCAGCATGAGTTCATTTTCACCTTCGGCGGCGTAGGCAAGCGATTCGATTCCAGCGCGAAGGCGGAGTTTCCCTGGCGGCATCCCGAAAGCCTGGTCGATTTCTTCGGAAGGAATTCTGCGCGAGCCGGTGGCCGCACTCGAACTCACGAGAATGACTGATGCTCCCGTTGCGGCGTCCCCGACGCAGGAAGCAGCTTGAAGCGAGGAGCTCTCCGCTTGAGATTCTTTGAAGGCCTGAAAAATACTTTGAAGAGAAGGAGTGCGGTTTGTGAGGAGGGCTCCCAAATCGTTCATGCCGCTTGCGGATTCTAGCGCACGAAGAAAACTGACCCAGCCCATGGAATCGAGCGCGCCTGTTTCAATGAGATCTTGCGCGGAATCAGGGATGGGCGCTTCAGATCCGGCTTCGCGACGGAAACATTCCTCGACAAGACGTCGCCAGCGATTTTCTTCTTTAATGGGCGCCATCAAAATTCCTCGAGCCAGTCCTGTTTCGGAAGTGGAATCAAGGTGTCCAGCATGAGCCAGCAAAGATCACGATATGGCCTCGTGAGTCCCAGCCGAATGAAGTGATGCGGACAAGACAGAACTTTGTAGTGGAATTGTGAGCTTAGGAATCGCTCGAGGCGGGCGACACGATTCACGCCTCTGCCTTCGGCCAGCGCCGCGTCGATGAAGTCGCGCCAATCGCGGTCGACGACCGGAAGATCGCGCAAGACCTCGCCTGAAGGAAGAGCCAACGTAGCGCGCGGTTCGTTTGCACAAAGCTCGAGACGGAGATTCTGCGTCTCCGCTCCGCAGACGGAGCGCTTTGGCTCGGGAGGTTTTGCGAATAATCCACTGCCGCTCTTGTTTTCATGGAGAACGCAGCCGAAAAGTTCCGGAAGAGAGCCCGCGATTTCTGCCTTGCGCAGGTAAGTGACTACTTCGGGCTCCGGAACTGTGGACTCCTTCTCGAAGCCGCTGGTCGAAACTCGATCTTCAATGTGCGGCTTGGCGCCGGAAAAAGGAGCGAGCTCACACTGCAATACGTCGCCGCGCTGATAAGGGAAATGCAGCCAACTGTTGGCAGTCGCGGAAACGGGACGAACGGATCGAATTTTGTCCTTTTCGCGCTGCAGGCCGATGACACAGAACGCAGGCCCCATGCGGGTGATTTCCGTGATGAGCAGCTTGGTCATGGCACGGTTTTCGACCTCTTGCCGCGCGCCTTCGAGGATTTAGCGCGGGCTGCGACGAGATGGCGAATCTCGACATTGTGGCCTTTCGTCCGCCAATGCGCGGCGAGCAGATCGGCGACCAGACGGCGATGACATTTCTCCGGGCCGGGTTCAGAGCAGAGAAGGGTAGCTCGCGGAGGCCAGGAGTTTTCATCGAGAACTTGCGGGATTCCCCGTTCTTGCATCAGAGCCAGAAAACCAGTTTCGTAAACAGCCCAGTCCTTGCTTTCACGATAAGTGTCGAGCAGCCCCGGAGTTGGCGCTAGCTTTGGCTCATGGGAATAACCGATCCTGGCAACTTTTTCCAAGAAGTACGCTAGATCCGGATACTTGGCGAAGCCGGACAGCTGGCCTCCCCGATTGAGGCGGACATCGATGAGCTTTTCGACTTGCGCTTCCTCGAGAAGATGGAAAAACTCTTCGGCCGTTTTCCCCGCGAAACCGATCGTGCAAAGTAGAATTTCCATAAAATCAAAAATACTCGATGGCTTCGGGAGACGCGCGGAAGGCAAACTCCTGGGCTTGACGTCGCAACGCATCCTGGAGAGCCACGTCGCGTTCGGAAATAAAAAGCGAGCCGCTGTCAAAGGCGGCAAGGTCGTGCAATTTGAGAAGGCGATCCTCGGCTTCGCGCTGTGATTCCAGTTCGCCGCCGCGTCGAATGTGCGAAGGTGTAACGCCGCAATCGAGCAGTGACGGGCAAATCATCAGGAAACGATGGCACTGAAGCGGGTCTTCTTCCGCGCACATCAGAGCGATATTTGAAGCGCGAGACAAGTCCAGCGCGCGATCGATTCCCGCGCGAAAATCATGGGCTTTGCGGCGTTCTTCGTAGTTCACGATGCCGTCCGCGTTATAGGCGCGAGGGTCAGAGGGACGGCCGCCGAGATTTTCGCCGAGAAATTCGTATTGCATCGACGCGGAGGCCAGGCAGGCTTCGAGGGGCTCGCGGTTGAATTGAGGGAACCGGAAACTGGCAGGGCGGCTGCGGACGTCGCAAACGATTTTTATTTCATGAGTGACTAGAATTCTCAGGAAACCGTCGAGCTCAAGGCTGGAATGCCCGACTGTGAAGAGGAAAGGGTTCGAGTGTGGCAGTTGCTTCATGGAAGGGTCACGCAGCGGGCCAGACATATTTTGCCGAAAGACGCCGAAGTCGGCAAGAGTGAGACGAAGGCGGGGAGTTGCAAATTTGTTCGCGGCTCACGAGCAAGCCGGAGGGACTTGTGGCGCTTCATGCTAACTTAGGAAGATTCGCCAACCCGCCGCGAATGAGTCTGGATGATCGATTTGGGGATGGAAGGAACTGATTTTCCAGTGCCAGGAATTCCGATGCTCGGACAAAAGAAGAAAACGGTGCCGCGAAACAACAGCGCCGGAAAATTCTACCTCTTAGCCGCGGTGATCTTTTCCGTGGTTCCGATGGCGCGGGCGCAGCGCGCGCGCGGCGAGTTACGCGGCGAAGTGCACGACTCGCAAGGCACGGCGGTGGCCGCTACGGTTGAGCTGGTCAGCGAAGCGAACCAGCTCCGCCGCACGTTTCCGATAGCCGCCGATGGGCGCTTTACGCTGCAGGATCTTCCATTTGGAATTTACCGGTTAAGTCTGACGGCTGAAAATTTTGCGCCGTGGAACAAACTGATCGAGATCCGCTCGGAAGTGCCGGTGCGCGTTGTGGCAATCCTCGGCGTGGCGCCGGTGACGACCGAAGTTGAGGTGAATGACTCCGCCACGCTTGTGGATCCGAGCAGCACTGGGACGATTTACTCGATTGGACGGCAATCGATCGGCGAAGAGATTTCGGCACAACCTGGGCGTGACCTATCCGATTTGGTGAATGAACAACCAGGCTGGCTCTACGAGGCAAACGGCATTCTGCATCCACGAGGCTCGGAGTACGACGTGCAGTACGTGTTCGATGGACTGCCTCTGACGCAGAACCGGTCCCTGGCATTTGCGCCGGCGTTTGATGCCGAGGAAGTGGAATCGATGCGCGTGCTTACGGCCAGCTTTCCCGCGGAATATGGACGGAAGCTCGGCGGGATTGTGGAAGTCACCACGACGAAAGATGCACCGGGCGGGCTGCACGGGCAATTTGACGCGGAGGGCGGAAGTTTTTCGACGGTGACAGGCTCCGCGGCTCTTTCTTATTCCGCGGGAAGGAACCGTTTTTCGGTGAGCGGAGACGGTTTTCACAGCGAGCGATATCTCGATCCTCCGGTGCTTGAGAATTTCACCAATCGTGGAAATGCGGGCGGCTTTTCGGCTTCTTACGAACGGGATTTTTCAGACAAGGACCGGCTGCGCATCATGGTGACTCACAACGAAGTGCGATTCCTTGTGCCAAATGAGTTGATCCAACAGGAAGCCGGGCAGCGGCAGGACATCACAAATAGCGAAACCGCGGGGCAGATTTTCTTCCAACATACGATCTCTCCGGATTTGTTCCTGAGTTTTGCTGGAAGCGTGCGCGATGCGGGCGCGACTCTGACGTCGAATCCTCTGGCGACGCCCGTCATCGTCTCGCAAAACCGCGGTTACCGCGAAGGCTACGTGCGTGGCGACATTGCCGGCCATCATGGGCATAACGATTGGAAAGCGGGCGTGGACGGGATTTTCAGTCCGGTGCATGAAGCGCTTCAGTACACCATCACCGATCCTGCGCTGTTTGATCCTGGCACGGAGCAACACCTTGCGTTTGCCGACCGGCGCTGGGACATTGAGCCTTCGGCCTACGCGCAGGACCAATGGCATCGTGGAAATTGGAACGTCAGCGCGGGGCTGCGATTCGATCACTACGGATTCGTGGTTCATCAATCCGCGGTGAGTCCCCGCGTGGGCGTTGCGCGGTACGTGTCCTCGCTTAACTTGCTGATTCATGCTTCTTACGACCGCGTTTTCCAGACGCCGGCGATGGAGAATCTGCTGCTGGCCAGCTCGCCGCAGCTCAATTCGGTCGATCCGGTTGTGCTGCGTCTGCCGGTGCAGCCCGCGCGGGCCAATTACTATGAGGTTGGCATCACAAAATCCTTCCTTGGTAATTTGCGGCTGGACGCGAATGTGTTCCGGCGCGATTTTCACAATTACTCGGATGACGACACGCTGCTGGATACGGGAGTGAGTTTTCCGATTGCGTTTGCGAAGGCGCGGATCGCGGGAGAAGAAGTGCGGCTTGCTGTTCCCCACTGGGGACGCTTTTCGGGTTACCTGAGTTACGCGAACCAATCCGGAATCGGGCAAGGGCCGATTACCGGCGGGTTATTTCTGGGCGACGATGCGGCAAACGGTTTAACGGACACGAGCAAGTTCGCAGTCTCGCAGGATCAGCGGAATACGTTGCGCGCGCGGGTACGCTACGAAGCGACGAGGAGGGTTTGGGTCGCGTTCGGCGGCGAATACGGAAGTGGATTGCCGGTGGAGATCGATAACGGTCCGATCGATTTGAACTTTCTTCTGTCTCAGTATGGCGCGGCGATCATAAATCAGGTGAATTTTAACAAAGGACGCGTGCGGCCAAACTACTCGCTGGATGTGGCTGCGGGCGCGGAGATGTATCACAAAGAGCAGCGCAGCGCGGCGTTTGAGATTCAGGCGGAGAATTTGACTGACCACGTCAACGTGATCAATTTCGCCAGTCTATTTTCGGGGACTGCGGTGGCGCCGCCGCGCAGCGTCTCGGCGCGGCTGAAACTGACGTTTTAGCCCGCGCGGGCGGGGCAAGCCCCGCCCCTACAAGATACTTCGAGCAGCGGGAAATCCGCTTTCCTGAGAACACGTTTAAGCCCGCTTTTCGCCGCTGCTGATCTGGCTCTGGACTTGTTCTCGGAATTCGAGAGGGTGGGCGATTTTCTCGAATACCTCGGGGGTGCCTCCGGTGCCGCGGATCACGACCGTCCCGTAGCCGAGCATTCGTCCCATCGCGGGCTCTTCCACGGCGATGCTTTCAATCCGCGAAAGAAGGAGCTCGATCGTGCGGCGGCTTGCGAGGCCGGTCTTTACGATCACTCTCTTATTGGTGATTACCATTACCGTGGCGCCCCGCTTGATTAAGCCAATTCCAAGAAGAATCGCCGCTACGAGGAACGCCGCAAGGGCGAGCCAAATCAAAATGTTGGAATGAGAATCGGCGCTGTGCCTGATGTTCCAAGAGAACACGAGTAGAGCGATGCCAGCCAGGATAAAAAACGCCATGAGGCCGGCGTGGCCGAGCATGACGATCCAATGGAGCTTGGTCTGATACTGGACCGTTTCACCTGCGATGAGGTGTTTTTCAGCGTAGCTCAAAGCGGCTCCTCCAAGAGGTGCAACGGTATTCGCTTCGGAGAATAGTGTGCCGGATTATAACCGGGAGCGATGACCTCTATGGCACAAGCTGGAAAAAGATCGTGTGGATTATTTGGTAGCGCTAACGGGAATCGAACCCGTATTTCGGCCTTGAAAGGGCCGCGTGCTAACCGTTGCACCATAGCGCCACATTTTGCAGGGTGTGTAACCTATCTAGAATAAGAGAAATTCGCGGAATGGACAAGGCGCTTGCGGGCGAACTAGGCGTTGCTTCGCGCGCTGGCCGAAGGCTAGTCGCCCTTGCGCTTGACGGCGCAGTACGCATTGTAAGGTTCGCCCGCTCTGGATGCTTTGATTGCCGTCGGGTTGCCTTACCCCACCCCCAGCTTTCTGTAAGTATTGCATCTAAAAGACTTATGTTTTTGGTAAGCTGTTTAGAATCATAGTGCTAGGGGCGATCCTGCAGGTGCTAATTCTAAACGACTTGTAAGGAACGCAATCTCCAGCAGAAAGAGCAGCTGTTTGACCGTTGAGTTTGTTGGCGCGAGCGTCAGGGATTCCTTGATTCTCGGAGCTCGAGCGCGCGTGTGACCCAAGAGCTGCCCGGCAAACTGCTGGCGACAAACGATGGCCCTATATGCAAAACCGCCAACCAAGTATCGGCGGCGGTGAAATCACAGAAGTTCCCAAGGAGTACTGTACCTTATATTAAGGCCTGCGTCAACAGATTTGTGCAGGCCGGAGCGTTGCTCCAGGAGAGGATCGAGAGAAACGCCGACCTTCAAGCAAAATCGGCGGAACGGGACATCACTGCGGGGATGAAGCCTGCGGCGAAGAAAGCTCCGGGGGTGTGCGCAAGTCGAGAATCTTGTAGCCGCTGGGCGGTTCAAAGAGCTTGGCGTCGGGCTCGCCCAATGCGATGTTGGTGACTTCGAAATTCTGCTGCGAGCTAAAGCGCGGGTCCTGGCGCCTGGTGATGAGATTGATGCCGAGCTGGGGCGAATACCAAAATTCTTTCCTTTCGAGGATGGGGGCTTCGTTGCCGTACGTTGCGGTTTCGATCAGATGGGTCTCGCGGCTGCCAATTGTTTCGAGACCCGAGACGTTTTGCGTGCCAAGGTTTTCCACGCCAGCAGCGCCGGGCGTAGTTGAGGCGCCAGCGGCAGCTTTGGACTTGAATTCGTAAGCGACAAACTGCTCCAGGCGGCAGACGCGTTCGGCAACTCTACAAATGTAGCGCTCGCGGGCTGCGGGATCGCTGATTTCAATCTGATAGACGGTCGACTCACGCTTGCCGTCATCGGGGACAAAGAAGCGGCGCTCCTCGAAGACGCGGCCGTTGGCGTCGCGGGCAACGGTGCGATGATTTTTAAGCGTGATGTTGCTGCCGTCGGGCAATTGGCGAATCCATTCGGTGTTCACGGTGGCGGTGAAGGCCGCATTGGGCACGGGCGGGACAAGAATGCTGGCGAAGGTTTCGCGAGTGCCGCCGTCGGGCGCGTGTAGAGGCTGCAACGGTGTTTGGGCGGCGCAAAAGTGGACCGGCAGGAAGAGGAACGCGGAAACAAGAAGCTTTGTGACGTTTTTCACGGGAGACCTCCCCGGGTAAGGTGCGCCGTAATTATGCATGATTTTTGGAATTCCGTGAAGCGTCGGTGAGGCTCGTGGACGTTGTTAGCTCTGGCGATCCAGGAATTCTTCGTGCCAGGCCATCTGGATGGCTTCGAGTTTGCTTTCGTTGGAGGCGGCTGGATCGCCGGAAAAGCCGGGGAGTTCGGTGATCCACTTGTGCATATCGGTGAAGCGGACGGTGAGCGGATCGGTGTCAGGGAATTTGTCGGTGAGCCCGATGGCGATGTCTTCGATTTGTTCCCAGCCGAAGGTTGGCGGCATGTTAGCTCCTGGAAAAAAGCGTGATTGATGGCTCGTGAATGGTGACTGGCTGAAGAGCTCAGGCTGAAGCCTGAGCCACAAAACTCAGTGATCGGCTTCTTTAGCGTAATTTTTGTTCCATTCAGGGATTTCGACGACGATGTCGGTGGTGCCGTCGGGAACGGTTTGGCAACCGAGGCGCGATTTTTGCGTGATGCCGGGGGCCATGTCGAGTTCGTCGAGTTCGGCATCGGTGGCGTCGTTGCAGGACTCGAGGCCTTGCTTGACGATGACGTGACAGGTGGAGCAGGCGCAGACGCCTCCGCAGGCGTGGTCGAGGCCGGCTTTGATGCCTTCGGAAATGTCGAGGATGCTGCCGGGGAGGCCGTTGTGGCCGTAGGGAATTTTCGCCGGGTCGACCTCGATGGTTTTGCCGCTGGGAAGAAATGTGACTTTGTATTTCTTCGTGGCGGGTGTGTATTTGACTTCTTCGATGTATGGATTGCTTCCGCCCATTTGTGCTCCCCCTCAATTGCTTGATCGTCATCGCGAAATCGAAGAGAGATTTCTCGCTTCGCTCGAAATGACGGAATCTTTTAGTGCCGCGCCAACAAAATATTAGACCTCGGCTAAATTTTTACCTTGCAGCGCGGTCGTGACGGCGCTGTTCATCAATAGTTCCGCCAGATGCTCGGTTGCGTGATTAAGGTCGTCGATGCGTTTGCGGATTAGTTTGTAATCCGTGCCGGCGACGGATTCCTTCAGGGCCACGATCGCCGCGTCGATTCGTGCGCGTTCTTCCGACGGTAAGCCCGCCGATTGCTCGTTGGCTAAGGCTTTTGCGGTGGCGGCCAGGATTGATTCGGATTCGGTGCGGGCTTCGATGACCTGGCGCTCGGCGAAATCCTGTTCGGCATATTCGATGGATTCTTCGAGCATGCGTTCGATTTCGTTGTCGCTGATGCCGTAGCTGGGTTGGACTTCGATGGTGCGCTGTTCGCCGGTGCGAAGATCTTTGGCGGCGACTTGAAGGATACCGTTGGCGTCAATCAGGAATTTTACTTCGATGCGCGGCAGACCTGCGGGAGCGGGCGGAACCTTAAGCGTGAAGCGTGCTAGCGAGCGGCAGTCTTTCGCTAGTTCGCGTTCGCCTTGCAGGACGTGAATGTCGATGCCGGTCTGGTTGTCGACGCCCGTCGTGTAGAGCTCTTGCGCGCTGGCGGGAATTGTGGAGTTGCGCGGGATGATTTTTGCGACGGCACCGCCGTAGGTTTCGATGCCGAGCGAGAGAGGCGTGACGTCGAGCAGGAGCATGTTCGTGACACCGCGGTCCAGAATGTTGGCTTGGACGGCGGCGCCGAGGGCGACGACTTCGTCGGGGTTCAGCTCGGTGTGCGGCTTGCGGTCGAAAAACTCCTGGACGGTAAGGCGAATCAGCGGGGTACGCGTTGTGCCGCCGACGAGGACAACTTCCTCGATGTCGGATGGTTTGAGGTGCGCATCGGCAAGCGCTAGTTTCACTGGACCCATCGTGCGGTCAACGACTGGACGAATCAGCGCTTCGAGAGAGGCGCGTGTGAATTCGTGAACGTAGACTGCACCGTTGGGCAATGGGAAGCGCAGCGTGGTGGATTCGGATTGCGATAGCTGATGCTTGATGGCGATAAGAGATTTGCGCAGTTCTTGTGCGAGTTCACCGTGAGGCGAGAAATCGAGCTTGTCTTCGCGAAGAATTCTCTCGTGGACGAAAGACTGGAGCAGGTTGTCGATGTCGTCGCCGCCGAGGTGCGTGTCGCCATTGGTCGAAAGGACTTGATAAATGTCGCCTTCGGCGGTGGAAATAAGCTTTAGAACGGAAATATCGAAGGTGCCGCCGCCGAGGTCGTAGACGGCGACGCGACCGCGCTGTTTTTCGTGCAGGCCGTACGCAAGTGCTGCGGCGGTTGGTTCGTTGACGAGGCGGAGGACTTCGAGGCCGGCGATTTTGCCGGCGTCTTTGGTGGCTTGGCGTTGCGCGTCGTTGAAATAGGCGGGGACGGTGATGACGGCGCGGTCGACGGTTTCGCCGAAGAAGGCTTCGGCCCAGCTTTTGAGTTCGCGCAGGATGAAGGCGGAAATCTCTGGAGGCGTGAAGACTCTGTCGCCGAGCATTACGCGGATGACGTTTTTGCTGGCGGGATCGATGCGGAACGGGAAGAGCTTTAGTTCGCTTTGGACATCGGCGGGACCGCGTCCCATGAGGCGTTTGACGGAATAGATGGTGCGTTCCGGTTGGGTGAGCAACCGGTTGCGAGCAGCTTCTCCGACAATGATGCTGCCGTCGGCATCAAGACTGACGACCGACGGACATAGCGTGCTGCCGTACGGGCCGGGGATACACTTCGGCTGGCCCGTTTGGCTGTCGGTATAAGCCACCAAGCTGTTCGTTGTCCCAAGATCGATGCCAACGATTCTTCCCATGGCGAAAACCGGGACGGGCAAGCCCCTCCCCTACAGAAGCTCCTTTTCAACGTTCACGACAGCTCCTTTTGGACGTTTACGACTAGATTTCGGATGTACGAGCGCCGATTGAGCAGCTCGTTCATTCGGGTCATCAACTTCTTGCGACTGGCGTCGTCTGCGTTTGCGTCGATTGCGGCGTCCCAATCGCGGGCTGTGATTTGAAGCTGGGTGTCAACTTCTGCTAGTTTCTCGCCGAAATTTTTCTCGGCGGATTCGAGGCGCGATTTCAGCGCGGTCAGGTCGTCGCCGGCGGATTTGGCTTCGCGCAGTTCGTCGAGGGATTCGTTCAGCTCGAAGACCTCTTCGAGAAGCTCGGGCGGAGCTTGTTGTTTGTGCTCGCCTTCCTTGCGCATATTTTCGAGGCCGAGGAGGTATTCGACGCGGGCGACGGGATCGCGCAGCGTGCGGTAAGCGTCGTTCAGTTCGGAGCTGCGCTTTAGAGAAAGCTCGCGTTCCGTCTCCGTGGCATTGACAAAATTATCGGGGTGCAGCTTCCAGCTCAGTTGCAGGAATTTCTGTTCGAGCGCGTTCATTTCGATCCAGAGTTTGCGCGGCAGGCCGAAAATGGCGAAATAGTCCGACGCTTGGGCATTCGTCTTGGATGTCGCTAGTGTGCTCATTTGCGAATCGCTCATGCTAACCGGGCACAAAAAAAGTGGCTGGCGGGTGCGGCTGCCAACCACTTGTCAGAGTCGCGTTTTGAGTTCCCCCGCCGCAAGCAAACAAATAATCAACGGAAAAAAATAAAATCGAAGAGCACAGGCAAGAGTGCCTGTGCTACCTATGCCGTAAACGAGCTGCCGCAGCCGCAGTTTCTGGCGGCATTGGGATTTTGGAAAACGAAACCCTGGCGCATTAACGTCTCTTCGTATTCGAGCGTTGTGCCGTTCAAGTAGAGAAAACTTTTTGGGTCTACGAAGAGGCGTGCGCCGAATTCCTCAAAGACTTTGTCGCGATCGCGGGCTTGGGTGTCCAGGCGCATGGCGTAGGAGAGGCCGGAGCAGCCACCGCCTTGCACTCCAACGCGCAAACCGCCTACTTCAGGCGAGACGCCTTCCTTTTCGAGGAGTTCGCGAATTTTCTTCGCGGCTCGCTCGCTAAGGGAGATTTTCGCGATTGTCGGATTGGCGACTTCTGTTGCCATATTCAAATGCTCCAAAAACATCCACCGATTAAGACGGCAACGGCATTTTACAATGCTCGGGCGGGGCAAGCCCCGCCCCTACAAGGCGCTTAACCGCGGACGGCACTGGCGAAAACTAGTGCGCGGCCTTTTCGTGCGCCGGGGCTTCGATGCCGTGCTTTTTCTTCCAGTCGCCGATGGCGGCTTTGATGGCGTCTTCGGCAAGCACGGAGCAGTGAATCTTTACCGGCGGGAGCGAAAGCTCGCGCACGATATCCGTGTTCTTGATCGAGAGCGCTTCCTCGACCGTTTTGCCCTTGACCCACTCAGTGGCGAGCGATGAGCTGGCAATCGCCGAGCCGCAGCCGAAGGTCTTGAACTTGGCTTCTTCAATGACCTGCGTATCGGGATTGATCTTCATCTGCAGCTTCATCACGTCGCCGCACTCAGGAGCGCCGACGAGACCCGTTCCAACATTGGGATCTTCCTTCGGCAAGCTTCCGACGTTGCGCGGATTGTTATAGTGTTCAACCACCTTATCGCTGTATGCCATTAGCTGTTGCTCCTTGCCAAATTGACGAGATTTCCAAAGCCTGCGCTCTTGACGGCCTTTTCGGAAAGCGTGACGTTCGGCACGGAGGCCGAGCGGCCAGCGGTGAGCTGGCGAAGCGCGTCCTTGATGAATTCGGCGCCGACGCCGAGCATCTTCAAAAAGGCGCGGACTTGCTGGAGTTCGTGGAAAGAGCGCTCGCCTGCGGCGGGGGCTTCTTCGCCTTCTTCATAGGGTACAAATGTCACTCGGAAAGCGGCTCCTGTGCCGCCAATCGAGCGGTGAATGCGGATTGTGCCTTCGTTTGCCATTGCTGTTCCTTCTCTTCTTGAGATCTCGTTCTGCCTAATCTCCTACCTAATTTGCTTAGATGCAGGGTTTAGGCGGTTTGCCACTTCATCTTGGAGATGTCGATGCCTTCCTTGGCCATTTCGTACAGTGGCGAAAGCTCACGCAGCTTGGTGACGACCTGGACCATCTTTTCAATGACGTAGTCGACTTCCTCCTGCGTGTTGAAGCGTCCAAGGCCAAAGCGAATCGAGGTGTGCGCCAGGTCCTCGCCGACGCCGAGCGCCTTGAGGACATAGCTGGGTTCCAACGTGGCGGAGGTGCAGGCGGACCCACTCGATACCGCAATGTCGTTGATGCCCATTAAGAGGGACTCGCCCTCGACGTAGGCGAAGCTCATATTCAAGTTGTTCGGCAGGCGGTGTTCCAGCGAGCCGTTGATGAAAACCTCGTCGAGCTTGGCTTCGAGGCCTTTTTTCAGGCGGTCGCGGAGAGCGCTCAGCCGCAGGGCTTCTTCCTGCATTTCCTGTTGACAGAGTTCGCAGGCTTTGCCCAAGCCGACGATGCCTGGAACGTTGAGCGTGCCGGAACGCATGCCGCGCTCGTGGCCGCCGCCATCAATGATGGCGGAGAGCTGGACACGCGGGTTGCGGCGGCGAACATAAAGCGCACCAACGCCCTTGGGGCCGTAAATTTTGTGGCCGCTGATGGCCAGGAGGTCGATGTTGTCCTTCTGGACGTCAACCGGAATTTTGCCGACGGCTTGCACGCCGTCCACGGCGAAGAAAATGCCATGTTCCTTGGCGATTTTGCCGATTTCGGGGATTGGGTTGATCACACCAATTTCGTTGTTGGCGTACATGATGGTGATCAGAATAGTGGTAGGGCGGATAGCGGCTTTCAAATCATCCAGGCTGACGCGGCCGTCCTTCTGCACCGGCAAATAGGTGACTTCATAGCCGTCTTTCTCGAGGCGCTTGCAGGTGTCCAGCACCGCTTTGTGCTCGATAGACTGCGTGATGATGTGGTTTCCCTTTTCGCGGAACATCTCGGCGATACCCTTGATCATCAGGTTGTCGGATTCGGTCGCGCCGCTGGTGAAAATGATCTCTTTGGGCGTGGCCCCGATCAGCGAGGCGATCTGCTGACGCGCCGTTTCGACGGCTTCTTCGCCGGCCCAGCCGAAGCTGTGATTGCGGCTGGCGGCGTTACCAAATTTTTCGGTGAAATACGGCAGCATCGTTTCGACGACGCGCGGGTCCACCGGGGTGGTTGCGTGATTATCCATGTAAATCGGCAGCTTGACGGCCATTTCCTTCGTCTCCTAACTCGAACTCATGTGCGAACCCGAACGCATCGGGCCCGACAGGGCAACAAGCGCGGGCTCATTCGGGTCCTCGCTCATCTGCGCAATCGTTACGGTGCTCAAAACTCCCAAAATACTTTCATTCACCCGGCGAAGCGGCTCGCGAACCGAGCACCTCTCCGTGGTTTCGCAATTCCCGTGGCTCGTCACACACGATGTGATGAGTACGGGGCCATCGATGGCTGAGATCACATCGAGCGCGCTGACTTGTCCGGGGTCTTTCGATAGCTGATAACCACCCGTGGAACCATGTTTTGCAACCACGACGCCCTCGCGTGCCAAACGCTGGAGGACCTTGGCCATCAGCGTAACCGAGATGCCGTACTCTTCGGCGATTTCGTTCGCGCTGCAGGCATGCTCTTGACGGTGCATCGCCAAATGCTTCACGGCAATAAGGCCGTAATCGGCTTTCTTGGATAGCTTAAACATTTCTCACTCGGCTTCCTGCCCCCGCAGGATATGCGACTGAATCAGTCGCAATAAAAGGATACTCTGTTTCGTATTCCAAGTCAAACCAGCGGGCCTAGTAGCTACCTCCAAACCCTTTATTTCGTGCGGCTTATAATAAGACTAATTTAGTCGGACTTGCCACGAAATTTCGGCGAAAGGTCGTATATTGCAATGGACGGCCGATTTTGAGGGTTCAACGGTATGCAGGCGCGGTTTTCGTCCCTCGTGATAGGCTAGTCGGTGAGAATATGTCAGAAAGTAAAAAGGATAGTGCCTATGCTACTCGTCGTTTGGCGAGTGGCTTATGGGAAGGGACTGGTTGGCTTGTCCTTTTTCTCTTGGTCCTTTTGGTCGCCACGTTCGGCTCGAGTGGTTGTGCGCAATCGGCGGAGCCTTCGGCGATTGCGCACCGTCAAGACCCTTCGCCCTCCCGAGCCGCCTCCGACGGGCAAACCTTCGTCCTTGTGGGCGCCGGCGATATCGCAAGTTGCAAGAACCCAGAAGGAGCGCGCGCCACGGCCAAGCTCATCGAGGGGATACCGGGCACAGTGTTTGCCGCGGGAGACCTTGCGTACGAGAAAGGCAGCGCCGCTGAATTTCAGAACTGCTACGGTACGACTTGGGGAGAGTTCAAGGCTCGCACGAAGCCCACATTGGGCAACCACGAGTACGGCGAGCCATCGGCTTCGGGTTATTTTCAGTATTGGGGTGCGCAGGCAGGTCCTGCAGGCAAGGGATATTACAGCTTCGACCTCGGGTCGTGGCACATCGTCGCTTTGAACACGAATTGCGGCGCAAAAGACCTGGGGGGTTGCGGCGCGGGATCGCCGCAAGAGCAATGGTTGCGGAAAGACCTTGCGGAACACCCTGACGCTTGCGTTCTGGCGTATGGACATCACGCGCTATTCAGCAGCGGCGTGTTCAGAAGTCATGCGATCCACCCGGAATTGAAGGAACTTTGGCGGGATCTTTATGCGGCTCATGCCGCTTTGGTCTTGGCGGGACATGAACATTCTTATGAGCGGTTTGCACCGCAGGATCCTGACGGCAAGGCCGACCCAATTAATGGGATTCGCGAGATTGTGGTGGGCACGGGCGGGCGAAGTCATGATCCGCTGGGCTTTGCCATCGCCAACAGCGAAGTGCGCAACACGGACACGTATGGTGTCATCAAATTGACGCTGACGCCGGGGCATTACACTTGGCAGTTCATTCCAGAAGAGGGGAAGACGTTTGCGGATGTGGGATCGGGCGAGTGTCACCGCCATTAAAAATCTCCCGCTAGGTGGCTTCCCCGGGCGGGGCGAGCAAGCCTCCTCCACAACGAGTCCGGTTTACTGCCATCAGTTCGGTAAAGAGCAAGCCCCTCCGGCAGATGCAGCCTCTGCCAGCTTTTGAACGGCAGGCGCAGGCATCAGTAAGAGCTGGCCTTTCGGCTTCTGAATCTGCTGAATCAGCGCGAGTTGCTGGGCTTTCCAATCATCCGGCGCCCGTTGTGCCTTTACGATGAAATCCAGAGCTGCGAGGCCAATTGTTCCGAGCATGGAAAGGTCTTGCGAAGTCGCTGACACTTCCTTCACCAGGAACGATCGTTCGGCAAGGGGATGAAGTTTCGCGTCGTTGCCTCGCCAGGCGGCGAGCTGCGCGCGCAGGCGCGCATCCGCGGCAGAATCATGGCAAGTAGCAGCGACGAACTTGTCGACCAGTTCTCCGAAATGACGAGCAGACGCGCTTTCGAGCGGAACTGCGTCCACGAGGCGGTTGAGAGGGGTGGCGCTAGTCGGTTCGGCGGTTGCGGTTTCTTCGCGGGTGTAGTCTTTTACGGGCTCGACGACGCTGGCGAGCGTGCTGAGCGCGGTGAATTCTTCCGGAGTGCTCGGGCCGGCGATGCGCTGAAGCATCTGCCGGTGATACGACTTGTGGGTCAGGCCGAGCCATTCCAGCCGATTGGCGAGCGCCTCCATGCGCATGTGCATGGAAGCGGCGTCCGTAACCTCCCGCGGAGACCATAGGCGTTCTGCGATGGCAGCGTTTCTCGGCCAGATGCGCGAGTCGATGTTTTCCGGATTGATATACTCCGCCCACATGCACGATTCACCGCCGAGGATACGGGCCTTTTCTTCGGGAGAAAGATTGGCGGCCGCGCCGCTCAACGGGTCCACCGCATAGTGGCGAGCCGCGGACCAGCCGAGATCAAGATAGTAGCCGTTCGAAAGAAGGCCGCGAAAACCCTGCTTGGCGGCAGCGGCGAGCGAATCCGGTCCGCGCCAGGACTGGATGACGATGTCTTTTGGAAGAGCCGGATCGAGCACCTCGTCCCAGCCCACCATACTCTTCCCGTGTTTGCTCACAATAGGCTCGAGGCGTTTGTTGAAATAGGATTGCAGGGCTTCATTGTTTTTCAGCCCGTGAGCTTTGATGAATTCCTGGATTTTCGGGTTGGCATCCCACTGCTTGCCATTCACTTCATCGCCGCCCACGTGGAAAAAATGATCTGGGAAAAGTTTCGCCATTTCGCCAAAGAACTGATCTAGAAATTTGTAGGTTTTTTCGCTGGTGGGATCGAAAGCGGGATCGAAAACGCCCCATCTCCTTTCAATTTCGTATGGGCCGGGGCCGCTGGCGAGTTCCGGATAGCCGACAAACCAGGCTGTACTATGGCCGGGCACGTCGAACTCTGGGACTGTGCGTATGCCGCGGTCGCGCGCGTACTCGATGAGGTCGTGAATTTCCTCCTGCGTGTAGTAGAGGCCGTCGGAGCCCATCTCATGGAGCTTCGGAAATTTTTTGCTCTCGACGCGGAACCCCTGGTTTTCGGAGAGGTGCCAGTGGAAGACGTTCATTTTCACTGCTTCGAGGCCGTCGATGTTTCTTTTGATCACATCGAGGGGAACGAAGTGACGCGCTGAATCAACCATCAGTCCCCGCCAGGGAAACCGCGGCTTGTCGTTGATAGTGACTGCTGGAGCAGCGAACCCATCTGGCGAGACTTCCACTAATTGGAGAAAAGTTTGCAAGCCGTGCAATGTGCCCAGTGGCGTTGGCGCGCTAAGCTTGGCGCCGGTGGTGGTGACTTCGAGGACGTACGACTCATCCTCGCCCAGCTCCTGGATTTCCTTGCTGGCATGGTCGGTGTGAATCACGAGAACGGCTTTTGCGGGGGCGGTTGGTTTCCCAGACAGCGGAATCGCTGTCTGCCGGGAGAGCTGGCGGAGAAAGCGCTCGATGGCGCGATCGAGCCGTGGTTCGCTGTAACCTGCCGAACCTACGGAAAATTTGGAATCCAGGAGAAGCCGCCCCGTGCCAAATTGGACGCTTGAAGGAACGGGCATGAGATAGAGCGGCCTCTGCTCCTGAGCCTTCGTCAACGGAGATAGCATCAAAACTCCCAGCATAAACAAACCGAGACCTCGCACCGAGGGGCCAGAAACCATGTTTTCGAGACTCCTTTTAAAATGGCAAGCAAGAATAATCCGGGATTGCTCTGCCCGCTGCGCAGCAACGAAGATACTGTCATAGTCGCTCGTTGGTGCGAAACGGAAATCTGCCGGTCGAAATTCAGCAGCGCACCGGGAAGTCAAACTTTGCGGCGCACCAATTTCCTGGTGTGAGTTAGAATAAGCAATTCCATGCGGTGCCCATGAAAACGTCCATCGCCATCTATCCCGGATCGTTTGACCCGGTTACGAACGGCCATCTCGACTTAATCGAGCGCGGCGAGAAAATGTTTGACCTGGTGATCGTTGCGGTGTTGAACAACGCCGAGAAGCAGCCGCTCTTTTCCGTTCCGGAACGCGTCGAGATGCTGCGCGAGGTGACGCAGAAATGGTCCGGCGTGGAAGTGGATGTTTTCCACGGGTTGCTGGTCGATTATGCGCGCAAACGCGGTGCGGGAGTGATTCTCCGCGGGATTCGCGCGATCTCCGATTACGAGTACGAACTGCAGATGGCTCTGATGAACCGGAAACTTGAGCCGCGGCTGGAAACAGTCTTCATGCTGCCTGGAGAATCGTATAGTTATTTGAGCTCGAAGCTGGTGCGGGAGATTGCGCAGCTTGGAGGGCCCTTGAAGGATCTCGTGCCGCCGGAAGTGGAGCAGCGCCTGCGAGCGAAAGTTTTGTAAAAACTTTTGTGCGCCGGATTTGGCGCTGAGAGATGAGCAGTAGCTTGGAGAAAGGAAACAGGCTAAAGCCTGTTCCACAGGAGAAAGCGTGCAACTCACTGAACGTATCAACCGCATACAAATCTCGCCGACGGCGGCGGTCATCGCCGAAGCCGACCGGCTGAAATCGCAGGGCGTCGATATCGCCGATTTCGGGCCGGGCGAGCCGGACTTTCCGACTCCCGACCACATTAAAAAGGCGGCCATTGCGGCCATCGAGGGAAACAAGACCAAGTACACGCCGACGGGCGGAATCATGCCGCTGCGCGAAGCGATTTGCGCTTGGCACAAGAGAGAGCTTGGCTCGGACTACGCAGCGAAGGAATGCATTGTCACCGTTGGCGGGAAGCACGGGATTTTTAACGCGATGAGTGTGCTGGTACAAGCGGGCGACGAAGTCATCATTCCTGCGCCGTACTGGGTGAGTTTTCCGGACATCGTCAAGTACGCGGGCGGCACGCCGGTTTATGTTCAAACGCGCCCTGAGGACGGTTTCAGCGTGAAGGCCGCTGCGATTGAAAAGGCCATCACGCCAAAAACCAAACTTTTGATTCTGAATTCGCCGAGCAATCCGACGGGCGGCGTGGTACCTCCTGATGAATACGCGCGCATTTTGGCAGTATGCAAAAAACACAACGTGTGGTTGATGGGCGACGAGTGTTATTCGCATTTTACTTATGATCAGCACAAGCCGTTTTCGATTGCCAGCGCACCGGATTCGAAGAACAATGTCATCATCATCGGATCCGTGTCGAAAACATTTGCGATGACTGGCTGGCGCATCGGCTACACGCTGGCGCCTGCGGAACTCATTCACGCGCTGACCAAATTGCAGAGCCAGTCGACGTCGAATCCCACCTCCATCGCGCAATATGCGGCGGTTGCCGCGATGACCGGCTCGATGGAGTCGATCCCCGTGATGCTCGCGGAGTATGACCGGCGGCGGAAGCGCATCGTGAACGGCTTAAACGCCATTCCCGGCGTGAAGTGCGAGATGCCCGGTGGCGCGTTTTACGCGTTCCCGAATGTTGCGGCGCATCTCTCGAATGGCGAGAGTGGCCACGCCATTGCAAAAGACACTGGGGAACTTGCGAAACTCCTGCTCGATCAAGCACGCGTCGCGTTGGTCGCCGGCGAAGGGTTCGGCGCGCCGGGTTATCTGCGTCTGTCCTACGCGACGTCGATTGAGCGCATCGACGAGGGACTGCGCCGCCTCGAGCGCTTTTTCACCCGCGTCGAAGCCGCGGCCTAAATTGTGACCGCTTTTCCGGTAAGCCCTGAACCTTTCCGCATCGAGCCGGTCTTTTCCGAGCGCTTGTGGGGCTCGCGCTCGCTCGCTCCACTTTTCCCAGAAATGCAAGACCTCAATCCGCTGATTGGTGAAGCCTGGCTGACTAGCATTGATTGCCGAATCGCCAACGGTCCGTTCACTGGACAAACGCTCGGGCAGGCCTGGAAAGAAATGACAATCGGGTGGCGCGGCGCAAAATTTGATGGAGAAGCGGACTTTCCTCTTCTCCTAAAATTTATTTTCCCGGCGGACAAACTTTCGATTCAAGTTCATCCCGACGACGCGTACGCCGCCGCGCACGAAGCCGCCGCCGGCGGTCGCGGGAAGACGGAGATGTGGTACGTCGTTTCAGCCGAGCCTGGCGCGCGATTGCTCGCAGGACTGAAACCAGGTGCAACGAAGGAGAAATTTCTCGCTGCGCTTGCTGATCACACGCTGGAAGACCTGTTTCAATCGCACGAAGCTCACGCGGGCGACACTTTCTTCATTCCCGCAGGAATGCCGCACACCATCGGCCCCAAAATGGTGATCTGCGAAGTGCAGGAGTATTCCGACCTTACTTATCGCATCTACGACTACGACCGTCGGGATGCCGATGGTAAACCACGCGAACTCCACATTGAGAAGGCTTTGGATGTGATGAACTTCAACTCAGGCACCGGCGGGAAGGTAGCGCCTCGCCCACTGTTAATCCGCAAGACGAAAGTTGGCGAATTCTTGGTCGACTGCCCGTATTTCTCTGCATCGACGTTTGCGTTCGGCCAGCGGATCCACATGCGAATGGTTCCCAAGCCTTCTGAGCGATTTAGTTTGTGGGTATTTCTGGAGGGCGAGGGGAGGATTGGCTGGTCTTCCACTTCGCACGGGGCGACTGGAAAAAGCCTCGTGGGCCAATTCTCATACAGGCAGGGAGAGTGCTGGTTTATCCCTGCGGAATTCGGGAGCCGCGGCTACTATCCAAACACGAAAACTAGCCTGCTCGTAGCGTCCCCCATCAATCCGAAGGATTAGTTAGAAAAGTAGAATACCGATGCCGAGTGAAAAACTTCAAACTCACGCCGTGATCCTCGCTGGAGGACGTGGGACGCGCTTCTGGCCGCGCAGCCGGTTGCGCACGCCCAAACAGCTGCTCAACATCGTTGGCAAAGACACTATGCTTGAGCAGACTGTCGCGCGCTTACGCCCGCTCATGCCGCCCGACCATATCTGGACCGTCACTAACGCCGAGCAAACGGCGGCCGTCGAGAAACAGGTCCCTGCCCCTTCGCGCAAATGTGTTTTGATCGAGCCGGTCGGTCGCAACACGGCGGCCGCCATCGCTCTCGCGGCCATTCACGTGCGCCATGCCGCAAAGGGCGATGCGCTGATGGCCGTGCTGCCTGCTGACCATTTCATCGCGCAACCCGACAAATACCGCAAAATCGTCAGCGCCGCTCTTGAGCTCGCGCGCAAGCCTGGACGTATGATTGTTCTCGGCATTCCTCCGACGCGGCCGGACACCGGCTTCGGCTACGTCGAGCGCCTGGGCGACGCTCTCGATTCGAACGGTTTTCCCGCATTCGCGGTTCGCCGATTCACGGAGAAGCCCGCGCTCGATCTGGCCAAACAATACGTCGCGTCTGGCGACTATCAGTGGAACGCTGGAATGTTCTTCTGGCGCGTCTCCACGTTTCTCGAAAATTTGAAGAGTTTTCTTCCAAAAACGCACGAAGCTCTCGAATCCCTGGCCGAGACCATCGGTAAAAAAACATACGAGCGCCGGCTCCGCGCCATCTACCCAAAACTTGAAAATATTTCCGTCGATTACGCCATTCTCGAAAATGCCACACGTCAGAAAGGTGCACCGCGCGTGTTTGTCATCCCCGCCGAAGTGGGCTGGAGCGACATCGGTTCGTGGGCCGCGGTCTACGAACTCCTCGCAAAACAATCCGGGGACAATGTTTTGGCTGGCCACGGCCTCGCTCTCGACGCCATTGGCAATTTTCTCTATAGCCCTACGAAATTTGTCGCCGCCATCGGAGTCCGCGACCTTATCGTCGTCGAAACCTCTGATGCGCTTCTCATCGTGCCCCGCGACCGCGCGCAGGACGTCGCGAAAATCGTAAAATCCCTAGAAGAGCGAAAGCTCCTCAAACTCCTGTGACACGAGCTGCGAGACGTGCAAGATGAACGAAGGCTGTGTAGGCGACGATTATCTGATTCTCTTTGACGAGTCAGAAGTCGCGACTTTGTCTGACCTCTACACGTTTTCCCAATTTCTTCCTGGCTTTCAAGTATTGGGCCTTCGCGGCTGGGACGACTTCATTGTTCGTGATTCGCAAGGAAGAACCTTTTCTATTCCCATCGTTCCCTTAGAGCTAAAGTATCTCTCCCCCTTTGCGATTCCCGAGCGAACGGAGGACCTTCGTCCAGACGCGCGTTTCCGGGGCAAGATAAAATGGTATTTGAAGCCGATTGTGTTCGGTGGGGATCCCAGTGCCAGAGAAAACATGAGGTGGGTGAGCCTGGAAGAACATGCTGAGCTTGTCCGCTGGTGGAACGACCTACATCGCTCGCTGACAAACAAAGGTCCCTGCGGCGCCGAAAGGGTAGACCGGGCTTGATGCCAATCTGGCCGTTTGGCGGATATATCGCTTCGCGTATACTGCCTCTTGTCCCTTATGACTGCGATTAAATTTGGAACTGACGGCTGGCGCGATGTTATCGCCGAGGGCTTCACTTTTGCCAATGCGCGCATTGTCGCCAAAGCAATTGCGCGCTACGCGGTGCGCTGCGAGGACGCCCGCAAGGGGGTGCTCGTCGGATACGACCACCGTTTTGCGTCAGATACTGTAGCCGCAGCGGTCGCTGAAGTGATTGCCTCGACCGGCACGCCCACTTGGCTGGCCGACAAACCCTGCCCCACGCCCACAATTTCACTGCTCGTTCGCCAGCGCGCGGCCGCAGGCGGCATTCTGATTACGGCAAGCCACAATCCTTATCAATGGAACGGAATCAAGTACAAGGCGAGCTATGGCAGCAGTGCTTTGCCATCCATCGTCGCGCAGATCGAAATCGAGCTTGCCGAAGTTCAGAAGATTGCCGCAGCGCCCCTCCCTCCCCGGAAAGAACTGATTCAGTCGCTCGAGCCGCGCGCTCCTTATCTCGACACTATCGAGAAACTGATCGACTGGAAACGGCTCCGCGAGGCAAAACTCCGGTTCGTCTGCGACCCCATGCATGGGTCCGCGACCGGCTTGCTGCCGGCGCTCTTTGCGCGCAACGGAATCGCCTGCGACGAAATTCGTGGCACGCGCGACCCGCGCTTCGGCGGCGTCCATCCGGAACCCATTCCGCCTCATATCGCGCCGCTTCAGGAGGCCGTGCTCGCTGGCAAATATGACGCCGGCCTCTGCGCGGACGGTGATGGCGACCGCATCGGCGCGGTCGACCGCGACGGCTCGTTCGTCAATCCGCATCAAATTTTTGCGCTCCTGGTCTGGCACCTTGCAGACACGCGCAATTTGCCCGGCGACATCGCCAAGACGTTTTCCGTCACCAAATTGATCGACAAGCTTGCCGCCAAATTCGGCCGAAAGCTTCACGAAGTACCAATCGGCTTCAAATACATTTGCGAGCTGATGCTAGAGCAAAACATCCTGATCGGCGGAGAAGAGAGCGGCGGCATCGGCACGAGCCTCTATCTGCCCGAGCGCGACGCCTCGGTTTGCGCGCTGTTTCTTGCCGAACTGATGGCCTGGCACGGCAAGACGCTCGGCGACATGCTCCGCACGCTCTACGCCGAATTTGGCGAATTCCATTACGGACGCGTGGATCTCGACGTCACGCCGGATCAGAAACAAAAAGCGGTGGCCTATTTCTCCGACAGCAAGCTAACCCGCTTTCTGGACTGGCCCATCCCGCGCCGCGAAAACATGGATGGCATCAAAATCTATCTCGGCGAAATTGGCTGGCTGCTGGTTCGCGCCTCCGGCACGGAAAATCTTCTTCGCATTTACTGCGAAACGTCAAAAGAGGAAGCGACGCAGCGCGTTCTCGATGCCGTAAGCAAACTTGTCCGTACTTTGTAGGCGCAAACATTGGAAACGATCAACCTAAAGGACAAATTCAGCCGCTTCGCCGACTACTGCAACCCGCGCGTGATTGGCGAGGTAAACGACTGCCACGTGAAAGTAGTAAAGCTAAAAGGCGAATTTATCTGGCATCATCACGAGAACGAAGACGAGTTGTTCCTCGTCGTCAAAGGAACGTTGCGCATGAAGTTCCGCGATCGCGAAGCTGTCGTTCGCGAGGGTGAGTTCGTGATCGTCCCGCGCGGCGTGGAGCACTGCCCCGTCGCGGACGAAGAAGTGCACATCGTTTTGATTGAACCGAAGAGCACACTCAATACCGGAAACATCACTAACGAAAGGACCGTCGCACAGCTCGAGCAAATCTGATTTCCAAACCCGCTCCGGCCACGGCTCAAACTCCAATGGAACACCGCTTTCATACACTCGACGTCTTTACCACCACGCGATTCCAAGGGAATCCCCTCGCCGTTTTCACCGACGGCGACAGCCTTTCGAACGATCAGATGCAAGCCATCGCGCGCGAAATGAATCTCGCGGAAACGGTCTTTGTACAGAAACCGACCGATGAACGCGCGCTGGCCCGCTTGCGCATCTTCACCACCCGCGAAGAACTAAAGCTTGCCGGGCATCCGGTCGTTGGCACGTGGTTTCTTCTGGCTGAGCTCGGTGTGGTGCCCGCACAGGAAGGGGGGGTGCACGTCATGCAGGAAACGGGCGCCGGCGTCCTTCCCGTCGAAATTCGTTTCAAGGACGGCCGTCCCCAGCGCGTCACCATGACGCAGACGGCAGCGGCATTCCGCCCCATCAAGTTTAAAAAAACTGCGCTAGCCAAATCGCTCGGCCTGACTCCGAAAGACTTCGATCCTCATCTCGACCCCGAGTGCGTTTCGACTGGCATCTTCAATCTCATGGTGCCGCTCAGAAATCGCGCGGCGCTCGGAAAAATCGTCATGAACATGTTCGAGCTCCGCAAGCTGGTCGGCAAAAATGCCACCATGGCTTACTGCTTCGCGTCCGTAGGCAACGGCAAGGTTTTCTCTCGAGGCATGCTCCCCTGGGAGATTTACGAAGACCCCGCCACGGGCTCTGCCGCCGGCTCGCTCGGCGCGTATCTTGTGAAGCACGGCAAACTCGCGGCCGGCCATACGCTCAGCATATTGCAAGGTGAAGAAATGGGCCGTCCGAGCCACATTGAAGTGGAGGTCACGCAAAGCGGTAAGAAATTGGTGCCGCGCGTCAGTGGCGCGGCCGTTAAAGTTTTTGAAGGCACGATCCGCGTCTGACTTGGTACTCAGTCACAAACTAGCGCCTACAAAAAGGGCCGCCTCGTTTTCGCCGGGCGGCCCTTCTCGATTCCGCGATGATGCGTTCGCAGGACTTTAGCGGTTGCGCGGAGCGGCGGTCGTTTTCCGATCCTTCCGCAGGTCCTTGCGATCGGCCTTAAGATCCTTTTTGTCTTTGTTGATGTCTTTCTGATCTTTGTTGCGATCCTTGCGGTCTTGCTTCAAGTCTTTCTGGTCGCTGTGCATATCTTTAACGTCCTGGTTGCGGTCTTTGTGATCGCTGTTCAGATCCTTGACGTCGCTGTTGCGATCCGTTCGATCAGCAGTCAGGTCCTTCTTGTCCTTGTTGATGTCGCGCTGATCCGCATTCCGATCCGTGCGATCCTTGCTCAAATCGGTCTTGTCGTGGTTGATGTCGCGCTGGTCGGCATTTCGATCCGCGCGGTCCTTGCTCAAATCTTTGCGGTCAGCTTTTGCCTCGGAGCTGTTCGCCCCATACTTCTGATCGTCCCGCTTTAAATCTTGTTTGTCGTGATTGATGTCGCGCTGGTCGGCATTTCGATCCGCGCGGTCCTTGCTCAGATCGGTTTTGTCTCGATTGATGTCCTTATTGTCCTGATGAATGTCTCGCTTGTCTGCGCTGATGTCCTTGTTGTCCTGGTGAATGTCCTGCTTGTCGTTCTTGACGTCGCGCTTGTCCTGGTTGATATCCTTCTGGTCTGCATTGCGGTCCGCGTCCGCGCGATCTTTGCTGAGGTCTTTCTTGTCTTGCCGAATGTCCTTCGTGTCCTGCTTGATGTCCTGCTGTTGCGAGGTCGAGTCCTGGCTCTGGGCGTAGGCACCTCCGGCTAACAGGCCGGCAAATGCGAGGGCGAGCGCAGTTCGTCCAGTTATTCTATGTATATGCATGGTTTTCTCTCCTGAAGAAAACTTTCCGTGACCTGTCCGGATTTAATGCTTCAAAACACCACGAGCGCGGGAAAGTTTCTTGAAAATTTGCGGAAATGTATCGCTGTGACTACCGGAGTAGGAACCAGCCGAACCAACAACCCTAACTACTTGTCTTTCAATGATTTGTGCACGGCGTCGAGAATGCCATTCACAAAAGAACCGGCCTCTTCGGAAGAGAATTTCTTGGCCAGCTCGACCGCTTCGTTGAGAACCACCTTCGGCGGCGTGTCCGTGGTTCGCAGTTCGTAAATTGCCAGACGCAGAATTGCACGGTCGATCACCGCGAGCCTTTCAAGCCGCCAATTCTCCGCTTGCTTCACGATTAGCTCGTCGATCGCCGGCGTCTCTTTCACCGCGCCCTCGAATAGCCTGTTCGCAAATACGCGCGTGGAGTCCGCAGCTTTGGCGGCTCGCCAAAATTTTGCTTCGAGCTTCGCCGGCTCCTGCTCGCTCATGTCCCACTGGAAGAGCATCTGCATCGCGAACTCGCGGGATTTTGTGCGCAGCGACACGTTACTTGCGCCGAGGCTTTCCGCTGGCGGACGGCTTCCCTTGCGCGCCACCGAGTTTGCGTGACTGATGCGCCATTTCAATCGCGGCCAGGCCTGCCTCGAAGCCCTTGTTGCCGCCCTTCAGCCCCGCGCGATCAATCGCCTGCTCCAGCGTGTCGCACGTCAGCACGCAAAACATAATCGGCACGCCCGAATCCATCTGCGCGAGTTGCAACCCGCGCGCCGTCTCCGAGCAAACGTAATCATAGTGCGAAGTTTCGCCGCGGATGACGCACCCAATCGCAATCAACGCGTCATAGCGTCCCGTCAGTGCAAATTTTTTCGCCGTCAGCGGCAGTTCGAACGATCCGGGCACTCGCACCACGTCCACGTCCTTACTCGCCGCGCCCGCTCGCTCCAACGCGTCCACCGCCGCTGCCAGAAGCCGCTCGGTGATAAAACTATTGAACCGGCTTACTACAATTCCAAAACGCAATCCAGTCGCGCCCAGCCCGCCGTCAATTTTTCCAGGTTGTAATTTTTCCGCCATCTCTAGTCCGCGTCGCTCTCTTTTCCTTTAAGCCGGTCATTTCCCAACGAATTTCGCCGCCCTCTTCTCCAAAAACGCCTTCGTGCCCTCGCGCATGTCTTCGGTCGCGCAAGCCAAACCGAAAAGCGTCGCCTCGAGGAACAAACCTTCTTCTTGT